>JAEEGK010031676.1_pt1 | contig 10407 bp, 8 predicted proteins | sample 8958771 | NCBI WGS metagenome assembly JAEEGK01 (sample SAMN16246547, study PRJNA631951) | gut metagenome | biome: gut microbiome; feature: rumen; material: SC-attached | host: Bos | place: Iran: Karaj | collected 2018-10 | reverse complement strand
CGATAAACGGTGATTTTGTAAAGTTTTATTTCACTTGCGCGGCTTGGTTAATGGGTTCTTTACGGCAGTCCCAAAAGGCAATTATTGTAACTGTCTTATCGTCAAAATAATACACCATCTTATTTTTACCGCTGACAATAATACTTCTGTACTGTTTTGAACGCCCTTCAAACAACGGATCTAATGAGCCAATACGAGGATTATTTAACAATAAATCAGTAATATGACGAATTTCGTCGCGAAAAATTTTCTCGAATTTCACGCCGAAATTTGTCCTGATATATGCGGCAATTTCCTTTACGGATAATTTTGCCTTTTCGTCCCAAATCAATTTCATACTGCAACAGCCATTTCCAATTGTTGTTCTTCTTCAAGTTGTTCCGCTCTTGCGATTTCTTCGTCCCATTCACGAAAAAAATCCTCGTTCGTGACATAAGACCCAGCGTCGATGCGTGCTTCCGCCTCGTCGAGCATGGCATTGATTTCGTCCATAGTGTAAGGACGGAGATTTCTCTCGTATTCCTCAACATCAAAGTCATCATCTTTTTTCGACGCGGCAAACGCCGTTTTAATGCTTTCCATAAGCATAAGACTGAGTTCAAATTTTTCGCTGTTGTTCAAGTTTTTTGCCAACTCCCAGCAACGCATTACTTCTGTTTTCATAGTTTTAAAAATTTTAGTTTAACGCCGTAAAATTAGAAAAAGTTTTTTGAAATCTCAAATTTTTCTATTCTCCGTCCACCATCACAAATACCGGGGAAATAAAAGTTTTGCAAGAATACACCCATTATATTTTCACAAAACTATAAAAAATGCGATTTTCTGAAAATATAAAGCCTTTTATTTGCAAAAAAAAATATTAATAGCAAAAAATGGAACTGATTAGAGAGGATTATCTGAAACTTATCCGCCCATCAAAGAAGAGAGTTCTGTAAAACGGTTCTTGGACAATCTCTATACCAACATCATAAACCGCGACATCATAAAAAAAAAGGAGCGGGCAAACCGCCCGCACTCCATTAAAATATGCAAAAAAGTTTGCGGCTTTATTCCACTTTTATGTGTTTTGTGTCTTCCGAAATGCATTGATTTTTCGAAATTGCTTTGAGGGTTACGTCGTATTCACCGACTTTGGCATATTGGTGGACAGGTTCTTTTTCTGTAGAAGAACCTGTTTCGTCGCCAAAATCCCACAGCCATTGAACTGCGTTTTCAGTGGTGTTTTTTGTGGTGAGCGAACCAATATTGACATTGCACTCAAAATTTATTTTCGGTGTCGGGAAAATCTCAACCGTGTCAGTTTTCATAAATACATAATCATCTACACCATCGCCTAACGCATAAAGACGAAACAAATATGTTCCTTCTTCTTCAAAAGCATATACTTGAACATCTTCTGTCTTTGCATTGACTTTTGCCAAGAGTTTTGTCGCTTTGCCGTCCTCTAATGTCCAAATTTCCCATTTTACGTCAGTAACATTCACTACTCCGCTTTGTAATTTGTGTAAATATGGTACACAACCGTAATAATGAGTCCCTGCTACGGTGTTTTGCGGTGCTGCGGGCTGAATTTTAATTGTATCCTGCATACTGTCAAAATATTTACGATCTCTAACGGTAAGGGTTATGACATATTCTCCTGGTGCTTCATAATCGTGAATCAGTGTCTTTTGATATTCAGCATTGCTAAGCCAGACAGTGCCGATTCCGTCGCCGAAATCCCATGTGTAGCTCACATCGCCCGGTATGGAATCGGCGCAAAAAGTTACAGACATGTTCGGCTCTACCAAAACCTTTGGCCCTGTAATAAAATTTGCTTTCAGATTTTGGTTTGAATCATTCTTTGAGTCGTTGTCATCATCGCACGACAAGAATGTAGTTGTTAGCAGCAGTGCTGAGGCTGTTAGTGTAAAGATTTTTTTCATATTACTAATAATTTTATATGGTTAAAAAAAATGTTCATTTCGGGTTGTTTTTTACGAGGCAAAGTAACGCCACCTACAACGTTAGTGCCGTATTCAATCATCTGACCGGCGTGAAAAGTACCTTCGCTGCCGGTGAATCCCTGAACAATTACCCTCGAATCTTTGTTAACAAGTATGCTCATTTGTTACTATTTTTTTGAAATTTTCTTTTTGCAAAAATATATTATTTTTGTTTTTATGAAAATTTTTCTACATTTTTTTCAGAAAAATCTGTATTTCCCGTCCGCCATAACAAACGCCGCCAAAGATTTCGGATTTTTAAAATATGAAGTTTTGCAAGAATACACCCATTATATTTTCACAAAACTATAAAAAATGCGATTTTCTGAAAATATAAAGCCTTTTATTTGCAAAAACTTCAAAAAAACATTTGTTTTTGAAAATATAAAGCCTTATATTTGCAAAAAAAATATTAATAACAAAAACAGCAAAAATGGAACTGATTAGAGAGGATTATCTGAAACTTATCCGCCCTTATTACAATGTTGACCTGATAAAAGTGATTACAGGTGTGCGCAGGTCGGGAAAATCAGTGCTGATGGAGACTATAAAAAATGAGATCATCTCCAATGGCATCAAAGGTTCGCACGTCATAAGCATCAACCTTGAAGACCTCGATTATGCCTTTATCACCGATGTAAAAGACCTCTACACCGAAATCGTCAGCCACATCACGGACAAAGAAAAATATTACATTTTCCTTGACGAGATACAGCACGTCCAAAATTTTGAAAAACTTTTGGCATCGCTCCGTGCAAAGTTCAACTGTTCGATATTCGTTACCGGCAGCGATTCCACAATGCTATCGGGCGACCTTGCAACACTACTTACAGGACGCACAGTGGAATTCGAGATTTTCCCATTCAGTTTCAAGGAGTCGGTGGATTTCCTCAGGCTAAACAACATTGAGGTCAATCCCGAGAATTTTATCACCGACTACATCAAATGGGGCGGATTTCCGCTAAGGTTCAGTTTCAAAGAAGAGAGTTCTGTAAAACGGTTCTTGGACAATCTCTATACCAACATCATAAACCGCGACATCATAAAAAAAACAAGTAAGATAGATAGGGCTGCTTTCAAAGATATTTCACTTTATATGATGTCCAACGCCGGCAAAGAGTTTTCCGCCGAGAATATAGCACAATATTATGCACAAAAAAGTAAGAAGGCGGTAAGTCAGCGTACCATTTACAATTATCTCGAAAAACTTCAACGCGCCTACATTCTTCATACTTGCAAAAAGTACAACATCTCCGGCAAGGCAGCACTTGATAAAAGCGACAAGTTTTACGCCACGGATACGGGTCTGCGCACTCTCAATACCAACACAATCAATTACGAGGACACTTTTTTTCTCGAAAACATCATTTACAACGAACTCTTGATTCAGGGTTTCACCGTCTTCACAGGCAAAACGTTCAAAGGTGAAATAGATTTTGTTGCGATTAAAGACAACAAGAAGTGCTTTATACAGGTTTCGTACCTGATGACAAACGAAACTACTATCAAGCGTGAGTTTGGCGCATACGACAAAATTACCGACGCGTCGCCGAAATATGTTCTTTCATTAGACCGCATCAATCTCAGTAACAATGGAATAGAACACGTCAATATTGTGGATTTTTTGATGCACAAAGTGAATTTGCATTTGACGTAATGGAGCGGGCGAAAAGCCCGCACTCCATTATTCTCCGTCCACCATCACAAACGCTGCCCAATATTTCGGGTCGGAATTTTTCGCTTTGACATAATTCAACGCCGCTAAAAACGCCTCTCTTTTGCTTTTCCCTAACGTCAACCCTTTGAAAAATTCCGTCATCAAAAGCCTTGTAGCGTAGTCGTCCACTTCCCAAAGGCTCATAATTATCGTCTGCGCTCCTGCTTTTTTAAAACCTCTTTGAAGTCCAAAAACGCCTTCGCCCGTAACTTCGCCCAAGCCCGTCTGACATGCCGACAAAACCACCAAATCCAAGCCTTGAAAATCCAATCTTGAAATCTCTTTTGCCGTCAAAATACCGTCATCGCCTTCGGGAAGTGCGCTGCGGTTTTCTGTGTCAAGCGCGAAATTTGCACCCGCAAAAAGCAAACCGCTGCAACTCATGGCTTTATCTTCTTCGCTCTGCTGTTTGTTGTTAGAGAAGAAACTGAATCCCGCGTTTTCCAAGTCGCTTTCTGAATAGTAAAAGCCGTGAGTACCGATGTGCAGAATTTTTAAATTCGTTCCCGAAAGTTTTTTAAAACTTTCTTCCGTGGCAACAGTATCGCTTAACGCAATTACCTCGTAATCCGCTGACCGTAAAAGTTTTGCGACGGTGTCGGATTCTATTTTCGAGCCTTTGAGATAAGTGGCAACTCCGCGTTTGCCGGTGCCGTTATTATCTTCCCCGTATTTTATGCCGCCGTAAGTTGCCGCTTTTTTGTTCGGGTTGATTTCTTTTGATAAAGCAAGTTCGCGGGTTGACGACAAACGGTAAGCATTAAATTTTTCAGCGAAAATCTTTCCGCTTTCGTCAGGCAAGTATTCAATGCCGATGGTGTGGAATTTTCCGCACGGCGAAAAATAAACGTTTTTAACCTCTCTCAAATATTTTTCTAACGGTTCCCAAACGAGGTTGTAAAGTTTTGTGGTTTTATAGTATTCGTCTGACGGAATATCATAGAAATCGTCTTGGGTAAAAAGGGTTACAAGTTCGGGCGTTTTCATGCCTTTTTTCAAAACGAGAGCAACATAAATTTGTTGTTTTGAAGTATCTTTGAAATTAGCAAACTCAATTGCCAAGTCGCTGTCTTTCAAGTTTTTTTGAACATCGTGCCAATCAATAGACAGATTTTTTGTGTAGTCGCCAAGTGATTTGGAAGATTGTACGAGCAGTCGTTCTTCATTATCAATAACTTTTAACAAAGAATCAGTATTTAGTGTTCTTGCATTAAGCGCAAGTTGATAAAGTTCGTCAAGTTTTGCACGGTTCTGTTTGATTTTATAATACCGTTTTACAAAAGTCGTGTCATGGCTTTGTTCTATGAGTTTTTGGATTTCAAGTTCGGCATTCAGGAGAAGACCTTTGGAGAAAACTTGACTGTTATAAGCGAGGGCGTTAAGGTCAGCATTGTTGATTTTATATGCAACGTATGGCAAATCTATGCTGAAAAAACCAGAGCGCGTATATGAAAATTCATATCGCATATTCCAAAAATCTGTTCGCTCCTTGCTTGTCATTAATGCAAAATTTTTCAAAATATAAGCGGTGGTACGCTCGTAGAATTGATTGTAATATTTTGATGCGTCATCAATTTTCCCGCTTTGTAAATTAAAGTTTGCAAGGTGGTATATAGAATTGGCATAGTTCGGATGTTCTTCGCCTAAGACTTTCTTCAATATTTCCACTGCAACTGTTCCTAACCTGACTGCATCAGTGTCGTTGCCAGCACAAGAATTATAATATGCAAGGTTATTTAGCGACCCTGCATAATCAGGACTTTCTTCTCCCAAAATTTTCTTGTATATTTCCAAAGCAATAGTTCCAAGCCTGATTGCCTCGTTGTAGTTGCCAATATAAGAGTTATAAATAGCAAGGAAACATGTAGCCGTAGCATAGTCACGGTCTTCTTCTCCCGAAACTTTCTTGTATATTTCCAAAGCAATAGTTCCAAGCCTGATTGCCTCGTTGTAGTTGCCAATATCAGAATTATAAGAAGCCTGGTTGGATAGCGACCAGGCATAATAAGGATTATCTTCTCCAAAAACTTTCTTGTATATTTCCGTTGCAATTGTTCCAAGCCTGATTGCCTCGGCGTCGTTGCCCAAATCAGATTTGAACTTAGCAAGTCCAATCAGCGACTCGGCATAATCAGGATGTTCTTCTCCCAAAATTTTTTTGCGTATTTCCATTGCAATTGTTCCAAGCCTGATTGCCTCGGTGTAGTTGCCCATATCGGAAGTGCTGCGTGCAGGGTTGGGGTGTATTTCTGCGTGATCAGGGTGTCCTTCGCCCAAACATTTCTTGAAGATTTCCATCGCAATTGTTCCAAGTCTGGCAGCCTCGGTGTAGTTGCCAATACGAGAATTGCTGATAGCAAGGTTGGCTATTGTTTTTGCGTAATCAATGTGTTCTTCGCCCAAAATTTTTTTTCGTATTTCCGTTGCAATGGTTCCAAGCCTGATAGCCTCGGTGTAGTTGCCCATAGCGTCATTATAAAGAGCAAGGCAATGTAGCGACGTGGCATAGTCTGTGTACTCTTCGTCCAAAACTCTCCTTCGTATTTCTAATGCTAAAGTTTCCAACTTGATAGCCTCTGTATATTTTCCCTCATCATATTTTTCACACGAAAGGTTATGGCAACAATCCGCCATTTTCAGTTCCGCCCTGTAATAATTCTCCGCCGTCGGGTCGAGTTGAGCCTTGTCCAACGAATCACTCTTTTGAAAATACGGAATCGCCTCCTCATACTTTTCGGCTTTGTAGAGTTTTGTGCCTTGCTTAAAGAATTTGTTGGATTGTCGGCTTTGCCCGAAAACCATCACCGGCAAAAGCAAAACTAAAAGTGTAAATATCTTTTTCATATTTTTTTATAAAAATTTTAATTATTCTTTTCCGTCCACCATAACAAATGCTGCCCAATATTTCGGGTCGGAATTTTTCGCTTTAACAAAGTCCAACGCCGCTAAAAACGCCTCACGCTTGCTTTTCCCTAACGTCAACCCTTTGAAAAACTCCGTCATCAAAAGCCTTGTAGCGTAGTCGTCCACTTCCCAAAGGCTCATAACGATAGTCTGCGCTCCGGCTTTCTTGAAACCTCTTTGAAGTCCGAAAACACCTTCGCCGGTAACCTCGCCTAATCCCGTCTGACACGCCGACAAAACCACCAAATCCAAGCCTTTGAAATCAAGGCGCGAAATCTCTTTTGCCGTTAAAATGCCGTCATCGCCTTCGGGCAGTGCATTTCGAGTTTCTTTGTCAAGGGCAACGTTAGCACCAGCGAAAAGCAATCCGCTGCAACTCAGGGCTTTATCTTCTTTACTTTGCTGATTGTTGTTAGAGAAGAAACTGAATCCCGCGTTTTCCAAGTCGCTTTCAGAATAATAAAAGCCGTGTGTGCCAATGTGCAAGATTTTTAAATTCGTTCCAGAAAGTTTTTTAAAACTTTCTTCTGTTGCCAAAGTGTCAGAAAGCGCGATGACTGAAAAATCCGCCGAGCGCAAAAGTTTTGCAACGGTTTCAGATTCTATTTTTGTGCCTTTGAGGTAAGTTGCAACGCCGCGGACATTGCCGTCGTCTTTGTCTGAATCGTATTTTATGCCGCCGTAGGTTGCCGCTTTTTTGAAAGAATTTTGTTTGTGTTCCAAAGCAAGTTCGCGCGTTGACGACAAGCGGTATGCGCCAAATTTTTCAGCGAAAATTTTTCCGCTTTCATCGGGCAAATATTCAATGCCAATAGTGTGAAACTTTCCCGAAGGCGAAAAATAAACGTTTTTAACGCCGGTTAAATACGTTTCTAATTTTTTCCAGACAAGATTGTAAAAGTCTGATTTTTTGTAATATTCGTCAGAATTTATTTCAAAAAATTCATCTCTGTCAAAAAGTTTTACAAATTCAGGAGAGTTCATGTCCGGTTTCAAAATCAGTGCGGCGTAAATTTCTTTTTTCGCCGCTGTATCCTTGAAATTCACAAATTCTATTGCCAAATCGTTGTCTTTCAGTTTTTTTTGAACGTCGCGCCAAGAGATTGAAAGGTTCTTGGTATAATCGCCAAGAGCCTTGGACGATTCTACCAAAAGACGCTCCTCGTTGTCAATGACTTTTTGCAGAGAGTCGGCGTTAATTTTGCGTTTTTCAGGCGAGGTTTGGTAAAGGACGTCAAGTGTGGCGCGGTCGCGTTTTAGTTTGTAGTAACGGTTTGCAAATGTGGTGTCGCCGCTCTGCTCTATGAGTTTTTGGATTTCAAGTTCGGTGTTCAACAGCAACCCTTTGGAAAAAACCTGAGCATCGTATGCAAGGGCGGTTAAAGTTGTGTCTGGATGTATATAGGCGGCAGAAGGCAGGTCTTTGGAGTAAAATTTAGAATAAAGTTTCCAAAAAATCATTCTTTCTTTGGAGGTCATAGAAGAAAAATTATTCAATATAAAAGAATTAATGCGCCTATAACTTTGGCTATACAAATCTATTGCATTATCATATTTACCATCAATAAAATAATAATCTGCAAGGGCTTTCTGAATATATGTATAGTTACGATGGTCTTTACCCATTATCTTGTTGTATATATCTAATACAATATTGCCAAGTTTGATAGCCTCTGTGTAATTGCCCATAGCCAAATAATATTCAGCAAGTCCTGACAACGACATGGCATAGTAAGGATGATTCTCGCCCAAAGTAGTCTTGAATATTTCTATTGCATTTTTTTGAAGGCTAATTGCAGTGATAATGTCGCCAGTATGAAAATAAAAATCGGCAATGTTGCTTAAAGAATAAGCATAGTCTGGGTGTTTTTCTCCCAAAACTTTCTTGCGGATTTCCAATGCCATATTTCCAAGCCTTATAGCCTCGGTGTAGTTGCCAATTTCGTCATAACAATAGGCAATATTGTTGAGCGAGAGGGCGTACAACGGGTGTTCTTCGCCCAAAGATCTTTTGTAAATTTCTATCACAACCGCCATAACACGTTGTGCTTCATGGTAGTCTCCTATTTCATCATAATAACTAGCAAGGTTGTTAAGCGATTGCGCATAGTCTGGATGGTCGTCGCCCAAAACCCTTTTACGTATTTCCGCTGCTCTTGTTCCCAACCTGATTGCCTCTGCGTAATTGCCCGTGGCACAATAATGATCTGCAAGGTTGTTGAGTGATAGGGCATACTCTTCTGTTTCTTCGCCCAAAACTCTTTTGTATATTGCTGTTGATTTTGTACCAAATTCAATTGCTTTGGCATAATCGCCACATACATTATAGAACCATCCAAGACCGTTTAATGAAAAAGCATAATCCGGATTCTCTTCCCCAACAGTTCTCTTTAAAATATCCATTGCAATAGTATTGAGCCTAATTGCTTCTTTGATATTACCCAAATCATAGATGTACCATGCAAGGGTGGTTAACGCTGAGGCATAACCAGCACTTTCTTCACCCAAAACACTCTTGCGTATCTCCATTGTCTTAGTTTGATACTCGACAGCCTCTGCGTATTTGCCCATTGCAAAGGATTCGTATGCAATCCCCTCATAGCAATCCGCCATTTTCAACTCTGCACGGTAATAATTTTTGTGAGTTGGTTTTAATTTTGCCTTGTCAAGCGAGTCAGATTTTTGAAAACAGGTCAACGCCTCACCGTATTTTTCAGCGTCAAGGAGTTTTATGCCTTTTTTGTAGCATTGTTTTGATTCTTTGCTTTGCCCGAATGTCATCACCGGCAAAAGCAGAAATAAAATTAAAAGTATATGTTTCATAATCAGATTTTTTAATGTTGTAAAAATAGTTAAACTTTTTGTGATATGAAAAAAGTTTTTGTTAATTTTGCACCCAAAAATTGACGGTAAATGGCAGAAAGAAGTTCATTCAGCGGGTCGGTAGGATTTGTATTGGCGGCGGCGGGAAGCGCGGTCGGATTGGGAAACATTTGGAGGTTTCCGTATTTGGCGGCAAAAGACGGCGGCGGAGTTTTTTTGGCAGTCTACATAGTTTTGGCACTGACATTCGGCTTTACGCTCTTGACAACGGAAATCGCAATCGGCAGAAAAACGCACAAAAGTCCGCTTTCAGCATACCGAAGAATCAATCCGAGGTTCAAAAACCTCGGCATAATCGCCTGCATAATTCCGATGATGATAATGCCATATTACTGCGTTATCGGCGGCTGGGTGATGAAATACGCCGTTGAATTTCTCTCAGGCGGCGGCGTTGAAACCGCTTCCGACGGCTATTTCACAGGCTTTATCACCGGCACAACCGAACCCGTCGTCTACACTTTTATCTTTTTAGCCTTAACCTGCGGCATCATTTACAGAGGCGTTAACAACGGAATCGAAAAATTTTCTAAAATTCTTATGCCGCTTTTACTGCTTTTGGTAATAGGCATTTCAATTTTCGCGCTGACAATACAACACACTGATTCTAACGGCGTTACCAGAACAGGCTTGGAAGGTTTGAAAGTTTTTGCCGTGCCTGACTTTACTGGTATGACTTGGGAAAGATTTTCAATAGTCTTAATGGATGCAATGGGACAACTCTTTTATAGTCTGAGCATTGCAATGGGCATAATGATTTCTTACGGCTCTTACGTCAAGGAAAACAGCAACCTGGTAAAAAACATCAACCGCATAGAAATTTTTGACACCGCCGTGGCTTTTTTGGCAGGCGTTATGGTAATTCCGGTGGTTTATGTCTTTACCGGTTATGAAGGCATGAGTTCTTCGGGACCGGGACTG
>JAEEGK010031673.1_pt1 | contig 10408 bp, 7 predicted proteins | sample 8958771 | NCBI WGS metagenome assembly JAEEGK01 (sample SAMN16246547, study PRJNA631951) | gut metagenome | biome: gut microbiome; feature: rumen; material: SC-attached | host: Bos | place: Iran: Karaj | collected 2018-10 | reverse complement strand
TTTACGGATATTGACGAATACGTTAAGACGCTTTTGCGGATAGAGGCGGTTTTGCATAAATACAGCAAAAACGTGATATTCGCAACGTCAACGCCGGCAAGACCGGAAATGTGGGGACACGACATAAACCGCGCGATAGCTTATAACGAGGCGGCGAAAAAAGCGCTGATACCGCGCGGCGTAATAATAAACGACCTGTATTCCGCCGTGGCGACGGATATAAAAGGGAATATCTGCGACGACTATCTGCACCTGTCCGAAAAAGGAATACAGATCTGCGCAAAACAGACCGCGGATCTTATAAGGCAGACCGTAAAATAACAAAAATTACCTTGTAATAATATAAAACGCTTTGCACATAATATGATCGAAGCCAAAAGGCTTTATATCATACGCGGGTCGAATAGACTTCGCTTTATATAAGTATTTTGAAAGGAATCATATTATTATGGCAAAGCATGTAGTGCCCGATGCTAAGGATGCTCTCAACCGCTTCAAAATGGAAGCCGCTTCCGAAGTCGGCGTAAATCTTAAAAACGGCTACAACGGTGATCTTACCTCCAAGCAGGCAGGTTCTGTCGGCGGTCAGATGGTCAAGAAGATGATCGAAAGCTACGAAAATTCTATAAAGACCAGATAACGATTCAAACAAAAATCCGTCGCGTGTAAAACGCGGCGGGTTTTTATATTGCGGCAAAGCAAATTTACAGTATTTCCGGCGGGCAAAGCGTAGCCGCCATGACAGCTTTGATCGTGTGCATACGGTTTTCCGCTTCGTCAAATACGACGGATGCGGGGCTTTCGAATACCTCGTCCGTTACCTCCATGCAGTCTATGCCGAATTTGTCGTATATCTTTTTTCCGATTGTCGTTTTAAGATCGTGGAACGCGGGCAGGCAGTGCATGAAAATGCAGTTTTCGCCGGCAGCGTTCGTAATATCTTTTGTGACTCTGTAAGGCGACAAGTCTTTTATGCGCTTTTCCCATACGTCGTCCGGCTCGCCCATTGAGACCCAGACGTCCGTATATATGACGTCCGCGCCCTTTACGGCTTCGTAAGGATCGGAAATAAAGGAAAGGGAAGCGCCGGTCTTTTCTGCTTCTTTTTTGCATATTTGAATAAGTTTATTGTCCGGGAAATAATCCGGCGCGGAGCAGGCGACAAAATCCATGCCGAGCTTTGAGCATCCGACCATAAGCGAGTTTGCCATATTGTACCGCGCGTCGCCCATGAACACGAGCTTTTTGCCTTTGAGACTGCCGAAATGTTCCTTTATCGTCAGCATATCGGCTAAAATCTGCGTCGGGTGGAATTCGTTTGTTAAACCGTTCCACACCGGAACGCCGGAGAACGCCGCAAGCTCTTCAACGATCTTTTGCCCGTAACCGCGGTATTCGATGCCGTCAAACATCCTGCCCAGAACTCTCGCCGTGTCTTTTATGCTCTCCTTTTTGCCTATCTGCGAGCCTTCCGCCAAATAGACCGGATGCATGCCGAGATCGTATGAGGCGACCTCAAACGCGCAGCGTGTGCGCGTGCTCGTTTTTTCAAATATCAAAGCCACGCTTTTTCCCGCGCACAGTTTGTGAGACGTGCCCTGTTTTTTCAGCTTTTTGAATTTTTCGGAAAGCGCTATAAGATACTCTATCTCCTCGCCCGACAGGTCAAGAAGTTTTAAAAAGCTCTTTTTATATAAACTCATATCACAGCCTCTTTTATGTATTTTATCTGCTTTTCAACCGACGCTACGGAAGTTCCGCCGTAGCTTTGGCGCTTTGACACGCAGTTGTATAGATCGACAGCTTCGTAAATTCCGTTATCTATAAGAGCGGAGAACTGCCTGTATTCGTCAAGCGTAAGCGCCTCCAGCGTTTTGTCGTTTTGTATGCAGTATGAAACGATCTGTCCGGAGATCTTATAAGCGGAGCGGAACGGCAGACCTTTTATAACGAGATAATCTGCAAGATCCGTCGCGTTTATAAAGCCCTTCTGCGCGGCTTTTTTCATGTTTTCCGTCTTTGCCTTCATAGTTTTTATCATTCCGACGTAAACGTCAAGGCACGTTATCACCGTGTCGACCGCGTCGAATACCGGCTCTTTGTCTTCCTGCATATCCTTGTTGTACGCAAGCGGAAGTCCCTTCATAACGGTAAGAAGCGTCATAAGATCGCCGTAAACGCGGCCGGTCTTACCGCGGGCAAGCTCCGCCATGTCCGGATTCTTTTTCTGCGGCATGATAGACGAGCCGGTCGTATAGCTGTCCGACAGCTCTATAAACCCGAATTCCCAGCTTGACCAGAGAATGATCTCCTCCGATAGACGCGACAGATGCATCATAAGAGTTGATAATGCGGATAAAAACTCAATTGCAAAATCGCGGTCGGACACGCCGTCAAGCGAGTTTTCGCAGACGGATGAAAAACCGAGAAGCTGCGCTTCAAACTGCCTGTCGGTATCGTACGTCGTTCCGGCTAACGCGCAGCAGCCGATTGGAGACACGTCGGTGCGCTTCTTGCAGTCTTTGAGCCTGTCAATATCGCGCAATAGCATCATTGCGTAAGCACAGAGATAATGACCGAAAGTCACGGGCTGCGCGCGCTGAAGATGCGTATATCCCGGCATTATCGCGTCTTTATATTCTTCCGCTTTGTCCGCCAGCGCGGAGACGAGGAGCTTTATTTTGCCTGTGACGGTATCTGTATTCGTCTTCGTCCACATACGGAGATCGAGCGCGACCTGGTCGTTTCTGCTCCTCGCCGTATGCAGTTTCTTTCCGGTATCGCCAATGCGGTCCGTCAGAACCTGCTCAACGAACATGTGTATATCTTCGCAGTCGGGGGAGGGAGACAGCGCGCCGCTCTGCATATCGTCAAGTATGCCGGCAAGCCCGTCGACTATCAGCTCGGCTTCTATTGTCGAAATTATATTTTTGTGAGCAAGCATCTGCGCGTGCGCTATGCTCCCCGTTATGTCCTCGCAGAACATACGGGAATCGAATGATATGGAAGAATTGAAATCGTCCGCTGTTTTATCGGTTACGCCGTCGCTGCGGCCCGCCCACATTTTTTTCATTTTTACCTCTTATTTTTTGTTATATACCTGAGCCTGTACCTTTGTCGGAAGACCGAAAAGGTTTATAAATCCGGTAGCGTCAGCCTGGTTGTAAACGTTGTCTTCGCCGAAGGTCGCAAGCTCTTCGGAATACAGCGCGTAATCAGACCAGACGCCGGCTTTTATAATATTGCCCTTGTAGAGTTTGAGTTTTACTTTACCCGTAACGTGCTTCTGCGTTGACGTAACGAAAGCGGATAACGCCTCGCGCAGAGGAGAAAACCACAGGCCGTTGTAAACGAGCTCCGCAAACGAGATGGAAAGCTCCTGCTTTTTGTGCATCGTCATCTTATCCAAAGTCAGCGTTTCGAGATAATCGTGCGCAAAATAGAGTATCTCGCCGCCCGGGGTTTCGTATACGCCGCGGCATTTGAGACCTACGAGCCTGTTTTCTATAATATCGAGCAGTCCTATTCCGTTTTTGCCGCCGAGCTCGTTGAGCTTCAGAATTATATCTTTTGCGCTCATTTTCTCGTCGTTCAAAGCGACCGGCTTGCCTTCTTCAAAATCAAGCGTTATGTAAGTCGGCTCATCCGGCGCCTGGAGCGGGGAAACGCTCATTTCAAGGAATCCCGGCTGCTCGTATTTCGGCTCGTTGCCGGCGTCCTCAAGATCAAGACCCTCGTGCGAGAGATGCCAGAGGTTCTTATCCTTTGAATAGTTCGTCTCCCTCGTTATTTTGAGCGGTACGTTGTGAGCTTCAGCGTAATCTATTTCTTCCTCACGCGATTTGATGCTCCATTCGCGCCACGGGGCGATTATCTTCATATCCGGCGCAAACGCCTTTATTGCAAGCTCAAAGCGGACCTGGTCGTTGCCTTTGCCGGTGCAGCCGTGGCATATAGCATCCGCGCCTTCCGCCAAAGCTATTTCTACGATCCTTTTGGCTATTATCGGACGTGCAAACGACGTACCGAGCATATATTTTTCATAAAGGGCGCCTGCCTGTACCGTCGGGATTATGAAATCGTTTACGAATTCCTCCGTCAGATCTTCTATATAAAGCTTTGACGCGCCGGTCTTTATGGCCTTTTCTTCAAGTCCGTCAAGCTCCGTGCCCTGGCCTACGTTGCCGGAAACGGCTATGACCTCACAGTTGTTGTAGTTTTCCTTTAACCACGGTATAATAACGGACGTGTCAAGACCGCCGGAATATGCAAGCACTACTTTTTTGATATTATCTTTATTCATTTTATTTCGCCTCCGAATTTTTATGTATGCATTATACTGCATAAATATGCAAAAGTCAATAGGAAAAATGAAAAAATATGCATAAATTTTGAAATTCGGAGAATAAAATACATAAAACCGCGATTTGAATCACGGTTTTATGCAATTTATACAATATTTTTGTATTATTTTACGCCGGAAGCAATTATGGATACTTTGATAAGATCTCCAAGAGAATCGTCAAAGTCAAAGCCCCAGATGATATTCGCGTCGGGCGAGGTCGTTTCCGCTATCTTGTTGGAGATATCGTTAATCTCTTCAAGCGATACGTTGTGGTTCGCGGAAAGATATATGATTAAGCCCTTCGCGTCGTTCATGCCTTTTTCAAGAAGCGGGTTCTTGATAACGGCTTCAACAACTTTTCTGACTCTGTCGTTGCCTTCCGCAACGGCGTTGCCTATGAATATATCGCCGGAATTGCGGAGGACCGTATTGATATCCGCGATATCTATGTTGATAAGCATTGCTTTGGTGAGTATTTCAAGCACGGACAGAACGCTTTCGCACAAAACGTCGTCAATAAGACGGAAGGCGTTGGCAAACGTGATCTTCTGCGTGGTGGAGTTCTTGACGTTCTCGTTCGGGATGATTATAACGGCGTCGGAATATTTGCGGAGCTCTTCAAGTCCCACGTCCGCGACAGCCATTCTGCGCGAGCCTTCAAATGCAAACGGCTTTGTTACTACGGCTATCGTAAGAGCGCCGGCTTCGTGAGCGGCTTTCGCAACTATCGGCGCGGCTCCGGAACCCGTACCGCCGCCGAGACCTGCCGCGATGAACGCGACGACGCAGTCCTTGAACAGATCGAGAAGAAGTTCGTAGTTTTCTTCCGCCGCGGCTTTGCCGAGAGAAGCGTTACCGCCGCAGCCTCTGCCGGAGCCGTGATTTGCGCCGAGATGTATCGGCGTGACCGCGGACGAGCGCAGAGCTTTTTTATCGGTATCTATACCGTAATAAGTTATTCCGTTTGGTTTTGCGTCAGCAACGCGGCAAACGGAGTTGTTACCGCCGCAGCCTACTCCCGCGACTGTGATCTTCATAAAATCGTTTTCAAACATAATTTTATCTCCTGAATTAGTTCTGATAAATGTATTCAAGATGTATTATAAACTATAAAATCGGATTTGACAAGAGTTTTTTGCAAAAAATACTCAAAAATTTGCAAAAAATAATTATTTTCGCATTATTTTTTTGTGATTTGCCCGATTTGCCTCCCGATATCCGGCTTATAAGCGCGGTAAGGCTTGATTTTTTTGCGCGTTCGTGTTATAATCAAAAAGAAAAAAGAAAGGAGCGATTATGCAATGAATAAAATATTTGAAAAAGACAGAATAATTTTAGGCGCGTATATCCTGCAGCCGTACGCCAGATCGGAGCAGCATATAAAAGAGCTTGCGGAATGCGGTATTGAGCTTATCGTATGCTTCGGCACACCGGACGAAAAAACGCTCGATCTGCTTGAAAAATATCACGTCGGCTGCATTGTAACGGGCATATTCCCGCACTGGTGGGGCGGCGACGGAGAAAGAGCCGGCAAACTTGCCGAGTTGAACCCGATAGAAAATTATTACGAAGGCAAAAAGAATTTCGCAGATCATCCCGCAATATGGGGCGTAGATATAGGCGACGAGCCGTCCGCGCTTGATTTTGAATACTACGGCAAAGTCGCGGATACTGTTGACAGACTTTTTGTAAATCAGTTCCCGTATCTTAATCTATATCCGAACTACGCGTCCGTCGCGACCAACAGCGAGGATCAGACTTTATCTCAGCTCGGAACGGCAACGTATGAGGAGCATATTGATGAATATATTAAAAAAATAGCTCTGCCTTATATCAGCTACGATTTCTACATTTATTCGCTGCCGGAGAGCATCGGCGAAGGCAAAATGTACGATAATTACCGCATTGTTGCCGACGCGTGCAGGAAAACGGGACGCGACTTCTGGTACATACCGCAGGTAAACAGTCTTGACCCGAACGTATTTACCTCTGAAAACAAACTGCGTTATCAGGCGTATACCGCTTTGTGCTACGGCGCGACCGTAATAAACTGGGCTTGCTATACGGGCGGCTGGTGGAGCAACAACGTGCTCGATACGAACGGAAACAAAACGGAACAGTACGATAAGCTCAAAAATATAAACGCGGAAATAATGAAATTATCCGGTGTGTATATGAAATACAGAAACGTCGACACGCATCTTATAGGTTTTGAAAACGAAGCGTGGCTTCACGATTTCCCGCAGATAAAACCGGTAAAATCGCTTGATACAGGCGTTGTAAGAGATCTTAAAGCGGAAAACGGCAGACTTGCAGTCGGGCAGATGATACACAAAACGGACCCGTCAAAATCTGCTTACGTGATCTGCAACGTATCCGACGCGTACGACAAATCTCCTTCAAAAGCGAAGATCAGCTTCTCCGTAAGAGAAAGAACGGTAAAAGTTTACAGCGGAGAAGGCACGGTGTCTCTAAATAAGAAAGACGATACTTACGAATTCGACCTCGAAACCTGCCGCGGAGCAATAATAACAATCGAATAAAAAGATCGGGAGCAGAAGCTCCCGATCTTTTTGTAGAAAAATTTATACAAAACTCCTTCCGTCACGGCTTTGCCGTGCCACCTCCCTCAAAGAGGGAGGCAAATCAAGGCTCCCTCTCCGAGGGAGCTGTCATCCGGGAAAATTTCTGGATGACTGAGGGAGTTTTTTTACTTTAATCATGAGCAACAAATTCCCGATCCTATCTTAATTCTGAATTCTTAATTCTTAATTTTTTTGTTTTTATTCGCCGCTCTCTGTATCAGTTTTACTATCTCAACTATCGGTATGACAAGGAACGCAAGACCCATCGCGACGGCGTATTCGGTGAAGCTGATGCTTGTAAAACCGAACGCGGTGTTGAGCCCCGGTATATAAATTACGGCTGATGTGAGTATAAGAGACAGGACCATAGCGCCGAGAAGATACCAGTTCTGATTTTTCAGCGTGAATATGGATTTTCTTACCGTTCTCATATTGAACGAATGGAATATCTCCGCCATCGACATGGTAAGGAACGCCATCGTCATACCGTCCGCGGAATCTATGAATTCAAATTTTCCGCCTTCCATCATGTGGCCTATAACGTACGCGGCAAACGTGAGGACGGTCACCATAAGTCCCTGATACACGCAGTCAAATCCCACGCCGCCGGAGAAGATACCGGCTTTCGGGTCTCTCGGGGGACGTCCCATTATATCCCTCTCGGATTTCTCCATACCGAGCGCAAGAGCGGGGAAGCAGTCCGTTATAAGGTTTATCCAGAGCAGGTGAACGGGTTTCAGCAGCGTGAAGCCTATCATCGTGGCGGTGAATACGGATACGACCTCGGACAGGTTGGACGAAAGCAGGAATTGGATTGATTTCTTTATATTATCGTATATCCTTCTGCCTTCTTCAACAGCCGTGACTATCGTCGCAAAGTTGTCGTCAGCCAAAACCATGTCCGCAACGTTTTTCGTGACGTCCGTGCCGGTTATGCCCATGCCTACGCCTATATCGGCCGCCTTGATGGACGGAGCGTCGTTTACGCCGTCGCCGGTCATGGCGGTGACATATCCGGCTTTGCGCCATGCGTTGACGATGCGCGTCTTGTGCTCGGGCTGCACCCGGGCGTAAACGGAGATGTCCCGGTAGCAGCTTTCAAACTCCTCGTCGCTCATGGCGCCCAGCTCGGAGCCGGTGACGGCCCGCATCCCGTCGGTGAGGATGCCCAGATCCGTCGCGATGGCGACGGCGGTGTCGATATGGTCGCCGGTGATCATGATCGGGCGGATCCCGGCGGCACGGCACTGTTTGATCGCGTCGTAGACTTCCGGACGGCAGGGATCGATCATGCCTACGAATCCGATGAAGATCAGGTGCTGCTCGAGCGTTTCGGGCTCGTAGTTTTCCGGTTCGGCGTCCCAGGTGCGGAAAGCCGCACCGAGCAGACGAAGAGCGCGGTCCGCGAACTCCTTGGTGCGGGCCATGACCATCTCTTTATACTCTTCGGTGATGGGCCGGATCTCTCCGCCCTGCCAGTAGCCGTCGCAGCGGTCGAGGAGGACCTCGCAGGCGCCCTTGGTATACTGGACGAGAGAGTTGCCGTCGCGGTGTACGGTGGACATCAGCTTGCGCATGGAGTCGAAAGGAGCTTCGCCGATGCGCGGCATATTCACGTCCAGCTCGTCCTTGTACTCATGAAGATCGTGGGCGTGGTTGACCAGCGCCGCCTCGGTGGGCTCGCCCTCCGCCGTATGCATGCCCAGGGAGCGCTTGGCGTCGGAGCAAAGCGCCATGGCCCGGGCCAGAAGGACCGGATCGTCGGTCCAGGTGTCGGTGACGGTCATGCGGTTCTGCGTCAGGGTACCGGTCTTGTCCGTACAGATGATCTGCGCGCAGCCGAGCGTCTCCACGGCCGTCAGACGCCGGATGATGGCGTTGCGCCGGGACATGTTCGTCACGCCGATCGACAGTACGATCGTCACCACCGCGGCCAGGCCTTCGGGAATGGCGGCAACGGCCAGGGACACCGCGATCATAAACGAATGCAGGATCGTCTCAAAATCAAAGCCGCCCGCGCGGATGATCTGCACGCCGAAAATGACCGCGCAGATGCCCAGCACCAGCTTGGTGAGGACCTTGGACAGCTGGCTGAGCTTGATCTGAAGGGGCGTCTGACCGTCTTCTGCCCTGGTGAGCGCGTCTGCGATCTTGCCCATTTCCGTGGCCATGCCGGTATCGGTGATCACCGCGGTACCGCGGCCGTAGGCCACGCTCGAGCCCATGTATACCATGTTTTTCCGGTCGCCCAGAGGCACGTCCGCGACTGTCTCGCGCAGCTCGATCAGGTCGATGAACTTGCTGACCGGCACGCTTTCTCCGGTGAGAGCGGCTTCCTCGATCTTCAGACTGGCGCTGTCGATCAGGCGTCCGTCGGCGGGGATCGCGTCGCCGGCCTCCAGCATCACCACGTCGCCCGGCACCAGCTCTTCGCTGTGGATCACGCACATTTTCCCGTCGCGAAGCACCTTGCTGGTGGCGGCGGACATCTGCTGCAGGGCTTCGATGGCCGCTTCCGCTTTGCTCTCCTGGTAGACGCCGAGCACGGCGTTGATGATGACCACCGAGAGAATGATGATCACATCCGCGAAGCTCTCGCCCTCCACCACGGCCAGCACTCCGCTGATGGCCGCGGCCGCCAGAAGAATGATGATCATGGGATCGGCCAGCTGCGCGAGAAAACGCTTCCAGACGGGGACCTTTTTGCCCTCGGCCAGCTTGTTCCTGCCGTACTTTTCCAGACGCGCGGCTGCCTCGGCGGAGGTCAGGCCCTCGCTCCGGCTCTCTACCGCGTCCAGAACGGTACGGACATCTTCGCAGTAGTATTTCAATTCGCTTCCCTCCCTGAATGAATGCGTGTCGGTATAAAAAGACCCACGGGCAGCGTAACGGCTGCCCATGGGTCTGGTCATTTGATGCAAACCAGGCGGTCACCCGCCAGTGCTGTTGATTTGCAGCCGCGGCAGCGGCCGATTACTCCCCCATGGAGTGAGTGCATTGTATCGTACAAACGCTGGTCTGTCAAGGTCCAAATCGTTTTGCGGGTCTTTTTCATCCGTGACCGGGGGTACCCATTCTGTTCCGTTGGCGGTGTGTGTCCGGGGCTGGCGCTTTTAACCTTTACCGGGGTTTGGAGCATTCAGCTCCATTGTCGGTGGTTATCTTAGGTAATGCGCATTTTTCTTTGCGTATCTTTCTTTTGAAAAGCCCAAAAGAAAGATACGCGAGAAAGAAAAGGCTCGGTGCAGGACTGCAGGCTGATGCCTCTTAAATCTATCACTCAAGAGGTATCAGCGTTGCCATACGCGCCACCCCGCTTGCGCTCCGGCGCTTGGTGGGAGTGTTATTCAGGCTTCTGCCTCTTACCCCGCTGCCGCGGGTGCGTAGACTTGCCGACATACCATTTAGCCGTAGGGGGGGCGTACCACGCAGCACAGGAGCGAAGGCAGCAACCCTAAAACATTGCCCACGCAGCGCC
>JAEEGK010031670.1_pt1 | contig 10408 bp, 7 predicted proteins | sample 8958771 | NCBI WGS metagenome assembly JAEEGK01 (sample SAMN16246547, study PRJNA631951) | gut metagenome | biome: gut microbiome; feature: rumen; material: SC-attached | host: Bos | place: Iran: Karaj | collected 2018-10 | reverse complement strand
AAGGAATTATCTTTTATATATTTAATTTTATTTTTTTTTAACATTTTATCATACTTATTATCTCTTAATTGTAAAAATAAATTTGATATCATATCAGAATTAAATCTTGATTTTTGGTGAATATTAGATAAATATTCTCATTTTTCTATTTAAAGCTCACTAAATTAAAATATTTTTAAAATAAATTTGAATATGTATTTTTTTATACAAAGTAAAATTCATGTGGTTTAAAAAAATGTAAAATCTGTATTTATAATTTTATTTAAAATTTTAAAAATAAATTTGAAATAAATAAACATTACTTCAATATTTTATTACTTGTATTACAATTTTAATAGGTAAATTTTAATTTTAAGTTATATATAAAACAAAACAATTTTAAAAGTAGAATCTGGGTAAAGATTATTCAAAAAATATTTTAATTTATTATATATGGAATTATATTCATAAAATCAAATTAAAATTTGGTTATTTAAATTATTACAAATAACCTTAATAATTTAAGATAAATAGATTAAATATAAGATATTTTTCTGTATTTAAAATTTCTATTGATTGAATTTATTTATAATTTCTGTGAAATAAATAATTCATTTATCTTTATTTAAAACAATTAAATTTAAATTTATTTTTCAATGTTTATCTTTATGATTGATTTATTTTTGTTGAAAAAAAGAATTTAATCATATATATAATTGAATAAAAAATAAAATGATTTGAAATATAAAATTAATATATGATTTTATGAAATTTATATATGGATATTGTCTTCTTATTTTTATAACCAAAAATATTATAAAAAATAAAAAGAGATATTGAAATTAAAGAATAATATATAACTATTATATAAAATTATTTTGAATTAAAAGTTCAAGAAAAAGTTATATATAATTAATAAAAAATTTCAAAATTCTTAGACAATTAAAAAATCTCTTTATAAATTAAAGAAAATAATTATCATTCCCTTTTTAATTACATTTGAATTATTCATAAATAATATTAATTTCATTATATAAATATAAATATTGTAATAAAAATATTTTTTTATCTTAAAAAAATAAATTATTAAAGTATACAAATTGAAATTTGAGTAACATTTTAAACTATTTTACATATATAAAATTTAATTCGAAAGAATTATTATTTAAATAACAAATAATTTTTTTTAATAATGAAATCAAAAATTATAATCTTTCTATCATTAATAACTTAACCAGATTTTTTTGTAGATAAAATCTACCCACAATTAAATAAATTTAATTTTCTTTTACAATGTTTATCTTTATGAATTGATTTAGTTTTGTTGAAAAAAAGAATTTAATCAAAATTGAATTAAAACTTAAGAAGAAAAAATAAAATTTGATAAAAATTCAAATAATTTGAAATAATTAAATTGAAGAGAAATTCTGATATTATTTTACTACGATTTTTTTATTATCAATCTCTACCAATATTCAATTCTTTTTTAATTATATTTGAATTATTCACTTTAATAATTTATTTTTTTAAGATAAAAAATATTTTTATTAAAATACTATTAATCTTTATAACGACGATAAAACTATGTGAAACATTTGAGGATTTAAAACTATTGAAACTTAATTCAAAAGAATTATTTATTCTAATTGAAAAAATAAAAAACAAATAATTTTTTTCTACAAATGAAATCAAAAATTCTAATCTTTATATCATTAATAACATATATTTTAACAGCAGCAGCAACAGCAGTGACCGTATCAAGTGTAGCAACAGGAGCTTGTAAAGATAACAAATATACATTTGTCATAAAAGCAAATGCAGATGGTGATCTGTCTGCTGGATCAGCAACAGTAACATTGGCCTCTCCAGAAAACACTACTCCAACTTGTACTTTTGCAGCTGTTACTCTAGAAGCTGCTGATGAAGAAGATCCTGATCCTTCTGCTGACCCTGATCCTTCTGCTGACCCTGATCCTTCTGCTGACCCTGATCCTTCTGCTGACCCTGATCCTTCTGCTGACCCTGATCCTTCTGCTGACCCTGATCCTTCTGCTGACCCTGATCGTAGAAGACTTACTGCTGGTGATTTTGATATTACTTGTTCAATTACTAGTAAACTTGATAATGCTGATATTAAAGTGAAAACTGTTGTTATTGGCACTATTACCGCTACAGTTGCTGAAGGTGGTGTAGCAATGGAAGGTAAAGCTACTTGTGAAGGAAGTTCTGATACACCTACCACAGACGGTGGTAAATTTATTCAAATTAGTGGATTTTTATTTTTATTCATTTTGACAGTTTTTTAAGTTTATTTTTATTATTATGAATAAATCATAAATTTTTCCATTTTTTTCAGTATAAATTATTTTTAAATATAGTAAATATTAATAAAAAACTAAACTTTTCATTTATTTCTTTTTTTTCTTCTAAAATTCTTATTTGTTGACATACAAAAATAATATATTCTCTTTTAATTTTTATTTTAATAATTTATAACTTTAATAATTCTTTTATTTTAATTTCATTTTCATTATTTTGAAAATATAATTCAATCAAAATAAGAATTAATCTATTATTATCTAAAATTTCCAAATTTAAAATATGAGTAATAATATTTGAATATATTATTTTATTTTTAATCAATTCTAATATTTTACTTAAATCTTTATTATTTCTTAATTTTGTTAAAAAATTATTTACTTTATTAGTATTTATATCTTCAATAAAATTTTCTCTTTCACCAAAAATATTCTCAACTAATATGATTTATTTATATACTTCAAAAAATTATTTAATAAAAATAGAAGTATTAATAATATAATATAATTTAATTTATTAGCATATTTAATTTTTCTTTTTATCTTCAATATAAATAATAAATGTGATTTTTAAAATGAAAGAATTTATTTGAATATATTTTATAAAAAATTATTGAATATTATAAGAAAGAAAAAGATTTATTTGAAAAAAAATTAAAAAAATAAAAGAAGAGATTACTTAAATAATAAGAAAAAGAAAAATATGAATTATTTAAAAATTCATAAAATCTATTTTTAATTTCAAAAAGCAACAAAAAATTTTTTTATTAAATATAATTTCAACAACAACCACCTTTGGATTTATTTTCCATATTTAATTTATTTTCATTATGATTAGAATTAATAGGTTTAAAAGGTCCAATACTTCCAATATCATCTTTTTGATATTTCAAATAATCTTTATATAAAATTTTAGCAGCTTCAATGAAAATTTTTTGAGCATTAAATCCAGTTTTTGCCGAAGATTCCATAAATAAATTAAAATGATTTTGATTAGAATATTCTTCAGCTTGTTCTCTATTAATAATTCTATCATTTTCTAAATCTATTTTATTTCCAATTAAAAAAACTTTTATATCTGGATTAGAATGAGTTCTTAATTCTTTTAACCATATATCAATATTTTCAAATGATTCTTTATTATTAATTGCATATACCATTATTGCTAAAGATGAATTTCTATAAAAATTAGTTATTAAACTTCTATATAATTCTTGACCACATGTATCCCAAACTTGTAATTTTATTATTTTATTATTTAATTTTATATTAAATGTAAAAAACTCAAATCCTACTGTTGCATTATATGATTCTTCAAATATATTTTTTGTTGCTTTGTTTGTTAAACACGATTTTCCTACTCCAGAATCTCCTATTACTATCATTTTAAATGATAAATCATATTGAGTTGAATCTTCTGGAAGAATTTCATATTTTATTTCTTCTTTTTCTGTTTCAGAATCCATTTTTTATTATATTTATTTTTTTTTTATTTTTTTTTTGAAAATTTGAAATAAAAAATATTAAATTATATTATTTTAATTAAGGTATTTTATTATTTTATTTATTTTTTTTATTTGTAATTTTTGCTTTTTTTTGATATATGTTTATCTTGATTGTTATTCTTATGATGGTTAATTTTGTTTTTATTTTTATTTAAGATTCTAAATTGAAGCTCATTTATTTCTCATATTCATTATTATTATATTCATAATATTTCCTTCATTAATAATGTACAATTGTATTGATAATTATATTTCTCATAATCATAATGATTTATTATCCCTCAGAACAAACATTAAATCACCATTATAATAAATATAGTATTTGAACTATTATTAATAATATTGTATTTAATTCTTCTTTTTTGGTTATTTTATTTTTTTTGTATTTTATCTATTTGATTATTATTAATACTTTCATAAATATAAGGTTTTTTTTTATTTTTTCTTTTAAATTCATATCTCTAATAAGAAGACATTCCATTATTATTTTTATCATTAAAATTTTCAAAATATTTATTCATAAGCAATTTTTTTCTAAAAACAATTATCATTTTTTTGGTGATAATAAAAATGAAAATATGAATTCATAAATATAAATATTTTTTAATAGAATGGTTAAAAAAAAAATAATCAGATAAAGAACTTTCAGAATACATTTTTTAATTAAATTTTATTTCTTTTTCCTCAAGAAGAATTTGAAGAAAGAAAAAAAGAGATTATTTTTAAAAAAAATTAAAAATAATATAAAAGAATATTCTCATAATCAAGAAAAATTAATTGATATTTTATTTATTAATGCTATTTATGAACCTTATTTTCCACCTTTATATTTTAAATTATATGTTGAAATAGATATATTTTTAATACACAAGAAAGAAAAACTTAATTTTCCTTTATGATTAAAAATTATTAACAAATATAAAAAAAATTTTATTAGTATTAAAAAATGAATAAAAAATAAAGATTATGTTTTGGGAAATAAACTTAATTAATTAATGATCATATAATTTCAAATAAAGGAAGAACTCAATGAATTAGTAATATATTAAAAAAAATTTCATATATTTTCTAAAGAAGATATAATATTGAGAATAGAATATAAATTAAATATCTTTTTATCAAATATTTTTTATTATGGTCTATCCTCAATGATTGTCTAAATTTTTCCTTCCTAAAAGTATCATCGAAACTTTCTATTTCATATTTATGATTTACTAAGAACAAAAAATCCTAATTTATTTCAAAAGAAAAAATATATTTAATATATTTTTCAATTTAAATAAGATTGAGAATACAATTTTTTCAAAATTTTTTCTTTAGGACAAACATTATTTTTTGTTTTTATAATTGTCATTATTTTTTAAATGATTTTTGGTTTATAATTAATTTTAAATTATAAAAAATAAAAAAAATATTAACAATAAATTCTTATTACTTAAATTATATTAATTATAAAAAAGTTTAAATCATAATTTACAATTTTTCATTAATGATTTTAAGTCTGTGAATTGAAGACATTTGATTAATATTATTTAATAAATTATATACTTTTGCTTTATGAACTGGATTTTTAAATTTAAATCTCACACTGCTTAAAGCTCCATAAGTAATTTTTTTTTCTAAAAATGGTAAATCTGTGATTGTTTCTTTATAATCATCATATGATAAAATTAATCTCTCCTTATTATCTTTTTTTCCTTTTATTAAATTATCGGTTATATAATTTGAACAATTTAATTTTTCGATTTCATCATCAACATTTAAATGATTATCTTTTATAAATAATAATGATCTATTTTCTTTTTTTATTAAAGAATAATAATCATCCTTTAATTCAGGATTTAAATAATCAAATAAAGGAAATAAATTTTTTTCTTTTTTTGGTTTTGTTTTAGGACCCATATATCTTTTATTTTCATTAAATTTACTTGTATTTGAACATGTTAATTTAAAATTAGATATTATATTTTTTATTTTTGGAAATGAAAAACGATTTAATTTCAAATTTTTGGGATATGAAATTTTATTTATTTCAAAGATTTTATTCTTTTTATTATTTTCATATTTTGTAAATTTACTCATTGTTTTTCCATGATTAGTATAATAATTATTATCATAAGTTCTATTTGTTATTGGGAAATAATATCTTAAAGTATTATCAAAATTTTCATTTGAAATTTGAATTGGTTTTCTTTTTTTATTTATTCTAATTCTAGAAACATAAAATGAAGTTATATTAGTTTGTTTTTTATTATTTATGTCTTCTTTTAAAGAATTATTTTCTAAATTGTCTTTTTCCATTTTTTAATTATATATATAATTATTTTTAACATTATCTGATTTTTAAAAATGAGTGATGTAATAAATAATGAAGACGATATGATTTATATAAATAATGGTCAAAAATTATTTTCTAAAAGAACGATTGATCCTGAATCAAAAAAAGTTTTAAAAGGAAATTCTGAAAAGAATAATGATGATAACATGAAAAAAATAAGGAAATTGAAATCAAAAGAAAATCCAGATGATAATAATAATACAATAGAACCTATTAGTACAACTTTTATTGAAGAACCCAAAAAAATAAGAATTAAAAGAGGATCAAAACTTTTAAATATTGATTTTGTTTATAGAAGAAATCATTTAAATGTTAAAATAAATAAAAATGAAACTTTTAATGATTTAAAAGAAAAAATAAGTGAAATTATAAATATACAAAAAGATACTTTTGAAATTTTTTTAAAAGATGAATTAATTCAAAATGAACAATATGAAGAAAAAGTATATGATATAATAAAAAAAGTTAGATTTCCTTTATTTTTTATTAAAAAAAAATCTAAAGAATTAGATATTATTTCTCAATTTTATTCTAAGAGTTACGTTAATAAATTAATAATTGAAGGATTTGAAAGTACAAGAGATTTAGTTAATCACATTGATATTTTTTTTAAAAATAGTTTAGCTCAAAGAGATTATTTATATGAGGCTTTAGATAATAATAAATATATTGTTGGTTTTAAAACTCCTGATTTAGCTTTTGATTTTCATAGATATATTATTATTTTGAAATTAACTCATTCTCAATATAAAAATATTAAATGTATATTAAAAATTGATAATCCACCAAAACCCAGTAAATATAGAAATATAAAGGAAATTCAATTTAAAAGATTAAGATTTAAGTCTTCTAATTTTTCTCCTAAATTAATTTCTATAAATAAGAAAAAAATTACTGAGGATAATGATATTAATGAAAATAAGGAAAATGAAGATGAGAATAATGAAAATGAAGAAAATGAAAATGAAAATGAAAATGAAGATAATAATGAGAATAACGAGAATAATGAGAATAATGAAAATAATGAGAATGAAAACAAGGAAAATGAGGATGAGAATAATGGTATTGAGAATAATACTATTGAGAATAATGCTATTGAGAATAATGAAAATGAAAACAAAGAAAATGAGAATAATGAAAATGAAAATAACGGTGAAGAATAAAGAAAAAAAATAAAATAAAAAATAAAAAACCAAATTAAAGATTAAATTATATTATTATAAATATAATTCAAGGTATTCATATAAAAAAATTATTAACAAATTCTTCTTCAAAAATTATATAATAATATTTTTGGAAAAAGTAATTAAATTAATTAATATTTTCTTCTACATTTATATTTTTCACACTTCTTTTTATTATTTAAAAGAGAAATAATAGATTTTATTAGTAACTACATTATTATTATTATTTTTTATTAAATGTAAGTTATATTCTAATAATATTTTATTTTAAATAAATGAATTATTTGTTCTAAATTATAACATTCATTAATTATAATATTGATAATTTCTTAATAATAAATAATTTAATAAATCTATTATTTATTCTTTATAAATAAATAAAAGAAATATTAAAAGGAATTAATATTTGAAAAAAATGGAAATTAATAGTAAATATTAATTAAGTTGAAAGGAATAATAAATTATAAAATTAAAGAAGATTTGTTCTTAAAAATAAAGACTAATTAATAAATTATATTAATATTTATGATAATTAATGAATTTGATATTATATATATTAATTAGTTATTTCAATAAAAGATAATTATGAATATTAAAAATATTTTTTATATATTGAATAAATAAATATAAAAATTAATATTTAATATAATTGAGTATTATCAGTATTTTCATTTAAAATATTATAATTGATTGTCTCTTCATTTATTTCATTACTATTATTACTATTTAAATCTTCTTTTTTCTTTTTTTTTTTATTTTTTTTTACAATTTGACTAACATTCATTACTTCAAAATTAAATTTTTTTTCAATAGGAATTTTTTTATCTAAACTTTCATCTAAAGTTGATTCATTATTATTCTGATTTGAATAATTTTTACAATAATTACATTTTTCTGAATGATTTTGTAAGTCTTCTTTAAAAAATTTAATTGAAGCATTTTTTTTACATTGTAATAATTTTCTTTTTTCATTTTTATGTGATTTAAGAAGATGCATTTCTAATTTTGAGGGAGAAATTTTATGATTTGGGTTATAAGGACAAATAACAAAATCATTCATTTTTTATTTATTATTTATTGAATTGAATATTTATATATTTTATTAAAAGTAGAAATAATTAAATAATGTTCTTAAATTAATTAAAAATTTTTTATAATAAATAAAAAAGTTCACCTATTTAATTTAATAAAATCATTAAATTCAATTAATAAATAAATAATATTTTCTTGTTGTAAAATGATTGCTTTATTAGTGATTATACATCTTTTCCATGATAAGTTAATTAATAAAAACATTTTTAAAATTTCTTATAATTTAAAACTTAACATTAATGATATTTTGTTCAATATTAATAAAGAGATTTATATTATTATGAGTTTTTATCATTTTCTCATTTCTTAAAAGTTCTTAAAAGAATAATTACTTTCATAGTAAAAAGTAAAAAATCTTCTTCTTCATAAATATGAAGTTATCTATTTATGATGATTTTAATAAATAATATTCATTCCAATAACTGTAATCTAACAAATGAATATTTTTTTTAATATAATAATCGTTTTATATTATTTCATATTTTCAAATTACATTTTTTATTTTTTGAAAACATTTCAGGTTTAATATTTTTTTTGCATAGTTTTATTTATAAATGAATTTATTTCTGAATGGAGTTTTCACTCTATGGATAAATTATCCAATTCTATTGTTTGAATTAATGATCTTTTAATCATGAAAAAAATTTATTAAATTACTATCTGAATAATTTATCTTTTTTGAATAAAATAATGTTTTAAAAAAATTAAAATCAATAAACCAATATAAATCCTCTTCTTTCACCTACTAAAATATTTTTTCAAAAAATATAAATATTTCATTTATAAAAATTGATATTCTGCAACAAACAATGAAATATTGAATGAATGTATTTTCCAACATTAAATAAATACATGAAAAATAAGAAACTGAAGGAGCATAATTAATTCAGATTTTTTTTCAAAATTCTTTTTATGAGAACAGGGAAAAATTCATTTTTAAAAATTATATCAGATAAAATTGATGAAAAAAAGAGAAGTCCAAATGAAAAAAAATGAAAATCATTGAACTTCAAGAATTAAGAGTAATATAAATTATTTATTATCCAATTTATACTCTAGAATACGAATAATAATGGCATATTATCTTTATTTTTTAATGAGTGGAAATTTCCAAAAACAACCTTTTTTATAAAAACATTTCATTTTAAACAAGTTTAATTCATTGATAAATGGAAAGAAAAAGAATAAATAGTTATCAGGGTTTTTTAAAAACATTATCAACCATTTATTTCTTAATTTGTGAAGAAAAAAAATTTTGACGGATTAGAAAAAAGATATATAATTTCAAAAGGAATAAAAAATATTTTTGAAAATGAATCTAGATGAAATGACTTTAATGAAATACTTATAATTAAATTATGAGTGATGTTTCAAAATATAAAAAAATAAAATAGAAAAACTCTGAAAATTGAAAAAGATGGATTTTTTTTTATTAAAAAAAAAAAAAGTGATTAAATTTGGCAAACATAAAAATAGAGAATAAATTATGAGAACAATCAATTGTAATAAAAAAGCTAATTTTTATTACAAGAAAAATAAGGAAAAAATTAAAGAAAATATTCTGAATGACAATATATACCTTAACTGTTGTATCATAAAAGGCAATATGAGATAAAGTTCTTTATACTATATTCAAAAACAATATTTAGGAATGAAATAAAAATGAATTTTTATAAAAAGATTGAAATCACTGTTAATTTATTTTGAAATTTAATTTGGATATATTTTTTTAAACTTTGATTTATAATCACAGAAAAATTTAATTAATTATTTATTTATTAATTGAATTTAATGATTTTATTAAATTAAATAGGTGATCTTTTTTTATTTATTATAAAAAAATTTTAATAAATTTAAGAACATTATTTAAAATGTTAATGAATAGAATAAATCAATAATTAATAGAAGAATAAAATTAAAGATATAATTAATGAAATGAAAAATATTTTAAATATTCATTAAATAAAAAAGTCAAAAGATAAAAAGGTATTT
>JAEEGK010031667.1_pt1 | contig 10408 bp, 12 predicted proteins | sample 8958771 | NCBI WGS metagenome assembly JAEEGK01 (sample SAMN16246547, study PRJNA631951) | gut metagenome | biome: gut microbiome; feature: rumen; material: SC-attached | host: Bos | place: Iran: Karaj | collected 2018-10 | reverse complement strand
ATCTGTAGCGGTCGTGAGCCAAGCAGTATTGGATATGCTATGGCTGATCCAATTCGAGCAGCTCGGTATCTTGGAGGTATTCGATATGGCGTTCATATTCGTGATATTGAGCACCATATGCCTCATCGTGCATGACAGGATATCCATGATCGACGTTCTGCAATACAGATTCACCCTGGTGTTCTCGAAGATGATGAATGACGAGGATCATCACTTGGACCCGATGCCGAAGATCGTCTGGAGGAGCAAGCCTCTGAGGCACATGTTCCTGATGATGGCCACCTTGGGATTCTACTCCATCCCGTATGCGCTCTGGACGGTACATCAGATGAACCTCCATATCAAGCGTCAGTGGACGTACGAGAGGGCCGCGTTGGAATGGATGGCCCGCAGGGACGGTGCAGTAGCGGTGGAGAAGATGGAGACCGTGAGCAGGAAGGGTGTGCTCCACAATCTCAAACGCGTCATCTGAATTCTTTGACAAAAAGAGAGAAGAGGGGTTCTGCCCCCTCGTTTATCAGAAGATCTTGATCTTCTCGTTGCTGACGCTCACGTACTCGGCGCTTCCGCCCTCGAGGGTGAAGAATCCGAGCTTCCAGCCCATCTCCTTGTACAATGCGGCGAGCTGGGGCATGACGTTCTCGACGACAGCCATGAGCCTGGGGTCCTCGCTGAATGCGGCTGTTCCGTCCCAGCGGATGAATTCCTCCCCTACGTATGCGAGGATCTCGCACTTGGGGTTGGCCTGCAGCTGTTTGTAGACGTCCTTGAAGGTTCCCACTGCGAAGTAGATCTTTCCGTCCAGGAGGATCTTCAGTCCGAGGACCCTCATCCTGGGCTGGTCGCGGCAGGTGGTAGCGAGGGTGAACACTCCCGCCTTGTCCAGGAATCCGTTGATGTACTGCATGGGGTCGATCTCGAGCTGGAGAGGCTCGATGAGCTGCTTGATCCATTTCTTCTCGTCCTCAGTGATCTCTCCGTCGATACCGCAGACCAGGAGGCATATGAGGATGATGTCGTCCTTCAGCTTCTCGTCCACCATTCCGAAGATGTCCACCATGAGGTCGATGACCTTCTGGTATGCTCCGGGCTTGTTCAGTCCCATCGCGTTGAACATCTCTACGCCGTCCTCATAGCTTGTCTCCTTCTCTGCGATCTGGTCGAAGATAGGCTTCAGCAGGAGGTATTCGTTGGGGGACAGCTTTCCGTCTGCAGAGACGGATGCCAGGATGAATTCCATGTAGATGTAGACGCCGTCCTTTCCGTCGGCCGTCAGGTTTGACAGCTTGGATATGACATCCACTGATTTCTCGTTGAACAACTGAGCGAACTTATCGGGGTCCATTTCCTCGATTTTCTTACATAGAGTGTCGAAACTGCTCATGGAGGATGTAACCAGTTTACTCGTTATTAATGGGTTGCTAAAATGGTGTTGGATGGGGTTTTTAAATGTATCATGACAGGGCAGTTATCTTTATTATGGGTGGACAAAGTTGCCTTGCTTTTCTGAAATCCGTCTGTTGACCGCAGTATGCATGTTTTATATTGCGGTCAAAAGCGTAGTCATCCGGTGTTAGATTTTGAAAAGCGATACCGATGAGGAAAGGAAACAGCTGTATTACGATCAGCCGTTCAAGAGGATGATGGCAAATGGGGTGTTCACATCCAATATCCTGGGCGGATTCATCGAGGAATTGGAAGGGAAGGATCCCGAGTTCATCATGTCATGTCTAGACCTTACTGACGAGAAGATGATCAGGATGAGGAATTCCGAATCCTCATCAGTAAAGAACGGGGCAATCTACAGGGATGTGATATTCGACCTCACCGTCCCCGGCGAAGGCGACATCAAAGTCATAGTCAATCTGGAGGCGCAGATAGACCCCCGTCCGAAATATCCTCTTGAGGCGAGGGCCGCATACTATGCAAGCAGGGCACTGAGCGATCAGAAGGATGAGATAGGAGACAGGTACGGAAAGCTCTGCAAAGTCTACTCAATATGGATAGTCATGCAGCCTCTGGCCGATTTCAGGAACACTGTATGCAGATACAAGATGGAAGGTCTGTATGATCCGGACTATATGGGGACGCAGCCTATTCCGCCATGCGATTACATGGAGATCGTGATGATCGGTCTTGGTGCTCCGGGTGAGAAGGGATGCACCGCTTTGGGCCTTCTCAATACGGTCTTTTCAAAGGGCTTGGACCTGGACGAAAGAAGGAGACGCGTCGAGGAAGATTATAAAATCAAAGTCGGTCAATCTTTCTATAAGGACATGGAGGCGATGACCACGAACCTAGATGAGGAACTTGAGGCCTATTACAGAAAACTAGGTGCGGAAGACCGTGATCGCAAATGGCTAGATGGTTCTATGAATCTGATATCAAAGGTCATGGAAGCCTGTTCCGTATCTTTCGAGGAAGCACTCATTATGTCTGGATTTGATGATGAAACAAGTCAGTTGCTGAGAGAAGAAGCTAAGAAGAGAACCTCATATTGAGGAGATAATATGAACCTGGATGAGGAACTTGAGGCCTACTACAAAAAACTCGGAGTGGAAGAGACCATCCCCATGTTGGCTAACATCATCATAGGCATAATGGAACGTGATTCAATCTCTTTTGATGAGGCTTTTTCTCTGGGATTTGACGAGGAGTATCGTGATCTCATTAGGTCGGAAGTGGAACGCCGTAACCTCAATCGAAGGATGAATTATAATGAGCGAAAAGGTCCCCGTATATGACAACCACATTCACATGAGCCCGTCCGGCAGGAACGTCGACGCTCTGAAGGAATATCAGGCAGCAGGAGGGACCGGTCTCACTCTGGTGACACTTCCCCATAAGGAGGTACCTATCGCATGCGGGAAGGATTTCGCGAGATCCTACGAGGTCACCTACAGTCTGGCCGATAGGGCGAAGGAGGAGACCGATCTAGAGATCAACATCGCTGTCGGACCTTACCCCATTCTTTTGATATCTCTGGCAGAACGGTACGGCCTGCAGAAGGCGGAGGAGATCATGATCGAGGGCATGGAATATGCCGCGAAGGATGTCACAGAGGGCCGCGCATGCGCCTTAGGGGAGATAGGAAGGCCCCATTTCCCTGTCGACAAGGAGATATGGGACGCATCCAACAGGGTCCTGCTCAGAGGCTTCGAATTAGCCAGAGAGAACGATGTGCCAGTCATCATACATTGCGAGAACGAGCCTGACACGGACGAGTCCCTCGCGCAGCTAGCCGACAAGGCCGGTCTCGACCGCGGTCTCGTCGTCAAGCACTCCTCTCCGCCGTTGGTAACTCCCGAGGAGACTCACGGCGTCATGCCGTCCATTCCCGCATCCAAATCCAATCTCAAGGAGGCCCTGTCCAAGGGGACCGACAGATTCATGATCGAGACGGACTACATCGACGATCCGGAGAAGCCCACTGCCATAATGGCGGTCACCACCGTCCCGAAGAAGGTATCCGCATGGGTGGCGAACGGCCAGGTCCCCATGGAATCGATTTATAGGATATGCAAGGATATACCGGACTCGCTATACCATCGCTGAGGGAAGGAAATGACCACGAGGATCACATGCGTTTACGACGAGGGCTCCCAGCCCTACACCAGTCTGATCGGGGCCAAGGGCACGGCGCTCCTGGTCGAGAAGGACGGCAAGAGGGTCCTCTTCAACACCGGTCTCCGCGACAGATACCTCATCCATAACATGGAGCATCTGGAGTTGGATTTCGATTCGATAGATGCAGTCGTGGTATCTCAGAGCAATCCCTGCGATTCCGCAGCCTTGAACGGTCTCCTGAAGAGGAGGGAGAAACCCGTCGACGTGTACTGTCCCGAAGGACTGTACGGGGACAGGTCGTTCTTCTCCAGGGGAGTCGGTCTCTCCCAGGAGCACAAGGACAAGGCGGTCTTCCACCCGATAGGTTCCTGGCAGGAGATATTCCCGGGGATCTTCATCACGCCTTTCTACAAGGATGAGAGGGGGTACGGTGAGACGTTCCTGGTCGTCACCGAAGGCAGCAAGGCCGCGCTGCTCAGCGGACGCTGCTCATGCTACCCCGATGCGGTCATCGCGGATGTGAAGGGCATGACGGGAAAGGCTCTGAAGGCCTTCATCGGCCCGGTCTGTCTCGAGAAGAGGAAGAAGCCTGTTGCGAAGGCATACTCTGAGATGCTGGCGGAGATCCCGGATCTTTACATCAACCATTGCGTCGGAAGGGACGGCATCGTCAATCTCAGGGTGAACCTCGGTCTCGAGGGCGTGAAGGACTTCTACGTCGGCGACGTGTACACCTTGGAATGATACGATTCAGTATTCGAAGGCGTAGCGGTATCTCTTATCGTTTCTTATCGAGAAGATGTACAGCGTCCAGTGCTTGATGTCAGGCATCTCCACCAAGGGCGGGGTGTAATACCTCCTGATCTTCGGCAGGAACATTATCAGCAGGCTGACCAGGCACAGGCCGGCGATCGGCAGTTCGGTAGGCAGGATCGTCCTTATGAATGAGAATCTCAGCACGAATTCGTTCACCATTATGAATGCGATCTGGATCAGCATGGTCCTGCAGACCAGTCTCCATGATTTCTTCTGGGCGGAAGACATGTTGATCATGGACCTTATGCTCATCTCCGCGGATATCATGCTGGAGATCAGGATGAAGATGTATCTGGTGGCTAGCTCGGGTGTGGACAGGTTGAAGCTCACCGCAAGGGAGGAGTATGCGAATAAGCTGGTGGCCAGGTTGTAAGCCAGCATGACCTCTACCAGATACAGTATGACGGGCATCTTCCCGTTCTTGGCCCTCTCCTTGTCCGTTAACTCGGGCTTCATCATCGATAAGGGTTATTATTCGGCTGATTATAATCTGTTTTCATGGAGAATGCGGCATTAGATAGGTTCCTGAACTGTGTTCTGCAGCGTTCGCGGAAGGACAGGTTTCTGGATCCGTTGGTCATACTCCTCATTATACCGGGATCCCTGTTCATGGAGGGCCTCATCATGCTCTCCATCTATCTGGATTGGGGGGTCTTTCCGAGGCTCTCCGTTTCTGGCCAGTTCTGTTTGGTGATGTTCCTGGTGATGGAGGTGTCATTCATTCTCTATATCCTGATGAAATCGATGACCTTCCATACCAGACGCGATGCGGTCTGGACGGAATCCCTCACAGAATATGCCGAGGGCAAGGGGAAGGATGTTTCGGAACTCAGGAGGCTCTCCGACGATATGGTATCGAATGTGATAGAGAGAGGGAGCCTTGTGGCATTCTTGGCATTCTTGGCGATCTCGTTTTTTATGTTATTGATTTTCTTCCTGATAGATTTCATAAGAACCCCTGAGGACACCCTGCTGCTGATAGAGAACATCTTCATCATCGCGGTAATAGCTGAGGCCCTTGTCATCTTCATGCTCATCACTCTGAAGATGGACAGGCTTGACAGCACCCAATGCAGATTCACCGTTCTGTTCGAAGAGCTGATGGGTGATGAACTGATGGCCGGATGCATGTACCTCAAAAGAAGGGATCTCAAGAAGGTCCAGGCGGTACTGCTGGCCCTGTCTTTCCTACTTTTCTTGACTGTGATCGTGACCCATGATATCCTGGAGGATGACGGGATAGTTCTGTACCATACGTCCTCCCCGATAGTCCTGTTCCTGATGATCTACTCTGTCCTGCTGTTCTTCTACACTGTCTACGTGATGAACAGGCATCTCAGGGCCCAATGGGGGTACGAGAGCAAGCTGCTGGCGATGATCTCCGTACACGAAGGCGTGAAATCGGTCAAGAGGTTCAAGATAGAGTACGATGAAGACGATCAGGACGACGATTCCGCGGGCAGTCTAGCAAGAGTGAAAAGATTCTTCAGGCATATCGCGGACGAGATTTGAGAGCAGTATCCGTTTTGTACGGTTTCATGAAACAAACCGTCCCCAGTTCTAAATAATAGAACAGATAAGACCCGTTCAGTGATTGACATGCGTGCATGGCGTTTCAGAACTGCTATGATGTTCGTTGCGATGACAGGCCTGCTGGTTGTCCTGGGTTCGATCGTAGGATACATTTTCAAGAATGTATGGACCGGATTCTACATCATGCTGGCCCTGTCGTTGGCGATTACCTTTGCATCGTTCTTCTTCTCGAAGAAGATGGCCCTCGCGGCCAACAAGGTGCATCTGGTCACCCGCGAGGAGGAGCCCAGGCTCTACAACACCGTCGAGAGGCTGGCCAACAAGGCGGGACTCCCTATGCCCGAGGTAGGTGTCTCCGAAGTCCCCATGCCCAACGCATTCGCCACCGGACGCGGACCCAAGGATGCAGCAGTGGTAGCAACAAGGCCCCTTTTGAACCTGCTCAGCGATGAGGAACTGGAGGGAGTCCTCGCTCACGAGCTCTCCCACGTGAAGAACAGGGATATCCTCGTCATGTCCGTGGCAGCCGCCCTGGCGTCTATCATATCGTTCGCGGCCAGGATGGCAATGTGGTCCGCTTTGTTCAGTGACAACAGGAACGCAGCTGGACTGGTGCTCGTAATCCTTGCCGACATCACCCTGCCCATCGCGGCGATGCTCATCCAGCTGGGAGTATCCAGGAACCGCGAGTACCTCGCGGACGAGAGCGGAGCGAGGCTCACAGGCAAGCCCATGGCATTGGCCAGCGCACTGATCTCCCTCGAGAGGGGATGTTCCTCATCTCAGAACACATACGACAATCCCTCATGCGCCAGCATGTGGATCTCGAGCCCTTACGGTAAGAAGAGGAGTTCCTTAACTGCAGCCCTGTTCAGGACCCACCCTACTACCGAGGACCGTGTCGCCAGGCTCAAGCAGCTCGATGAGGAGATCAACGGAGTCCGCCACGTTTACTGAACGGGCTCCCATTTTGACAATTCATTTACCTTCGAGAGAGTGGATCCGCGTTTGATCTCCTCTCTCGTACGGTTCTCCCTTTCGTGGACGTCCAATGAACGGTTCGCCACTTCCACGGCCACTTCTTTCGGAACGACGATGACTCCACTCTCGTCACCGATGATCCAATCCCCGGTGCGGACCCTCTGTCCGCCCACTGTGACCTCGATGCCTATTCCGCCGTAGCCCTTGGGCTCCCCGGCGCACGGAGCGACCGTCCTGGAGAATGCGGGGAACTTCAGGTCCCTGATGTCATCGATGTCCCTGATGGCGCCGTCAATGACGATACCGTGAGCGCCCATGATCATCGCTGAGCATGTCGCGAGCTCTCCCCAGACCGCTACGGGTGCTCCTCCGACATCCACGACGATGACGTCCCCTTCCTTCACCTTGTCTATGGCCTCGACTGGTTTGGCCCAGTCTCCGTTGGTGGTCTGGACGGTCAATGCGCGTCCGACCATCCTCTGCCTGTGTTCGAGTGACTGGGGGACGATGCCTATCATGACGCCCTGCTTGTGGAACGCATCCGATATGTTGCATGTGGACACCTTGGAGAAGGCCTCGAACAGCTCGTCCTCGGTGTACTTCTTCGAGATACCGGTATCGATCTTCGCTCCGGCCATCGCTTTCTTGACGTTCTCAGCTGCACCCTTGATGTCGCCGGTCTTGATGATTGCCCCGCCGACGATGATGTCGGTAGCGCCTGCTTCTGCATAGAGTCCAGCGTTCTCCGCGGTTATTCCTCCGGCGACCGCCACGGGTATGGATACGGTCTCAACGACCTTCCTAAGGATGTCTATGGGGGGTTCCTCGCCCTTCATCTGCGTGTCTATGCCCATGTGCAGGCAGATGTAGGCAACTCCGAGCTTCTCCACTTCCTTGGAACGGGCGACCTTGTCGGGCACGTTTATCATGTCCACCATGACCTCCGCACCGTACTTCCTTCCGGCCATGACCGCCTCTTCGATGGTGGAGTCCTCCGAAAGACCCAGCACTGTAATAATGTCGGCTCCGGCCTTGGCCATGATCTCCACTTCGACCCCTCCGACATCCATGGTCTTGGTGTCGGCGATGATCTTCCTTCCGGGGAATTCCCTGCGCAGCGTGCGCACTGCCTCGGCACCTTCGCTCTTTATGAGGGGAGTTCCTACCTCCACCCAATCCGCTCCTCCGTCCACGGCCTCGTGGGCGATGACTACGGCTCTGTTCAGCTGCATTAGGTCCAAAGCGATCTGCAATACGGGCATGTTCCATGATTAATCGATGCACCCTATATACCGATTGGGTTCGACATATTATGAACATGTTAGCAAAGAAAGCCACTCAGCTCGCCCGTCTATCATCACATTCAGCTCGATAAAACGATCATCATCGTGGCGGACCATCATCGTCATGTCCGCTAAAAAGCTAACCGAGTCCTCTGACGTTCAGCCGGCAAATCCTTTAAGAATGGGAACACATGACGTGACACCCGTCACGGCACAGCCCGGAGGACCTAGCATGTTCGGTTTGAAGAAGGAAGCAGAGAAGACAAGTCAGATGACAGCCGAGGAAGTCTATTCCATGGTCAGGTCAGCCTTCGACAAGGCCGAATTGAAGTACGGAGTCATCCCGGAGAACAAGATCATACAGACAACCTTCATGGGCGATGACCTCCCCATCAAGATGAACATCATCGTCGACGACATGGTCATCCGCTTCGTATGCCTCCTGGATTTCAGGGCAGCCTCTGAGAACTTCAGGGAGGTAGCATGGCAGCTCAACTGCATCAACAAGGAGCTGGTCTTCGGAGGATTCTATCTCGATCCCGAGGACGGTTTCGTGATGTTCGAGGATGCCTTCCCTTACAAGGAGGCCAAGGTCTCTGAGGAGTTCATCCTCGCATTCTCCAAGCTCATGGGGCAGACCGTGGACAAGTACGACGGCGACCTGAAGAAGATAGCCGAGAAGGTTCAGCGTCCCTTCGACGACGCCATGTACGGATGATTTCTGGTGATGATGATGTTCGGTAAGAAGCTAGACAAGAAATTGCGCATACTCTTCCTCGACAGGAAGAACGATTACGTCTCGCAGGTCGCCGAGTATTTCGCCAACGAGATGTACAGCAACACATACGAGGTCTACAGTGCCGGTTTCGAGCACGATATCATAGACTGCGACCTCATCTCCGTGATGTATCAGAACGGGGAGGACATGAGAAGGCAGATCGCCAAGGACCTCAAGGACGATGAGCATCTCCCCAAGGACGACAACTACGATTACGTCATCTATCTGGAGCAGCCGATCTTCGACGAGTTCTCAAAGAAGTCCCCCTGGCAGGGACATCAGATCCTCGCACCCATGAAGCTGAGGAAGGATTTCACCGCCACCGACGATGCCGAGCTTTACGACGAGTACGTCGAGGTCATCAATCAGGTCAAGGAATGGGTGAAGGAGAACCTCAGGGATCCCGAGAACCTTGCCAAACTGGTATCAGCATGATCCCCGTGATCATCTACGACAAATGTCAGTGCGACCCAAAGAAGTGCACCGCGAAGAGGATGATGAAGTTCGGCCTCGGAAAGGAGGCCAAGACCCTCGGGGCGATCCCCAAGGGATCGATAGTACTCTCTCCATTTTCGGATAAGGCCATGTCTCCGGCGGATATACATCACGCAAGGAAGGGGCTTGTCGTCATGGACCTCACATGGACGAACATCGACGAGTTCCCCAGGCTGAAGAATGTGGAAGAGAGGGCACTGCCGTATCTGCTGGCATCCAATCCGATCAACTGGGGCCGCCCGATGGAGCTGAACAGCGCTGAGGCCGTCATGGCCGCATTGTACATCCTGGGCGAGAAGGAGCAGGCCGCACAATTCTTGGAGAGATTCAATTGGGCACCGGAGTTCATGCGCCTGAACGGCGAGATGCTCGAGGATTATTCCAAGGCAAAGGACAGCACCGAAGTGGTCCGCATACAGAACGAATATATCGAGGCCGTGACCAGACAGTGATCAGTCGCTCGACAGTATCGCATACAGCCAAAGATCGCTGAAGGTCCCGTTGGGATTGCGCTGCGCATCGCGCATCACACCCTCGAACTTCATACCGATCTTCTCCAGCACTCTCTTGGACGCAACGTTCTCCGGATGATGCGATGCTTGGACCCTGTGTGCGAAAAGACGGTTGATCGCGAACTTCACCACAGCCGCAGTGGCCTCCGTCGCATATCCGTTGCCCCACCATTTGCTCCCGACGCTGTATCCTAGCTCGCAGGATTCCGATTCGTGGTCGATATCGAACAATCCTATCGACCCTATCACTTCGCCGTCGAGCGTTATCGCCCACCCGTAGAAATCCAGATTGTTGTCGTATTCCCACAGATGGCGCCGTATGAACTCGTATGTTCCCGCCAGCGTCTCGCACGGACTAAAACTGATGTACCTGTTCACGAGAACATCCTTGCCATAGTTCTCGTATGTCTGTTCTGTGTCAGATTCGCGGAAGCGCCGGAGGA
>JAEEGK010031665.1_pt1 | contig 10408 bp, 8 predicted proteins | sample 8958771 | NCBI WGS metagenome assembly JAEEGK01 (sample SAMN16246547, study PRJNA631951) | gut metagenome | biome: gut microbiome; feature: rumen; material: SC-attached | host: Bos | place: Iran: Karaj | collected 2018-10 | reverse complement strand
TTCTTAACCTCGCCATTCATGGTAAGCTTGTTCCACAAGACCCGAATGATGAACCTGCCATTGAACTTTTGAAGCGTATCAATCCGTCATTCGTTCCTTGTGATAACGCGCATTATGAGAATCTGCCCGATTCCTGGCTCAAAATCCCCCTTGGAAATATCTGCACTCTGAACGAAGGTGAGCCTTTTACTGATAAAGAATATCCTTATATTGATGTTAAAGGATTAAGGACTGGCAACTATGCCTCAAAACAGTCAGGAAAGTACGTGCCAACAGGTACAACGTTAATTCTTGTTGACGGGGAGAACTCTGGAGAGGTATTTCACACTCCAATGGAAGGTTATCAAGGAAGTACAATGAAAGTGCTTGATATAGCCAATAATATGAATGCCCAATATGTTCTCTATTTCGTAAAACTGTATCAACGGGCTTTACGGGAAAATAAGGTTGGCTCAGCCATCCCACATTTGAATAAAAAAATGTTTCGTGAATTAGTTATTCCAGTTCCCCCAATAGAAGAACAAGAAAGAATTGTTAGAGCAATTCAGCAACACTATCGCATCTTAGACAACATCAGTGCCAACCTATAGTTCGGCGCTGATGTTATCAAGAATCTGAAATAAATCGTTTACCTTATTTATTATACGTTCTTGCTCTGAGCGAGGTGGTACAGGTAATGCGATATCTTCAATTGTCTTCGTTGAAACACGCTGTTGTCCAACTACACCATTGAAAGTCCCAACACATTGAGATATGAAATAGTCTGATTTGAAAAAGAATAGCCCATAGAGGGGATGGACATAATCAGAGCGAAAGACATTAAGTTCCGTTGTGCCAGCCCCAATACCATTCGGCAGTCCAGCCATAATAGCTGATTTGCGATTTTCAAGGCAAGGTGATATTTTAGCGACAACAATATCTCCATTTTCAAAATGGGTGTATCCTTTTTTGATATTTCCCCAAGCTCTTAGTTCATAACTAAAGTTATTATTATATGAATCTTGAATATTCGACATTGGGACAAACCCTGCTTCCATGTCATCATCAGCCTTTGTCTTGGGATTAATTCTAAACACATCCTTAACCTTACAAACAACCCAATTTGATGGCACATTCTCATAATGCGCGTTAGGTTGCTCTTATATTGTTACTGTTTCATTTCTAAACAGAAATAATATGGTAACAAATTTTGAGAAGCATCTTAGCAAGTTAGATTTGGCTAAGAACACCGTCACATCGTATGTGTGGACGGTGAAGTACTTTTATGCGAAGTACAAAGAGATTAACAGGAAGAACCTTTTGGCTTACAAAGGGTATCTGATGGAGAACTTCAAACCGCAGACGGTCAATCTGCGGTTGCAGGGAATCAACAAGTATCTGGAGTTCATCAAGAAGGACAAACTGAAGATGAAGTTCGTGAAGGTGCAGCAGAAGAACTTCCTGGAGAATGTCATTAGTAACGAGGACTACAAGTTTCTGAAGACCCACTTAAAAGCTGATGGCTATGAAGAATGGTATTTCGTTGTATGGTTCATGGCGGCAACGGGAGCCCGAGTAAGTGAGTTGTTACAGATTAAGGCTGAACATGTATCCGTAGGACATCTTGACATCTATAGCAAAGGGGGCAAACTTCGTCGGCTCTATATTCCAAAGAACCTTCAGAAGGAGGCAAGGCAATGGCTGACAGACAAAGGCGTTTCAAGCGGCTACATCTTCCTTAATCGCTATGGGGAGCGCATAACCACACGGGGCATCGCTATCCAGTTGAAACATTTTGCAGACAAGTATGGGCTGAATCGTGAAGTAGTCTATCCACACTCATTCCGTCATCGCTTCGCCAAAAACTTCCTCGACAAGTTCAATGACATTGCCCTTCTTGCCGACCTTATGGGACATGAAAGCATCGAGACCACGCGCATTTATCTCCGTCGCACCGCCACCGAGCAACGGCAGATAGTGGATAAAGTGGTGACATGGTAAAAAAGGAAATCCATAGGGGTTAAGCCTCTATGGATTTCTGTATTTCATCAAGAACCGCAAAGAGTTCTTCGATTTTGGCAACAATACGGAGTTGTTCATTGTAAGGAGGCAATGGGACTACAAGTTTATCTAACAATCCAGAAGATAGACCTTGAAGTCCTATTCCTTTCCCATGTATCTTATCTGTCCATTTATAGAGCATAAGAACATATAGATAAAGAATCTGGCAAACATCCCCTTTAGCTCTTAACCTATGAATATGATTTTGAATACATATGCCATAATCATAGTTCCAAATAGCAGCTCGCCCGATGTCACCTCCTTCACATACTAACAAGTCTCCTTTGATAATGGTACATTTCTCCAACTCAGAATCCTTAAAAAACATCTCTTTTACTTCGGAAAAATCAAAGCAATTCCAATACACATTGGAAGTTGTAAGATAGGGTTTCAACAGACCTTCCTGAGAATCAGACTTGTTCAATGCCTTGCCAGTATTATGCTGAAATAGACTTCCTAATGTTGTCCAACACCAACTATTTGGCAGTTGGTTGGTATCATGCGCGTTATCACAAGGAACGAATGACGGATTGATACGCTTCAAAAGTTCAATGGCAGGTTCATCATTCGGGTCTTGTGGAACAAGCTTACCATGAATGGCGAGGTTAAGAATCTTGGACTTAGCCTGAGCAATGGACGTCTGCAAATCTTCTTTTGCGGTTTCCAATGTGTCAATCAAAGAGAACCATTTGTCGACTTCGTTTATAATGCGCCTTTGTTCTTTTTGTGGTGGGAGTAAGAAAGGTATAGCCCCTAATACGCTTTGGTTAAGATTGTCCATTGTTGCGCCAACACATTCTTTACTAAGAATTGTTTGCACATATTCTGACAGATAAAACAATTGGATATAACGTGGCTCGACATAAGGCACATGAAGAAAAAAGGAACCTGTACCACAAAGCCAGTCAACAACAGTTTCTTTGACTATGGCACATTTCTTTAAATCTCCTCTTCTTGCTATCAGTATATCATCTACAGAAAGTCTGTAGCGACTTAGTTTTTGCGCTTTCTCATTAGACACCATCATTAGATTGTCATGGAGAATGTCACCCGCTACAATATTCATAGGATTAATAATAGGAACGCCTCCAACTGAAACGTAGTCCGCTTTATGCACCATAGAACCAAAAGGACCAGTAGAGAACTTGGAACATATTCTTTCAAATCTACAACTTATCCATCCTTTTGGCACCTCAAACGGCACGTTCTCATAATGGGGCGTATCGGAAGCAGACTTCTTGCTACGCTTAATCTTTCCTTCTTTGATTAAGCGTTCTTTCTCAGCACGAATGCGCTCAAGCAATACAGATGCAGGTTCATCGTTCGGATCTTGCGGAACGAGCTTACCACGAATAGCAAGGTCGAGTATCTTTTGGCGTAGTTTCTTTGTGTCCATATCAATCCTCCTTGCTTTCTTCATATTCCAGAATCCATTGTTTCACCTTTGACTGAAGGGTGGCTTTATCCGGAATACACAGTTCGTATGACGTAGCGTAAACATTGGCATCTTCGGGCAACGTCAATTCCACTAGAGCATCGTCTTTGTCCTTACATAGGAGTATTCCTATTGTCGGCTTTTCAAAAGCCTCTTTAACATGTCGGTCGTAGTAGTTGACATACATTTGCATCTGCCCAAGGTCTTGGTGCGATAGGTCACCTGCCTTCAAGTCCACAAGGACATAGCATTGAAGTAGACGATTATATAGCACTAAGTCCACATAGAAGTGTCTTTCGTTGAATGTGAACTTCTTCTGTCTTGCCTCGAATAAGAATCCCTTTCCCATTTCAAGCAGGAAATCCTGTAGCTTGCTGATAATTGCTGATTCCAAACTTGATTCACTGAAACTGCTATCACGTTTCAGACCAAGGAACTCTAACGTAAGCGGGTCTTTTATGATGTCTTTAGGCTTTTCTACCGTTTGACCTTCCTGCGACAGGCGCATAACCTCCTCTTTATCACGACTCAGTGCCAGACGCTCATAAAGACTTGCACCATATTCGCGCTTCAGTTGGCGAACGCTCCAGTCTTGTTTCTGACATTCAATCTCGTAGAAACGACGTTCATCATCATTCTTGATGCGCATAAGTACCAGATAATGAGACCAGGAGAGCGTAAAAGACTGAACGTTCTCAGATTTCCGAGACGGTGTTTCGGAAATCACAGGAGAATGATTGTCGGATGTCCGAAACAGTGTTTCGGATTTCGTCTGACCGTCAGAAAAAATTGAATATACCTGATAGAACTTCCTACAGTTTTCCAAAGTATCAACAGACCATCCATCTCCATACTTGTCAGTCAATCTTGTTGATAGATTTTTCAAAACTGCCTTACCATATTGAGCGCGTTGCTCTCCTTGCTGCTCATCCTCAACAATATAATGTCCAACACCATAATAGGTGTAAACCATTGTTGTGTCAATAGCAGTCTTAACCCTTTTCCGGGCTAGGTCTATCAATGCGGATATGCGCTCAAAAAGAGCATCTTCCCTTAACTGTATATCATTCATGCTTAATCCTCCTTGATATTTGACATTAACTCTTGCAGTTTTGCAACAGCCTTGCTGATATTGTCGCTCTTTTGCTGAATGGTCTGCATCAATTCTGCCAATGTCATGTCATCATCGTCGTTGGTCTGCTTGATCCAGGAAATATCAAGACTGGTCTTATCACGCTTCAGCAATTCCGAAACGGGGTATTTGCGCCAACGGCCATTGGGGTTCTCCTCGCTGTAGGTTTCCTTTCGCAGACTGATGTCCTCTGCATGATAACAAGCCACGAAATCGTCAAGGTGGTGACGCATCATGGGCTTGGTGGCCAGTGTGTGCTTGATGCCTGTACGGTAGTCGTAGAACCAGACATCCTTTGTCTGCTCTCCTTTCTTGAAGAAGAGTACATTGGCTTTCACTCCTTGGGCATAGAAGATACCTGTCGGGAGGCGAAGGATGGTATGGAGGTTGAAGTTCTTCAAGAGTTCCTTGCGTATGGTCTCGCCGGCACCGCCTTCAAAAAGTACGTTATCGGGAAGGACAACGGCTGCACGACCGGTGTTCTTCAGCATAACCATGATGTGCTGGAGGAAGTTGAGCTGATTGTTCTTCGTCTCTACATAGAAGTCGGGACGGTCAATATCGACACTTCCTGCCGGACGGGTACCGAATGGAGGATTGGCAAGAATGACATCGACGAGCTTCTGCGGTTGCTTCTCCAGAGAATCTTCACAGAGTATCGGGCTGCGGTCTGTTCCTATGCCATGAAGGTAGAGGTTCATGGATGCCAGCGTCACTACGAGGGCAGTATTGTCATAACCCGTAAGAGCTTTCTCACGAAGGAAGTCACGCTTGGCTTTGTCCTGCGACTGGTTCTTCATGTAGTCATAAGCAGCCAATAGGAATCCACCTGTACCACAGGCAGGGTCACAAACCGTTTCACCAATCTGCGGACGGGTGACATCTACCATTGCAGAAATCAAAGAACGTGGCGTAAAGTATTGCCCCGCACCGCTCTTCTTGTCCTGGCCGTTCTTTTCAAGGATGCTTTCATAGATGGCACCTTTGACATCACCATCCATCACCAACCATTGCTCTTCGTCAATCAGTGTGATAACCTTGCGAAGATAGACAGGCTTGTCAATCTTGTTCTGTGCCTTCACGAAGATGGTGCCGATGAGGTTTTCCTCTTCTGACAGCTTCTTCAGCGTCTCTTCATACTGATTGATGAGGTCAAGGCCATCCAGTTCAATGAGGTCTTTCCATCTGTAGCCTTCAGGGATGGAAGAGTCCTCGCCAAAGGTCTCCACGTTCTCATCGTCCATCTTCAGGAATAGAAGGTAGGTAAGTTGTGTGATATAGTCTGTGAAGCCGATGCCTTGCCCAGAGAGGGTGGTGGCCAGCGTCCACACTTTCTTTGTAAGTGATGTCTCTTTATTTGTTGCCATATTATGTTATGCTGTTTTTCTGTATAATAAGAACTTCGACAAGGAAACAAGGGCTTCATCCGCCTGTGACTTGCCGCCAAAGGCTTTGATGAGTTGCGCAGCTCGTGTCTTGTCATCGTCAATAATATCCTTGATGGTGCACGCACCATTGGAAGCAATGTAGTCAACAATTTGACGGATGATGGTTATCTGCGATTCTGTCACAGTACGCTGCACCTGTCCGTACCATAGGTTGAAACGCTGTTGTGCAGAGGGATAGAGGCTTTCCAATGTCTCAATCTGATGATTGGCGAAGCGAACCAACTGAATGATGTTCGTCAGAGCTTCCTTTTCTTCCTTGGTGCTATGTTTCTTGACAGATTGCGGATTGACGATAGTGTAGCAGTTCCACAGACGCGAAGTCTGGAACTTATTATTCGCCAGTTTCAGCTTGTTCTCCAAATCCTTCAGTGTTGCGTAGGTCAAAGGCTCTCCGTCGTTGTTGTAAATCATACGTAGGGCTTCTATCTCGTCCTGGTGCTCATCGCAATACTGCTCAAAAGCCGATGTCACTTCCTTGGCTTCCTCTTCAGAGAAGCCCTTGGAGATAAGTTGGTCTTCTCCCGGCATCAATGTCTCAATGAAGCCCGCTGCAAGAATAAGCAGATATTGACGTGCCTCAGGATGGTGGGTCAGTGGAACCACCAGTCCTTTCCTTTCAAGATTAGGTTCGTCGATACTTTCGTATGGAGGAAGGGAGTTTTTCTCAAAGGCATCAAAGATGGCAGCAGAGATTTCCTGCATCCCGCTATAGGCTAACCTCTGGAACTCTTCCCGTTGCTTGTCCGTACACTTATTGTAGATACGTGCAAGCTTGGCTGCAATCAGACGCAAATAGTCATCGTTGACGTTGCCATGTGTCAGCAGTTCCAGCAAACGTTTGAGCGTGATGGTCTGCACAGGCTCGCCTTCACCTGGAGCCGTAATTGTCTTCTGACTTTCGGTAACTCCTACAGCATCGACAAGGAAGAAGCAATCCTTGCTAAAAGCATTGGGCGTAACATTGCGCAACTGGTCGTCGCCGATAGTGCGAACGCCACGTCCTTTCATCTGGATATACAAAGGTTCTGAAGCCACGTCGCGCATGAATATCAGCACTTCAAGCGGCTTTACATCTGTTCCCGTAGCAACCAGCGTACAGGTAACGGCAATACGGAACTCCTTGTCATTACGGAACTGACGTATCAACTCGTTACTGTCACCTGCGGAATAGGTTATCTTCTGCACGAATTTGTCATCTGTCCGGTCGAATACCTCTTTGGCGATACGCACGATATTGTTGGCATGTATTTCGTTCAAAGCAAAGATGAGCGTCTTGGGCAGATAGTCCATGTTGGGGTCGCGCTGCGGGTCGGTGAACATCTCCGTGTAAACGGCATCACGGTATGTTTCAAGCACGAGTTTTATTTGAGCCGGATTGATGACACTGCGGTTCAATTCCTCTTTGGTGTAGTTCTTGGTTTCCTCGTTGCGTACCGTCTCAACCTTACCAGTATAGCGTGTTTCGCGTCTGAGTTTGTCGCCTTTGAGGATGGCCCCGCCATTTTCTGTCGCCTCGGTCTTGATGCGGTAGATACGGGCATCCACGTTCACACCATCCACGATGGACTGCTCTAAAGTGTAATTTACGACGATATTGTTATTGAAGAATGCTTTCGTTTCTGGTACTGGCGTTGCAGTCAAGCCAATGAGGTTGGCGGTATTGAAGTATTCCAGCACTTTCTTCCAGTTGCCATAGATAGAACGGTGGCATTCGTCAATGATAATCAGGTCGAAGAAATCTGGTGGAAGCGTCATGTTGCCAGTCAGCTGTACTTCACCTGTAGTCGTGTCTTCATCGTCATCATCATTATCAACAATCTCCTGCCCGGTAAGCAGAGAGAACAGACGTTGTATGGTAGAGATAACCACGTTGCTGTCGGACGGAACCTTTGCTGATTTCAGTCGGTTGACCGTATAGATGGTGTTGAACGGATCACCATTTTCCGTTAGGCGGAACATGCCGAACTCTCCTTCTGCCTGCTTTCCGAGGTTGTTTCGGTCAACAAGAAAGAGGATGCGCTTCATGGGGGTGAAAGCCAAGAGGCGGTAAGCTGCCAGACAAGCCGTGTAGGTCTTTCCTGCACCTGTAGCCAATACGATCAATGCCTTTTTCTGTCCAGTACGGAAGCTGTTCTCCAATTCCGTAATGGCTTCATATTGACAATCGCGCAATCCTTTCTTTTTCAGGGTGGGCAAACCTGCGTATGGGTCTTCTATTCCCAGCATTTTTACGATTTCCTTTGGCGTATGAATGCGGTTTAACTCTATAAGTTCACCATCTTCATCCCTGAAGTCTCGGAAAATCGTTTCTTCGCCATTGGATTGGTAGATGATGGGCAAAGGACGAGAATAGGCTTTATAGCATTCTGGTACACCACGCGCATATAAGTCTGCCTGTTCGCAAACTTTGTCAGAAGTGACATCAACTTCCTTCCGTTTAGCTTCAAGAATACCAACTGCCATACCGTTGATGAACAGGAAGTAGTCAGCTTCCCGATTTCCTTCAAGCAGACCTTCACGGATAGCAGCAGCTGTAAGAGTGGGAGAATAGAAATCTCTATCAACCACTTTCCAACCAGCGTCCTCAAACATCTGGTCTATCTTGACTCTTGCTTTTTCCTCTGGTGTCATAATCGTCCTTCCGATAAATGCATATTATGGGAATATGGTGCAAAGGTACTCATTTTTAGCGAAAACAGGCCAATTTTACATTATAAATAAGAGAAAAATGCAATTTAGGGGGCTTTTTGCTGAACTATTCACCATTATTTGAGTAAAATCCGTTACCTTTGCATGTCGATATGATAGTTATATCAAACTTTGAGTGACGCAATGTTAGACAGACCAAGAATCATCAATGTGGAACGCAAACCGAGCAAATGCCCAGTTTGCGGTGAACGTGTAGTGGATATTATCTATGGCACTGGTGAAATGACAGAAATAGAGTTTACCCTCGAATATAGGAAAGAGGGCATCATGGGAGGTGACAACATTCCTCGTCGCCCGCCAATATGGGCATGTGTCTGTGGGTGCAAGCGTTTCCGCAAGGTGAATCCTGATGGTACAGATGCGCCAGTCAAAGTGAAGTTGTTGAAGAATATCCGCAAAGCACCTGCCACGAAGATAGATTGGGAATCTGAAGGGGTAAAGCGTGTTCTGAGTGGCGAGTTCAAAAGGGATATTCATCACTTCATAGTTGAAGTCACTACAGAGTTGGGCGAAAAAGAAAGCCTCTCCATTACAGCCCTAAGCGGCACCGAAGCCGAGTATGAGGCAGAGAGAATCATTGCTATGGGGGCTACTGGTCTAACAGGCAGGAAATGCGTTTCAATGGAAGTGTTTGACAGGGCATAACCTATTCAAGCCCGTTTTAGGTGTTACGGTACATACAACAACACCCACTCCGCATAACGCCGACGCTCAATGGACGGTGTTTTCTTGCCCTTCCATCTACAGAACTGTACATAGTCTTCCTTGAAGTCGCGGATGCCAGCTTCTATCTTCTTCAGTAAAGTGCTCTTGGGGTATTTCTTCTTGCTCCCCAGAATCCTATAAGGCCCGACATTGTAGGCTAATGCGGCAAGCAACAAGGAGTCCCTGCCGTACTTGCTGAACATACCGCAAAACTCTTTTAGGTCTTTGCGCAGGAGTCGGTCGGCTTCGGCAAGAGACATATTCGATGAGTAAGTCTCGCCAGGTCTCAGCTTATGACCATACCCGACATAGGGATAATCCTTCTTTCGGTGCATACCTTCATAATACTTGATACAGCATACGGCTCGCTCAAAAGGTGGCAAGGCGTATATGCTGCTTACTGTCTCTAACTGTTTCGTTTCAGAGGGTTCTCGTGCCTGTGCATTTGCATTCAGGCACATGGCTATCAGATTGAATAGAATTACTGTTCTTGCTTTCATTATTAGCGTACTTTGAATTTGTTAATTTCGTCTATCATATTCTTCACATCGAGGTTCACAGAAACGAAATTCTGATACAGAATACGTTCCTTGGCATCAACTGAAGGGAAAGAATAAAACTTAGGAATCGGGTAGTGCTCGTAGTCTGCCTCTTCCTGCTGTATCTCCTTCATGTCGAAATCCGTCTTGCAGAGATTTACACGGGTTTTTCAGACGGAAACAATAAGAAAGAAAAGGCCAAATAAGTAACTGAATATCAATCGGTTAAGAAATTTTTGGAATTTTCTTTTCTTTGTCCAAATATCATTAAAAAGGCCATAATTTACCGATTTTTGTTCCTATTTTGTTTCTCGGAAACGCAGAAATGTGTTACCTTTGCGCCTTAGTGCAAGTCGCTGATAATCAGCGGAATACAAAAGAAACGAAATATTAATTGAGA
>JAEEGK010031664.1_pt1 | contig 10409 bp, 7 predicted proteins | sample 8958771 | NCBI WGS metagenome assembly JAEEGK01 (sample SAMN16246547, study PRJNA631951) | gut metagenome | biome: gut microbiome; feature: rumen; material: SC-attached | host: Bos | place: Iran: Karaj | collected 2018-10 | reverse complement strand
TTGTTATGATAGACGATCCTGATCGTCATGTCATCACCGCTTTCTGCAGAATAGGAGGATTATCCTTTGGATCTTTGTGATATGAGCTTCGTGCGGCCCCTGCTGGAAGCGCACGGTTTTCACTTTTCCAAGGCAAAGGGGCAGAATTTTCTCACCGCCCGCTGGGTGCCGGAACGCATCGTCCGTGAAGCAGGGGTGGACGCGAGCCAGGGCGTGCTGGAGATCGGCCCCGGCGTGGGCGTGCTCACCCGGGAGCTGGCCCCCGCGGCAGGCCGCGTCTGCGCCGTGGAGCTGGACAGGCTGCTGATCCCCGTTTTAGGCGAAACGCTGGGGGACCTGGACAACGTGACCGTGATCGAGGGGGATGCCTTAAAGCTGGACCTGCGTGAGCTGGCGGCGCGGGAATTCGCGGGGCTCACCCCCGTTGTCTGCGCCAATCTGCCTTATAACGTGACCTCTCCCCTGCTTGCGGCCTTTATTGACGCGGGCTGTTTTGAGCGCATCACCGTGATGGTGCAGCGGGAGGTGGCCAGGCGGCTCTGCGCCGCGCCCGGCACAGCGGATTACGGGGCCTTCACCGTTTATACGCAGTTCCATACCGAGGCACACATTCTCTTCGACGTGCCGCCGGACTGCTTTATGCCCCGGCCGAAGGTGACCTCCTCCGTGATCTCGCTGACGCCGCGGAAGGAAAAGCAGCCGGTAAAGGATGAAGCCCTGTTTTTCAAAACCGTGAAGGCCGCCTTTCTCATGCGGCGGAAGACGCTGCTGAACGGTCTCTCTTCCTTCTTCGGGGACAGGCTGAGCAAGGAGGCATTGGCGGAGGTCATCGCCGCCTGCGGCTTCGCCCCCCTGGTGCGGGGCGAAACGCTGGGCATAGCCGAATTTGCAAGGCTGGCGGACGAGCTGAGCGAGAAGGGTCTCACCTGAGTACCGTTCCGTCATCCTAAGGCCCTTTTTCGGGCCAAAAGATTTCCTGCTGCCGCGCTGTTCGAGGAGATCCTTCACCGCGCTCAGGATGACGTCTTTTTCCTGTTGACTGCTGCCTGATGCCTATTGCCTGATGCCTGAAAAAAAGGGACCGATCACGGTCCCTTTTTTATTTAATTCTTCGGGGTGGTCTTGGGCGCGCCGTAATCCTTGCCGAAGGTCTCCACGCGGATGGAAACCACGTAGATCTCATCGCGGGGGGCCTTGTTATCGTCCACGTCCATCTTGGAGATCTTCTCCACGTCCTTATACCCGTCCTCAATGATCTTGCCGAAGGCGGCATACTTCCCGTCCAGCGTGGTCTCATAGTCCACGCAGATGAAGAACTGGCTGCTGGCCGTATCGTAGAATTCCTTGCCGTCCCCGTTCATGCCGACGGTGCGGGCCATGGAAAAGACGCCGGGCTCATGGAGCAAATCGTTCTGTACCCAGCCGTTGTCCGGAAATTCGCCCTTGATGGTGTAGCCGGCGTTGTCGGCCCCGGTCTGCCCGTTCTTGCCCATCTGGATGATGGAATACTCCACGATGCGGTGGACGGGACTGCCGTCATAAAAGCCGGAATTGGCCAGGCTGATGAAGTTGGCCACGGTGTTGGGCGCCTTATTGGGATAGAGCCGGACCTTGCACTGCACCCCGTTGCTGAAGATAACGGTGGCGATGGGCTTGCGTTCGCCCATCATCACGCAGCCGGAAAGGCAGCCGAGGGCCAGCGCACAAAGCAGAACGAGAGCGGAAATACGAATCAAAACGGACTTTTTCACGGGAAAGCCTCCAGTAATCTACAAATACACGCTAAGCGTATAAAAGAATATACCATATCCTGCCGGAAAATGCAACTCAGGATTTGTGAATTTTCTGCGGCAGATTCAGAAGTACCACCGCGCCGAGGACCAGCAGGACCCCCAGCGCCCCCAGCAGGCTCATGCGTTCACCGAATACGGTCACGCTGATGATCGAGGCCACCACCGGCTCTACGGAAGCCATGATGGAGGCCCGGGAGGAAAGGATAGTTTCCAGCCCGGCGGTATAGAGCAGATAGGGGATCACGGTGACGAAAACGGCGATACCCAGCGAGAAAAGCAGCACGGCGCCCGTATCGACAGAAAGAGCCGCGCCGATGGCGCCGTAGTCCACAAAGGGCGCCAGGCAGACAGCCGCGATCAGAAAGGTCCAGGCCGTGATCGTAAAGCTGTGATAGCCCCGGTCCAGCGCGTAGCGGCCGAAGATGCTGTAAAGCGCATAGCCGAAGCCGGAAAGCAGGTCCGTGGCAAGGGTCCCCAGGGTGAGGCCGTGGTCCCCGCCCTCCACAAGGCCGCTTACCAGCGCACAGCCCACGACGGCAAGGCCGCAGGCCGTGAGCTTTCGCTTCGTCAGTCTCTCCCGGAAAAGCAGGCGGGAAAGCAGCGTGACGAAGACCGGGGCCGTATAGAGCAGCACCGCCGCAGCGGAGGCGGAGGCGTGGGCAATGGTGTGGAAATAACAGGTATAAAACAGCAGAATGCTGCACACCCCGGAGCCGAGAAAGCACCAGAGGTCCCGCAGGCGGATGCGCAGGAGCCGCCGATCCTTCACCAGCACCAGGGCCAGGATCAGCACCGCCGCCAGCGCCACCCGCAGAAAAACCACCTGCATGGCCTCCAGCCCCAGGGCGTTCAGCCGCCGGACAAATATGGAAATGACGCCCCACAAAAGGCCCGCCAGCAGGATAAAGACGACGCCGCGCTTCTCGCCCGTGTTTTTCCTTTTTTCATCCAAGGTTTCTTTCCCTCCTGCCCAAAGCAGCGGTCCCGCCGCCTGAGCGCCGTTTTATTTCCCGAACCAATAGCTGACGCAGCGGCGGCCGCCGTTGACGAAGACCTCCAGAGTCTTCGTATCCCGCAGGATCTCCAGCTTTTCCACCGCTTCGCCGCAGGGGAAAGAGCGTCCGGCCACGAAAAGGGTCTCCCCCTCGGCGCGGACCAGCGGGTCCTCCGCCGTGAGCAGGGGCGCGGCCTCCCGCACGGGGCGGGTCAGTACGCGGCTTCCCTCCAGCGACAGCTCCCGCGGCAGCGTCAGCGCTCCGGCGTAATCGGCCCCCTCGTCCAGAGGCTTCTTCCAGTCGTAGAGCCAGGCGATGAGTACGCGCCGCCCGTCGGGGGCCAAAAAGGTCTGCGGCGCGTAGAACTGCGGCCCCGTCTCAGGGGTACAGCGGGCCTCCTCGGTGAAACGCCCGCCGTCGAAGGAGCCCACGACGAACTGCGTGTTCTCCGTTTCCAGCCCCATTTTTGAGAACATGAGGACGGTTTTGCCGCCCAGCTCGAAGAGGTCGGGACATTCCAGCACCGGGCCGCAGGAGGCGTCCGCAAACAGGACGCCCTGATACTCCCAATGCAGCAGATCGGCGGAAGCAAAGAGCAGGATCTTCCCTTCCCCGTTCCTCCCCGAGCCGACGACCATATAATATGTCCCGTTCAGCAGCGTTACCTTCGGGTCCCGAAAGTCCTCGCTGCCGTCCGGCGGAAAAGCACGGATCACGGGGTTCTCCGCGTATTTCTCAAAGTGCAGCCCATCCTCCGACACGGCCACGGACTGAGTCTGCCCCAGGGCCTTGGAAACGGAGGTATAAAACAGATACAGCTTTCCGTCCTTCACCACGGCGGAGCCGGAGAAGCAGCCGCCCGCATCCTCGTAAGGCTGATCGGGATAAAGGGCGATGGGCAGCTCCTCCCAACGGATCAGATCATCCGAAACCGCGTGTCCCCAGTGCATCGGCCCCCAGCGGGGCTCATAGGGATTGTGCTGGAAAAAGGCGTGATACCGCCCCTGGAAGAAGCAGAGGCCGTTGGGGTCGTTCATCCACCCCTTTTTCGGCTCGAAATGAACGCGCAGGCGTTCGGGCATCACTGCACCTCCGTTCTCACACCCAACGCCTTGCGGAAGAGCAGCATCGCGTCGCGGCTGTTCACCTTTCCGTCCCCGTTCACGTCCGGGGCCTCGGCGGGCAGCGGCTCGCCGGAAACGAAGGCAATGAAGGCCGCCGCGTCCGCAGCCGTCAGCTCGCCGTCGCCGTTCAGGTCATAGTCCCCCTGCTCTTCGGGCAGGTCCACGCGGCCGATGGCATAGGTCCCGTCGGGCAGCAGATAGGCGTAATACCCATCCTGATTCACGCCGAAGGCTTCGTAAGGGAATTCATAGCAGAGCTTACCGGTCTGCAGGTCCAGCTCTACGGTCTTCACGGTGGTCCAGCCGTCCCCATCCTGCACCTGCAGCAGGAAGGGCAGGAAGCGGGCCCCGTTCCATTTCGTTTCATGCTCGATCCAGTCCAGGGGCGTATAGTTCTGGCGGATGTTGCCCTCCCAGGGTCCGACCAGCTCTTCCCCGTCCAGATTCCAGAGGCGCATCCCGTCCTCGCCACTGCCAAGGATGAAGCGGGTCATGCAGGAAAGGTCGCCGTACTCCTCGGGGATGATGGTCGTGCCGTCCGCCGCATAGAGGCCGCCGACGTCTCGCCGGTTGGCAAGATAGCGGTTTTCGATCAGCTCGATATCGTCATAGTCCGCCGGGAGGATCGTTTCCCCCTCCTGGGTAAAGACGCCGCAGGTCCCGTCGAAGCCGTAGTGACCGCCTCTCGCGATCAGGTTCCCGAGGGCGTCGCAATCAATGCTTGTAAACTGAGGCGCCAGAAGCACCTGCCCGGCAAAATCCATCAGGCCGAGATTGTTGGGGCCGTTCACCGTCCGAAAAGTGAGATTGTCCACGTTTCTGCCCGTGGCTACGACCCGGTCTGTCCAGGTCTTCACGAGCGCGCCGTTTTTGAAGAGGAAGGATTCCATATTGATGAGCTCGTTATCGTCCCCGACCTCAAAGCGCGATGCGGAAACGTATCCGGCCGGGTTCACGCTGCCGATCTCGTCGTAGTCCCCCAGTGGAACGAGAAGCTTCCCGTCGAGGCCAAGCAGGCCCTTCTGCCCGTCCTTCGTCACGTCGAAGGAGGAGGCGGGGTCAAAATCGCTGTCATAGTGGCCGTAAAGGCTGTCATACTCGCCCGGCCCGACCAGCTCATTGCCCGCTTCATCGAAAATGCGCCGGTCACTCGTCTGGAAAGCGACGCAGTTTTCGTCTGCCAGGATATCAATATACGCAAACTGCGCCGGAACGATCACGTTCCCCTCCGCGTCCACGATGCCGCAGAGACTCTGCTCCCGGCCATCCACGATGGTCGTTTCGCGGAAGACGAAGTATCTGCCGTCTGTGGCCCCGTAAGGATCGATCGTCAGGCCGCTCAGCTCCGGGATATGATAGATAACGGCGGCCGCGGAGCTGGGCTGCAGATCCCAGTCATAGAAAAGCATGCCGTTGCTGCCGTCCTCGTAGAAACCGAAACCGTCGTCCCACCAGTTGAGCCAGTAACCGCAGTCCATGAGCTCGCGGCCGTTCCTGTCGATGATTACACTGCTGTCGTCATCCTTCGTGGCGCAGAAATAACCGTGGGTGATGCCGTAAAGGTCCTGGTACTGGAAGGGCAGGACCACGCTGCCGTTCTCGTCAATAAGGCCCCAGAGCTCGTCGGCATTCTGCGCGGCGATGAGCCCGTCGTTGAAAACCAGGTTGCGGTAGTAGCCGGAAATGGAGATATAAGTCATTCCCGGGCCTTCCCAGGCAGCAAGGGCAGGGCTGCCCAGTGCCAGCACGAGGCTGAGCAGCAGGAGCACGGCAATCAATTGCTTATTGAGTTTCATCCGAATCATCCTCCTTGTATGTTCTGTATTCCTCGAGGCGCTGCAGCAGCTCCCCGGTGAATGCCAACTGTGGTTTGTCCGCGATGCGCCAGGCAAGTGGGCTCGTGCTGTTTTCCAGGCTCTCCATCTGAAGGGCGGCGTTTTCTGCCAGCAAAGCGGCTTCCTGCCGCTGCGATCCCGTCAGGCGGGGCCAGGCCGATTCCAGAAGCCCGGTGAAGGAGCGGTACGCCTCCTCCCGGTAGCGGTTCAGGCGCAGATAGCCCCAGCGGGCCCGCAGGGCCTCCGCCTCGTCGCCCCGGGCAAGGGCCGCTTTGGCCTTGCAGTCCCAGGCGAGGAGGGAGAGCTCCGAGCGGGCAAGGATCTCATCCGCCAAGGGCTCCGCCTCCGGGGCGGAGGCGTATTCCTCCAGCGCCCGCTCCGAAAGCTCCAGCTCCCCCGGAAAGAGGGCGTGGGCCGCGGCGGAGCTGCCCGCAGCGTCCAGCAGATAAGGCAGGGAGAAGAACGCGAGGCAGAGAGCCAGCGCCGCCCCACCCAGGGCGGGCACGAGGCGCGGCAGACGGAGCCGTTTTCCACTAACCTCCGGCAGACAGAGGATAAAGAGAAAGACCACCGCTCCGTATTCCAGATCGAAGTCCACGAGGGCGTGGATCGCCACGGCCAGCATCACCAGCCGCTCCCGCAGGGGAACGCCACGGCGCAGCAGGGCCAGGAGCACGGCGGCCAGGGCCAGGAGTCCGCCGGGGACGCCATAGTCCAGCGCGGCCTGCAGATAACCGTTATGCACGGCCCGCACGGTGTAGACGCCGCTTTGCTCCAAAGATTGGAGATAAAAGAAGCCGTTGCGCCCCAGGCCGAGGGGATGCCCGGCCAGCATGCGCAGCCCGTCCTGCCAGTATAAGAGGCGGCCGTAAAGGCTGGAAGAGCCGGTAAGGAGCGAAAGCAGACTGCTGGACAGGAGGCCGCCGCTCAGAAGCTCGGCGGCAAGAGAAAGCAGCACCAACGCTCCCAGGCCCAGCAGCAGCCGGTGAAGCCGCAGCCGCAGACCGCGGACTGCGGCGACAGCCAGAAGCGGCAGCGCCATAAGCAGCACGGCGCGGGAGCCGGAAAGCAGCAGCCCCAGCAAAAGCACGGCCATGGCGGCCCAATCCAGGGGACGGCGTTTTTCCTTCAGCAAGAGCAGCAACAGGCAAAGAAGCTGAAAAAGGGCCCAGGTATTGGCGTACTGAAAAAAACCGTCTATGCGCCCGTTCAGCGTGCCGCTGCCCGCAAACGTATCGTAGAGAAAGGCTGCGATGGAGAGTAGAGAGAGAAGGGCCCCCTCCATTGCCGCCGCATCCAGCACCAGACGGCGCTCGGCGGTGGAATAGCTCTGACTGTAGAGAAAAAAGAGCAGAAAAACAAGCAGCCGGAGAAAACCGGAGAAAGCCATGGCCCCATTCAGCGCAAAGGGAACGCTGATAAGGCCGCAGACACAGAGCCCGTAAAAGCAAAGGGCTCCGGCCCCGGTGGGGAAAAACAGCCCGCCGCTCTTCCCCGCCGACGAAGCCAGCAGCACGGCAAGCAAAGCCCCGCCGAGGAAAAGGACGTGGTTATGATAGCCGCCGTACACAGGCACGACGAGGAGCATGAGAAACAGCAGGGGCGTATTGGTCCTGACCGCCTTGCCGACCTGCACAGGCCGCTTTTTTGCGCTCATGCTCTCCCTCCCCTGCCGCCGGTGAATACCGACACCATACATTCTATTTAAATCAATATACACTCTTTTTCTTCTATAGTCAAGAAAACGTAAAAACGCCGGGCCGCGAAACGCGGCCCGGCGAAGGGGTTTCCTTGCGAGAGTTTTGCGCTATGCGCGGTCAGGCATCAATGGGTAGCCATAAAATCGTCGTAGGCTTCCTGATACACGCCCAGCAGATCGGGCAGGCCGACGGCCTGGAGGCCGGACTCATAATCGGCCCAGGCGGACATGGGAGAAGAACCGTCCACGAAGGCGAGGAAGTTCTCCTGGATGTAGGTCAGCACGTCGGCGCCGTAGCTGGAGATCTCGCCTCTCTGCTCAGCGGTGTAGGTCATGCCGGTGGGCATCTCATACGCGCCGTCATAGTCGCGGATATCCATGTAAGCGTAAGCCTCGATGACGATGTCGCCGCCGTCGTAGTTATAGTGGGCGGTGTTGATGTCCAGACCGGGGTCGCAGAGGGTGTTCATGCAGTAGATCAGGCACATCATGGTGTAGTTGGCGCCCGGAGTCGTGAGCATGAAGTCGGTCACGCGGCGCTCGCCGGCGTCATTGTAATCCCAGGCAACGCCCTGCACGCCCCAGCTCATGAGGTCAGCGCCCTCATCGCTGTAACGCCAGTCGATCCAGGTCATGGCCAAAGGAATGTTCTCGCAGCGCGTGCTGACGGAGGCGGAGCCGTAGTAGACTCTGCTGCGCTGGTCGCCCAGATGCAGGGTCTGGCCCTTCTCGAGGACGGGGTCGTGCACGGCCAGCCAGTTGGCGTCGTCCTTATTCAGCACCCACTTCTCGGTGGAGCAGTCGGAGGTGGCGAGGACCATGTAGCCGAACTGGTCCGCCTCCCACTTGGGACGGAAGCGCTCGTCGGTCATGTCGGCAAAGGTGGCCCAGCCGGGATCGAAGAGGCCCTCGGAGAACCACTGGGAAATGTCGCCCATCAGCTTCTCGTCACGATAGGTGGTGTGAGCGGCATAGACCTGGCCGTTCTCATCCACGTAGATCTGAGCGCCGTAGGGGCTGACCCAGGCGACGGTATCGTACATATTCCAGTGCGTACCGGCGGACTCGATGTTGGTGTAAAGCAGGGCGGGATAGGTGGCGGTGTCGATCTGGCTCTTGAAGGCAGCCAGCAGATCGTGGGTATCCTGCCAGGTCACAATATCGTCTCTCGTCCAGCCGATGTCGTCGAGCCAGTCGGAGCGGACGAAAATGGTGTTCTGCTTATAGGTCTTGTCACGCAGGGTGTAGAAGACGCCCACGAGATCATCCTCATAGAAGATGCTGCTGTGGATGGCCTTATCGTCGGGATCCTTGGTGATCTCATAGAAATAGTTGGGGGCGTAGTCTCTGTAATCGTAGAGGTTGACGAACCAGTTGTCCTCGGTGATGGCGTCGCGGAACACGCCGTTGTAGAAGGAAACGGCGCCGCAGACGATATCGGGCAGCTCGTCAGCCGCCAGAAGGACGGCCAGGTTGGTGGAGCGCTCGGAAGCCGCGATCATCAGATAGTCGATGTGCACGCCGGTCTGCGCCTTCACTTCCTCCGGGAAGGGGGAGGTGGCATAGTCGCCGCTCTCCAGATAGGGAGCGAAGGGGGTGTAGCAGGAGGTCCACATCGAGATGGTCTCGTCCGTGGTGGTCAGAGGCAGAGGATAGGTGTACTTCTCAACGGCGATGCCGTTGGCGTCGGTCGCGAACTTGCCGGCCGCGAAGCTGTAGGGAGAAGTCTCCTCGGGCTCCGTGGTCTCGCCGCCGGAAGCGGGCTCCGTGGTCTCGCTGCCGCCGGAGGACTGCTGCGTCTCACCGCCGGACTGCTGCTGGGTCTCGCCGCCGCCGTTCGTGGTCGTGCTGCCGGCGCAGCCGGCGAAGAGAGCAACGACGAAGAGGACGGCAAGCAGAAGAGCCAATGTCTTTTTCATACTCATTTTCCTTTCCTGTTTTTTTGCGGCAGAACAAAAACGCCCTTTCCGCTGATAGGTATTATACACATTTTTCAAAAACTTGCAATAGTTTTTATTGAAGTTTGGGATTCTCTGGGATTTTAATCGCGCCGGCTCCGAACGCCGACGGACCTCCTCAGTGGATCATGACCTCGAAGCCGTGGGCGGCGAGCTGGGCCCTTCTGGCCTCCATCAGCGCGTCGGACGGGGGCTCGGCCACGAAGATCTTTTCCTTCTTCATGAGCCGCTGGTGCTTGGAAACGCCTAACTTATGATAAGGCAGAAGCTGCACCAGCTCCACACCGGGGCGGATCTTCTCCAGAAACTCCGCGTAGCGCTCGAAATGCTCCTTCGATTCGTTGAACATGGGGATGGTGGGGATGCGGATCTGCATCTTGCCGCCGTGAGCGGCAATCTTCTCCGCGTTTTCCAGAATCAGCTCGTTGGGCACGCCTATGACCTGCTTATGAAGTGCGGAGTCCATGCACTTGAGATCGTAGAGGAAAAGGTCTGTAAAGGGCATGACCTTTTCAATGACTTCCCAGCGGACGAAGCCCGTGGTATCCACGGCGGTGTGAATGCCGATGGCTTTACAGCGTCTGAGCAGCTCCAGCGTAAATTCCGGCTGGCAGAGGCATTCGCCGCCGGAGATCGTCATGCCGCCGCCGGATTCGTCAAAGAAAGGCTTGTCCCGCTCCAGGCGGTGCATGACTTCGTCCACGGTCATATCGTCGCCGCACATGTAAAGGGCGTTTGCTTTACAGACATTTGCGCAGGCCCCGCAGTCGTCACAGACGGTCTTGTCCACGTCGGGATACACGATGGTGACCACCGCCGCGGTGGTGGTGGGCTCCCCCGCCTTGATGGCCCCCATGGGGCAGACCTCCAGGCACTTGCCGCAGGCCTCCACGCCCAGGCAGCGGACGCTCATCCAGTTAAGCTCCGTGGGGAACTCCTGGCTTTCGGGGCTGTGGCACCAGGGACAGCGCAGCGGGCAGCCCTTGAGAAAGACCGTGGTGCGGA
>JAEEGK010031663.1_pt1 | contig 10409 bp, 9 predicted proteins | sample 8958771 | NCBI WGS metagenome assembly JAEEGK01 (sample SAMN16246547, study PRJNA631951) | gut metagenome | biome: gut microbiome; feature: rumen; material: SC-attached | host: Bos | place: Iran: Karaj | collected 2018-10 | reverse complement strand
GCACGACCGGCTCGCCGATGCGGACGCCGAAGATCTCCTCCGCCTCTTTCGCGTTTCTTGCGCCGATATCGACCGCAGGATCGCGGATCTCGGGCGTGCCCTGCCGCTCCTTTTCCGCCGCGCTCATAAAATGCGGCGGCTTTGCCGCGATCACGCCGGGGATCCATTTCCCCTCGCGGTTGCGAACACGAACGGCGGCGCCGGGCAGCGTCGCGCGGTTCCATCCGCCGAGCTGCACGATCCGCAGCGTCCCGACAGGACGGATCGAATGCACCATGAACCCGACCTCGTCGCTGTGCGCGTCGAGCATCAGCACCGGCTTATTGCCGGTATTCCGCTTCCGGTACAGATAGAGGTTCCGAAGACAGTCCTCTTCGACGTCGCAGAGATCGCCGATCGCGTTCCTTGCGACGCACACCGTTTCATCCTCGAATCCGCTCGGCGCGTTCGCTCCGCAGAGCGATTCCAGCAAAGATATTTCGCCTTCCGTCATATGCTTCCCCCGTTCCGCTTTTCGATACCGACAGTATACCACAGATCCGCGCCGCGCGTAAAGCAAAACCGCCGAAAATCCGAAAGAATCGATCCGGAAAGCGCCCGCCGCGCCGGAAGAAAAGGCGCTTTATCCGAGCATTCTCAGAAGTTGCTGTTCCGTCGCACACGGAAGACGACCGGAAAGGTGTTTGCAAATGCGTTCGCGGGATTCGTCCGGTGTGCGCGGACAAAGGAGCGCCGCTTCACCGAACTGCGATTCCGGCGTGGTATAGAGCGCGACGCCCCAGCCGTATTCCTTGCCGTATTTGTCGAGGCGGTACACGAAATCCGAGATGCAGAGCCACGTTTGCATCTGCAAGCGCGTCACGACCGTATCAAAGCCCGTATTGCCGCCCTTTCGGTAGTTGCACTGCAGTTTCAGATGCGGCGTCAGGATCGCGCCGTAGGTCCGCACGGCGTCATACAGCGCCCTGACCTTATAAAAGAGCAGCCCCTCGTCGTACCATTCGTCGAAGGTCATGCCGTTTCGGCGTACGTTCAGAAAGTCCGGGATCCATGCGCGGTCGATAAACCCCGCCTTCTTCCGGAAAAACTTGCCGTACATGCACGTGCCCGTGCTTGCCACGGGACCCTTCCAGTCCCAGACCGGCCAGTCGTCCCGCCCGTCCTTCGACCCGTTGTACCAAAGCTCCGCGGGCGTATGTTCCTCGAGCGAAAACCCCGGGATCCCGTTTTCGAAAAACGGCAGAAATCCGAACGACCCGATCAGCCGCTCCATATCCTCCCTGGAACGGATCATACGGGCGTCAGCCGTTGCTGCCCGACGAGAACGAGACCGACGACGAGGCGTTCTCGCGGTCGCGGATCATGTGCTGCAGCGTGACGAGGATCGCAACGACCTTCTGCTCGTGTTCGGGACGGTAAATGTCGATGCAGTATTTGTCGTGCAGCGAGAGCATCTTCTGTCCGATCACCGCGATAACGCTGCCGTCCGTGTCATACAGCTCGAAATTGAGCCCGATGATATTGCCTCTGAGCTGCCAGCCGAGCCCCTCGATGTTCGTGATGTCCTTGACAAGATGCCAGAGCTCGTTACTGAGCTGAAACTCCGTGCCGTCCGCCATCGCAATGAAATGCCGCTCATGCAGGGTCAGGACCTTTTTCCAGATCTTGGCAACGCTGCTGCCCTGCGCATCGAAAAGCTCTGTCCGATCGTGCAGCGAGATCGCCTTCGACTGTGCCCGGTACACAACCTCGCCCCGATCGTCCGTGATCTCGATGCGGTGATGCAGCGTAAAGACCTTGGTCGAGGTGTACAGCGACTTTACCGGCTCGCCGAACCGCTCGACATTGTTCACGTTCGCCTGTTCGCCTTCCTCATGAAAGCGGTGATACTTTGAAAATACGCCCATTTTTAACCTCCGTTTATTATTTGCGCATGTCGCGCATGCGCTGATATGCCTCTCGGTGTCCCTCGGATTCCTCATAGAATCCCGCCATGTCTTTGCAGGGAAAATCCGCGCACGCACCGCAGACGTCGATCCCCTTCTCCCGGCAGCAGGCGACCGGCAGACACGGATCCTCTCCCCACGCCGTGTCGCGGCAGCCGGGGCATTTCCCCGCCGTGCGGTCCGGGCACGGCGCGCAGTTCACGCCGCAGTACGCGATCATCCGGTCGGTCTCCATGCTCCGTCTTCCTCTCCGTTTTATATGGAAATTATACCACCGCAAGCGTCCGCTCCGCAAGACGCGCCGCGAGATTTTCACGGCAATTTGAAAGAATTGTGACAGGAAAGCAAACTCGTCGGCAGATGTATTGCATTTTGCATAAACTGTGCTATGATATGTTTAGCACTCGGAGGTGGAGAGTGCTAAAACGACGAAATAACGGCGATGCCGTTTGATGGGAGGCGACGCATATGAATGCAAACCGATTCACACAAAAATCTTTGGAAGCGATCCAGGGCGCGCAGCAGTTTGCGGATGCAAACCGCAACACGCAGGTGGAGCAGGTCCATCTTCTGAAAGCGCTGATCGACGATAAGGACGATCTGAACACGCAGCTTTTGAGCTCGATGCAGGTGGACGTTCCGGCGCTTCGCACGGCGGTCGACCGCGCGATCGACACGCTTTTGACCTACTCCGGCGACGGACAGCAGGCGGGCGCAACGGCGGGGATCTCCCGCGCGATCGCGGAGGCGGACGCGCAGGCAAAGCGCATGGGCGACGCGTATGTTTCGGTCGAACACCTGATGCTGGGGCTTTTGGAAAAGCCGGATGAATCGCTCAGAAAGCTCTTCCGTCAGTTCAACATCCAAAAGGACGCGTATCTTGCCGCGCTGAAAGCGGTGCGTGGCAACCGGCAGGTGAACACCGACAACCCCGAGGGCACCTACGACGTGCTGAAAAAGTACGGACAGGACCTTGTAGAACTCGCGCGGGCGCACAAGCTCGACCCGGTCATCGGCCGCGACAACGAGATCCGCAGCATCATCCGCATCCTTTCGAGAAAGACGAAGAACAACCCGTGTCTGATCGGCGAACCGGGCGTCGGCAAGACGGCGATTGCCGAGGGCCTCGCCCTGCGCATTGTGCGCGGCGACGTGCCCGACAATCTGAAAGACCGGAGTTTGTTCTCGCTCGACATGGGCGCGCTCGTCGCGGGCGCGAAGTACCGCGGCGAATTCGAGGAGCGTCTGAAAGCGGTCCTTGAAGAGATCAAGAAGAGCGACGGCAAGATCATTCTGTTCATCGACGAGCTGCACACCATCGTCGGCGCGGGCAAGACCGAGGGCGCGATGGACGCAGGCAATCTTTTAAAGCCGATGCTCGCGCGCGGCGAACTGCACTGCATCGGCGCGACGACGCTCGACGAATACCGCAAGTACATCGAAAAGGACGCGGCGCTCGAACGCCGGTTCCAGCCGGTCATGGTTGAGGAGCCGAGCGTCGAGGACACGATCTCGATCCTCCGCGGACTCGAGGAGCGCTACGAAGTCTTCCACGGCGTGAAGATCCACGACGCAGCTCTGATCGCGGCGGCGACGCTAAGTGACCGGTACATTTCCGACCGGTTTTTGCCCGACAAGGCGATCGACCTTGTGGACGAGGCGTGCGCGCTCATCAAGACCGAGATGAACTCGATGCCGAGCGAGATGGACGAAAAGATGCGCCGCATCATGCAGCTCGAGATCGAGGAAACGTCCCTGAAGCAGGACGACGATCCGAAATCGCAGGCGCACCTTGCGGAGATCGAAAAGCAGCTTTCTGAACAGCGCGACGAATTCAACGCGATGAAGGCGAAATGGGAAGCGGAAAAGGTCGAGATCCAGAAGGTACAGGCGCTTCGCGAGCAGATCGAGACCGTCAGCAACGAGATCACCGCGGCAGAAAACGCCTATGACCTCAACAAGGCGGCGGAGCTCAAATACGGGAAACTCCCGCAGCTGCAGAAAGAGCTTCAGGAAGCCGAAGCAAAGAATGCGAACCGCGAAAACACGCTGCTGCGCGACCATGTGACCGAGGAGGAGATCGCCCAGATCGTGGCGCGCTGGACCGGCATCCCGGTATCGAAGCTGCTCGAAAGCGAGCGCAAAAAGCTGCTGCATCTCGACGAGGTCCTGCACCGCCGCATCGTCGGACAGGACGACGCGGTACAGCGCGTGTGCGACGCGATCCTGCGTTCGCGCGCGGGCATTCAGAACCCGAACCGCCCGATCGGCTCGTTCCTGTTCCTCGGTCCCACCGGCGTCGGCAAGACGGAGCTCTGCAAAGCGCTTGCCGAAGCGCTGTTCGACAGCGAGCGCAACATGGTGCGTATCGACATGAGCGAGTACATGGAGCAGTACTCCGTGGCGCGTCTCATCGGGGCGCCTCCGGGCTACGTCGGCTACGACGAGGGCGGACAGCTCACCGAAGCGGTGCGCAGAAAGCCCTATGCGGTGGTCCTGTTCGACGAGGTCGAAAAGGCGCATCCGGACGTTCTCAACGTGCTTTTACAGGTGCTGGACGACGGCAGAATTACCGACGGGCAGGGACGCACGGTCGATTTCAAGAACACGATCATCATCCTGACCTCGAACATCGGTTCCGATACGCTTCTGGACGGCATGGACGCCGAAGGACATCTGAAGCCCGGCGTCGAGGACTGGGTGCGCAACGAGCTGAAATCCCGCTTCCGCCCCGAGTTCATCAACCGTCTCGACGAGATTGCGTTCTTTAAGCCGCTCACCGGCGAGAACCTCAAAAACATCGTCGAGCTGCTGTTCAAGGACCTCGAGAAGCGGCTTGAGGGGCGCAGCTACCATCTCAGCGTCACCGACGCGGCGAAGCGCTACATCGTGGAAAACGGCTCCGATCCGCAGTTCGGCGCACGTCCGTTGAAGCGGTTTATCCAGTCGCATGCAGAATCGCTGCTTGCGCGGTACATCATCCGCGAATCTCCCGCCGAGGGTACGACGCTCACGCTCGACGCGGACGAAAACGGCCTGATCGTGCGGTAACTTGACACAAAACAGGAGCTGCAGATTCATGCAGCTCCTGTTTTCTTTTTCGTCTTATTGTACTTTCAGCGTGATCGCCCATTCGGGATAATAGACGATTCGATGCGTGTTGTTTGAAACGCCGACGTGTCCGGCGCGCGGATCTAAAAACACAGAGGGGTCGCGGCGTTCGGAGCCGTCCGGCAGAATGCGGTAGACGTCGACGTCTGTCATGACCGTCAGGCTGGGCAGGAGATAGATCTCGCTGGCGCCCGGAATCTGACTGAACGGGATATTCTCAATATCCTTCAGCTCCAGCGTATAGCTTCCGTCGTCGTTCGGCGAATAGACCGGGTGATAGAAGATGGGGCTTTCGTGGTTGAGCGATACGCTCAGGGAGAACGACTGCAAAAACATCTCTCTCTGTTCTGTGCTCCAATGCGCGGGGAGCGTCAGCTGCAGCCTGAGGTCGCGCACGCCGAGCGCATTGATCCAGCCGGCGTCAACAATGCGGATGAAAGTTCCGTCAAGGTCCGCAATGTAATTCTTTTTGACGATACGTCCGTTCTCCTCCGTATGCACCCCATAGAACACGGCTTCGCCCGACAGCGCGATCCCTTCCGTTTCCGCCAGCAAAGCCCGCTTCTCCGTTTCCCGGTATGCCTGCATATCGACCTCGACCGTTCCGAAATCGACGTCCAGTTTTGTGACAGGCGCATCGGCGCCGACGTCCGATCGGGACTGATACCGCACGTGAAACCTGAGCTTGCCGTTTTCATCGGTGTAATCGAAGATGGTCTTTTTGTCCGTCGGAAGGTTTGAATGCCCCGGAATGAACTCGTTTGCCGGGAACAGATAGAACAGCGCGCACAGTCCGTTTTCCCGATAATGATCCCACATCTGCTGTTGATAGGATTCCATCTGTTCTGCGCTCAGCCGGGACAGATCGCTGCCGAATTGCTTATGCAGGGAATCCATGAAGGCGGTATCGGTCCGGCGGTACGTCTGTGAGAGCCATCCGTAGAACTGCGAACCGTCCTCCGTTGTCAGAATGAGTCGGTTTTGCGGACCTTCCCACATCTCAACCTCTCCGTTTTCATACGGCGCGGTATTTACGCTGTCTTCCAGATATGCGCCGACGTGGGCAGGATCGATCCTGCTTCCCAGCAGGAGCCGGACCGGCGATCCCGCTTTTGCCGTGTAACCAAAATCCTGTTCGGCAATGGGATAACCGGAAACGCCGTCGAAGTCGAAGGAGATATAAAGCCGCTCTCCGTCGAAGAACGCCGCAGTGATCCGCGCGGAGAACTGCTCGCCGATCTCACGCCAATACGGCTCATCCGCATAACTGACGGAAAGCCGCTGTGACGGCGCCGGCGTGGCAATGATCGCGTCGAGCTCCGGGATCGGCGTTCGCTCCGCCGGGTCGGCAGCAAGGTATTGATCTTTTGTATCAATATGGAACCAGCTGAACACCTCCGCCCGTGCCGAGGGGATCAGAAACACCGTGCCGACGAGAACCGCAAGGGATGCCGCCGCGATCGCAAGCGGCTTTCTCCACGCAGCCGTTCTTTTTGTCTGCAGCTTTGCCTTTGCCTTGACGAGCGCGTCGTTTGCCGCGCAGTCGTGGATCATCTTTTTGAAATATTCTTTTTCGTTCATGCCTGTCTCCTTTCCTGTTCGCCGCGTTCCAGCATGGCGCGGATCCGTTCGCGCGTGCGGTACAGCCGCTGCCGCACCGCTTCTTCCCGGATGCCGAGCGCCGCGGCGATCTCTTTCTGCGAGCGGTCATAGCCATAATAGAGCACGAACGCTCTCTGATTGATCTCCGGCTCGTGTTTCAGAAGCCGCCAGACCTCGTCCATGCGCTCCTCCCTTAAAAGCCGTTCGTCGATCGGTTCGTCGTCCGATACGACCTCGAAATCCTCCGGGATCGGCTGTTCCGCCGCTTTGCGTTTCGCCGAACTGCGGTAATACCCTGCCAGCACCTTTTTCGCCACCGAAAAGAGATACCGCCGCGGATCCAGCACCGGCACGCCGCGCGTCAGCCGGTCGTAAAACCGGCGGTAAACCTCCTGAAAGAGGTCCTCCGCCTCGGGATCCGCATTCGTGCGGAGCGTCAGGTAGCGCAGCAGATCGTCGCGCGTTTCGGCATAGATGCGATCGAATTGTTCTGTCTGTCTCATAAGCGTTTTTCCTTTGTAAAACCGGTTTCACCTATAAAGAGCCGTGCGGCATGAAAAAGATAACGCAGGAAAGAAAAAAGGACGGATCGCTCCGCCCCCATACCGTTTTTGTCATTCTCCCGCGAGCCATTCCGTCTGCGGGTCCGAAAGAAAGGCGCCGAGTTCGGCGGCGAACGGCTTTGCATACGCGGAAACGCGCCCGGTCCCGATGATCAGCGGGTCGATGCAGCGCTTTTTTGCCGCGATCCTTCGCCATGCCCCCGTCTTCTGCGGCGCGTCGGCGCAGCGGATCGAATGCATCGCGCAAAACCTTCGCCATTCCGCGGCGGTCGCCTCGCTGCCGAGCAGCTTTGCGATCACTTCGGGTTCCGTCGCATAAAGGTCGGCGTCCGAAAGCACGCCGCGATCCAGCGCCGCGCGCAAAAGCTCGGAAAGCATCTGCATCGCATAGCGGTCCTCCCGCGAAACGTAGACCTTCGAGCACGCAAGCGACGCGAGCGCAAACGCCTCCGCGATTTTCGCGGTCGAAAACGCAAGCTCCGGCTCGCCCGCCTCGTTCTCCGCGACGGAAAGGTCCCCGTAAAACGCCCGCGTTTCGTCCGCCGAGCAGATGCGGTAGTTCAGAAGATTCCCGAGCGTGTATTCGAGCCGGTCGGCGGAGAGCTTCGGCGAATCGTTGTCCGCGACCGGATAACGGTGGTAGTCGCAGACGTCGTCGGTTTTCAGCCCGAAGGAGGTCAGCGTGCGCTGAAGCGCCGCATCGGCTTCGATGATCGCGCGGGTGCCGTCCTCGGTCGATTCCTGCACGAGGTAATCGCCCTTGAGAAAATCCACGACGTGCGCGAACACCGGCGTGGCGACGTCATGCAGAAGCCCCGCGACCGCCTGCTTTGCATCCCGCGTGAAATGCCAGACGATCCGCGCGACGCCGACGCTGTGATCGAAGCGCGAATACGGCTGTAAGCCCGCAAACCGCGGAAAAGACGTATACTCGCACCCGCAGTTCATGCCGACGGCTTTGAGCCGCTGCATGCACGGCGCCGCGGCGCAGGCGTCAAGAACCGCCGGTATTTCGTTGTGATACATGCTCCCGTGTTCCATACGGACATTGTAGCAGACTTCCGCCGCGAAGTCAAAAGCGGGATATCGGCAAAAACCTTGACAGTGCGGCGCGTTTCGTATATAATGCCATTCAATTATCGGGTTTTCCGTTCAGGAGGAAGCGTATGAAAATATATGAAGAACTGAAAGCGCGCGGACTGATCGCGCAGGTTACGGACGAGGACGAGATCCGCGAGCTGATCAACAACGGCGGCGCGAAGTTTTACATCGGCTTCGACTGCACCGCGGACAGCTTGACGGCGGGGCACTTCATGGCGCTGACGCTGATGAAGCGTCTGCAGATGGCGGGCAACAAGCCGGTCGCGCTGATCGGCGGCGGCACGACCATGATCGGCGACCCCTCGGGCAGAACCGACATGCGCAGAATGCTGACCAAGGAAGACATCGACCACAACGCGGAATGCTTCAAGCGGCAGATGGAACGGTTCATCGAGTTCGGCGAGGGCAAGGCGGAGATGGTCAACAACGCCGACTGGCTCTTAAACCTCAACTATGTGGACATGCTGCGCGAGGTCGGCACCTGCTTCTCGGTCAACAACATGCTGCGCGCGGAGTGCTATAAGCAGCGCATGGAGAAGGGGCTTTCCTTCCTCGAGTTCAACTACATGATCATGCAGTCCTACGACTTCTACTATCTGTACCAGCACCGCGGCTGCAACATGCAGTTCGGCGGCGACGATCAATGGTCGAACATGCTCGGCGGCACGGAGCTCATCCGCAAAAAGCTCGGCAAGGACGCGTACGCGATGACGATCACGCTCCTCACAGACTCGCAGGGCAAGAAGATGGGCAAGACCGCGGGCAACGCCGTCTGGCTCGATCCGAACAAGACCACGCCGTTCGAGTTCTATCAGTACTGGCGCAACGTGGACGACGCGGACGTGATGAAATGCATCCGCATGCTGACCTTCATCCCGATCGAGGAGATCGAAGAGATGGAGCATTGGGACTTGAGCCGCGTCAACGAAAAGAAGGAGATCCTTGCGTTCGAGCTCACCAAACTCGTGCACGGCGAGGAGGAAGCGCAAAAGGCGCAGACCGCGGCGCGCGCGCTGTTCACAGGCAGCGGCGACGACGCGAACATGCCGTCGTTTGCGGTTCCCGAAACCGCGCTTGCCGACGGAAAGATCAACATCGTCGACATGCTGCTTCTGGGCGGCATCGACAAGTCCAAGGGCAAGGTGAGAACGCTCATCGAGCAGGGCTCGATCTCGCTGGACGGCGAACGCGTCGGCGACACCTGGATGAACATCACCGCGGAACAGCTCAAAGCGGGCGTCAAGATCCGCAAGGGCAAAAAGACCTACGTGAAGTTCACGCTGTAAAACTCCATCAAAAAAGCCGACCGCAGGGCCGGCTTTTTTCTTGCGCTTTTTTCCGCCGCAGTGGTATACTGAAAGAAAAAAACGGATGCGGCTATGGAGTACGGACGGTTCGGCGATACGGTGCTTTTGCGCATCGATCGCGGCGAGGAAATCATTGAAACGGTGAAGAAGGTGGCGGAAAAGGAGCGGATCCGGCTTGCGAGCGTGGAGGCGCTGGGCGCGGTCGACGATTTCACGGTCGGCGTGTACGACGTCGCGGCGAAACGCTACGATTCCAGGACCTTTACCGGCGCATTCGAGATCGTGTCGCTCGTCGGTACGATCACCGAAAAGGACGGCGCGTTTTATCAGCATCTGCACATGAGCGCGGGCAACCGGGACTGCGAGGTCTTCGGCGGGCATCTGAACCGCGCGGTGGTTTCCGTGACCTGCGAGATGGTGATCCGTGTGCTTTCCGGCGCAGTCGACCGCGCGCCCGATCCCGAAACCGGGATCAATCTGATCCGTTTTGCCGATTGAAACCGGCACAGCGACGTGATATACTGATGATTTGAGCGATGCGCCGGTCGATCCGGCGCGCACGAAAGGAGAAAAAAATGAAATTTTCCGAAATGCCTTATCAGCGGCCCGATCCGGAAGCCGTCAAGGCCAGAACACAGGAGCTGACCGGGAAGCTCAAAAACGCGAAGAGCTACGAAGAAGCGAAAGCGGTCTTTCTCACCTACGAGGAGGAGGAAAAGGCGATCGACACGATGGGATCGCTGGCGTACGTCCGCCATTCGATCGACACGCGCGACGAG
>JAEEGK010031659.1_pt1 | contig 10410 bp, 4 predicted proteins | sample 8958771 | NCBI WGS metagenome assembly JAEEGK01 (sample SAMN16246547, study PRJNA631951) | gut metagenome | biome: gut microbiome; feature: rumen; material: SC-attached | host: Bos | place: Iran: Karaj | collected 2018-10 | reverse complement strand
GATGCGGTAATCTTCTGGCAGATCGACGAACAGGGCCAGGTGCACGAGGGCAAGATGATGCTCTACGACGCACGTTGCCATCGCATCAAGGAGAAGCATGCACTGAGCTGGGTGGGCTACGAACTGCGCAACCAGGGCAAACTGCACAAGAGCTGGAAGGCCACGCACTGCCTTTTCGGACTGCATCAGATCAGGCAAAGGCCGGACGACACCATTTGCATCGTCGAGTCGGAGAAGACTGCCGTGATCTGCTCGCAGAAGGTCAAGGACTGCGTCTGGATGGCAACGGGCGGCATCGGCGAGCTCAACCTCGAACACCTGAAAGCGCTGCAGGGACACAAGGTGATCCTCTATCCTGACACCGACACGACGGGGGAGACATTCGACAAGTGGCGCAACATTGCCTGGCAGGCTAAAGTCGCGTTGGGGATGGACATCATCGTAAGCGACGTCCTGGAAAAGAACGCCACGCCTGAGCAGAAGGTGGCAAAGATCGACATCGCCGACTTCCTGGCAGAGGACAATACAGCTGACGAGGATGAGACGACGAGTGAGAACATTTCACAGCATGATGATGCCCCTATCGACAACGAGCCGCGCCTTCCAGATGGTAGCGCAATCGAGAAGATCCATGCCGTGAAGGAGATACTGGAGAAATCGATGAACAAGGCTCCTTCGGAGATGTTGTGCGAGATGGCGGCGGATTATCCCGAGGTGTTGGGGTTGGTCGATGGCTTCGGGTTGGTCGAAGTGGACAGCTCGTAAGTTTTTTATCACGAATATAGTTTGAGAATTCCAGAAATATTTTATATCTTATTTTAGGTGAAAATGGCAGACAACCTCGGCTCAATAGCCTGGTTGTTTCTGCCGGAAAATGTGCAGGTCCAATACCTGCAGAAAATTGCGCAAATGCGCAAAAAATCCATCCGGCCCCAAACATAATAAGGGACGAGCAATTATTTTCCGCACGCAGTGCGATTTTCTGCTGCCTATTGGAGGCAGCACATTTTCCGGCCAAGTCTCCGCTATTGAAGCGAGAGACGCGGCCATTTTCACAAGAATAAAAGATTAATCACCTGAATAAAAAACAATTCATGAAAAATTCGTGGTTAATTCATGATAATTCGTGTTAAAAGAACAGCCAAGTCTCCGCTATTGAAGCGAGAGACGCGGCCATTTTCACCTAAAATAAAGAATGCCATTTTCACCACATACAAAAAAAATAATTCATGAAAAATTCGTGAACAATTCATGATAATTCGTGTTAAAAGAAAACTACAGTTAGTGTTCTTAAAAAAAATACGTAGTTAATTCATGATAATTCGTATGGAGAGAGGTTTATTGTCATACCGACTTTGAAAATCACCAACCAAACAACGATACGCAGCCGAATTCCGAGAAATATTTGCATTTTTCTCAGCGCATTCCATTTTTTTCATTAATTTTGCACGCAACTATTTATCCTGAAGTATTTTATTACATTCTAAACCACAAGATATGAAAACAAAACTCTACCTTTCCGCACTCCTCATGGCGTGCACCCTTAGCCTTTCGGCTGAAGAAGCCATCATCGACACCACGCAGATGACGTTCAGCATGTTGGGACCGATGCCCTTCTACCGCGTCAACTACACCTACGAGAGCGTGGCCCCCGATGGCGTCACTCCCGTCACACTCTCCGCTGCACTCTTCTTCCCACAGCGCATCTTCGAGCGCACAGAGACGCTCCAAATCGCCGGCAAGGAATTCAACGCCTGCGGACTCGTGCTCAGCAATCACTACACCATGACTATGCGCGAAGAGGCGCCCACCGTCACCGATAATCCTATGATCGAAGGCCCCTTCACAACCCTCGGCCCAAGCTACATCCTTGTCAGCCCCGACAGCTACGGCTTTGGCGTGACCGAAGACAAGCCACAGGCCTACCTCATTGCCGACATCACCGCCATCAACCACATCGATGCCGTGGGTGCCGCACGTCGTCTGCTCAAGAAGATGGACTACGCCGTGGGCGACCTCTTTGCCCAGTTCGGCTATTCGCAGGGCGGACACTCCTCAATGGCCGTTCAGCGCTATTTCGACACCCATGAAGTCGATCCCGAAGTCATCTCGCACATCGACTATACCCTTTGCGGCGACGGCCCCTACGACATCAGCGCCATGACCGATTCGCTGCTCGTCCCCGGTGCCACCTTCCCCTATCCCTGCGCCATCTCCCTCATCGCCGAAGGTCAGATCGAAGGTGCAAACCTCGACATCAAGTATAGCGACATCTTCCATGCGCCCCTCGACACCAAGCTTATCGAATGGAACGACAGCAAGGCGCTCTCCACCGACGACCTCAACGACTCCATCTTCGCTTACATCGGTGGCGATATCACCACTGGTATTCAGGTCGATAAGATGTTGAAGACCGATTATTTCTCCCGTTCCAACCCCGCGATGGAAACCTATTTCCAGGCGCTCGACGCCAACTCCGTCTGCTCCGGTTGGACGCCCAATCCCGACACCCGCTTCTTCCTTTATCATTCCACCACCGACGAGATTGTGCCTTACTACAACATGGAGCACATGCGCGACTTCCTGAGCAACGAGTGCGGCATCGTGGACGACAACCTCGAAACCTATACCACCGAAGGCTCACACCTCGATGCAGCCATGCTCTTCGTCATGAGTATCATCAGCAAGTTGACTAAGCTCCAGGACGAATATATCGCCAACGCAGAACTCGCCATCCCGACCATCGACGTCACCAACGAAATCCCATCGTCCGACGCATGGTTCACCCTCGACGGCCGTCGCCTCAACGCCCAGCCCACGGCCAAGGGTCTCTACATCCACAAGGGTCGCAAGTTGCTGATCAAGTAAGTCCCGTTTTCTATCCCGAATTATCGAATTAGCGGAACGAAAATAGCCAAACGCGGATATTACCGCCATACCATCAATAAAAAGGGGGGATTTTTCCCCTCTTTTTTTGGTATTTTCACCACAAATGCTTATCTTTGCGGCGTCGAACCACCTATGAAACCAGAAGAGAAAGCAAGACTGAAGATTGACGAGATGCTCGAAAAGGCGGGCTGGAAGGTTGTAGACCGAAAGGACTACAGCCCGACCGATGCAGCCGTAGCCATCCGCGAAACGCTCGTCAAGGGTATGGATCGTGCCGACTACATGCTCTTCGCTGGCGGCAAGGCAATCGGCATCCTCGAAGCGAAGCGTGCCGAAATCAACGTCAAGGACGAGGAGGTTCGCGACCAGGCCTACGGCTACGCCTGCCACACGCCCGGCATCTATCAGACGTGGCAAATGCCCCTGCCTTTCGGCATCACGTCCAATGGCGAAGTGTCCTATCTCGAGGACTACCGAAAGGGCGGCCTCGTCTCCGACGACGACCTCGAAACCTATAAGCGCACACTGCCTACACCTTGGAAGCTGGTGCGCACGCTGGGCATCGACAATCCGTTTGCCGGACTTCCCACCCTGAGGCGGAAAGGACTGCGCGACTGCCAATACGAAGCCATCACCGAGCTCGAAACCTCGTTCCGCAACGGACGTCGGCGCGCGCTGATGGTGCTCGCCACCGGTGCGGGCAAGACCTATGCCGCCTGCCTTGCCGCCTATCGCTTCCTCGCCTTCACGCCCATGCGGCGCATTCTCTTCCTCGTCGATCGCAACAACCTCGGCAAGCAGGCCAACGACGAGTTCGGCAAATTCAAGATCACGCAGACGGGTGACCCGTTCAGCACCGAATATGCCGTCAACCGCCTCCGTTCGGCCAACGTGCCCACCGACAGCAACGTCGTCATCTCCACCATCCAGCGCCTCTTCTCGCTGCTCAAGGGCGACGACATCACCGACGACGATGCCGACGACGCCTACACCCCTTCCACCGAAGTGGAGCTGCCCGAGCATCCCGTCCTCGGTCACGACTTCTTCGACATCATCATCATCGACGAGTGCCACCGCAGCATCTATGGCAACTGGCGCCGTGTGCTCGAATACTTCGACCAGGCCCTGATGATTGGCCTCACCGCCACGCCCATCCCCGAGACGCGCGCCTTCTTCGACGACAACATCGTCATCAACTACACGCTCGAACAGTCCATCACCGACGGCGTGAACGTCGAGGGCCGCACCTATCGCATCAAGACCGAAGTCACCGAGAATGGTGGAGCCATCCGCAAGGGCGACAGGACGCGACACGAAACGCGCTACACGGGCGAGGTCGAAACCATCACCCAGCGCGAAGGGCGCAACTACACGCCGCAGGAACTCAACCGTTCCATCGTCAACCCCTCGCAGATAAAGCTCATCCTCGAGACCTACCGCGACAACGTCTATACCGAGATGTTCTGCGACCCGCCGCGCGAACCGAACCTCGACTATCTCCCCAAGACGCTCATCTTCGCCCTCAACGAGCAGCACGCCAACAACATCGTCCGCATCGCACGCGAAGTCTTCGGTCATCCCGACCCCGACGACCCCTATGTCCAGAAGATAACCTATTCGTGCAACGACACCGACGGGCTCATCCGTTCGTTCCGCATCGACCCGAAGTTCCGCATCGCCGTCACCTGCACCCTTGTCGCCACAGGCACCGACGTCAAGCCGCTCGAAGTGCTCATCTTCATGCGCGATGTCGAGTCCGAACCCCTCTTCATCCAGATGAAGGGACGCGGCGTGCGCACCATCGGCGACAGCCAGCTCCGCCTCGTCACGCCCAATGCCCGTTCGAAGGACTTCTTCATGCTCGTCGATGCCGTGGGTGTCACCGAGCACGCAATGACCATCCCGTCGCCCACGCTCGAACCTGGCTCGAAGCCGCTCACCCTGGCGCGCCTCATGGAGCTGCTCTGCCACGGCAACCTCGACGATGAGAAGTTGCGCGATTTCGCAGGCCGTCTGAGCCGCATCTTCAACAAGGCCAACGACGACCAGCGCCAGCAGTTCATAAAGCTGGCAGGCATCGGCATGAAGGAACTCGCCTCACGCATCTACAACGCACTTTCCAAAGAAACCCTGCCGCCCTACATCGACATCAACGAGCCCAACATCGAGCGCAAGGAACTCGTGGCGCCCATCACGCATCATCCCGAGGCGCGCGAATTCCTGCTCATCCTCCTCGCCGGCTTCGTCGATACGCTGATGCCGGGCGAAGATACCCTCATCTATAGCGGCTTCTCGAGCGAAGAGGCGCAGCACAACACATCTGCCTTCGAGCAATTCTGCCAGAAGAACCGCGACTCCATCGAAGCCCTGCGCATCATCTGGAACAACCAGGGCGAGCCGTTGACCTACGCCATGCTCAAGGACCTTGAGAACGCGCTCAAGATGGCCAACAACCACTTCACCTCGTCGCGCCTCTGGAACGACTACGCCCTCGTCAGCCCCAACAGCGTCCACAAGCCCACCACCATCGACGAGCGCGAAGCCCTCACCAACATCATCCAGCTCGTGCGCTTTGCCTACCATCAGATCACCGAAATGGAATGCCTCAGCGTCCACGCCCAGCAGTACTTCAACCTCTGGTGCGGTCAGCGCAACAACGAGAAGACCGAGAAGCAGCGCGAAGTGATGCGCCAGGTGGCAAGCTACATCGCCCTCAACGGTGCCATCGATTTCGACGACCTCAAGGCTACCGACCGCGACCAGGCGCGCAAGGTCAGCATCGCTTTCGGCGGCCTCGCCCAAGCCAACGAAGCCCTCCAGTCGCTCAGCCGCTTCATACTTTATAGGAAACAAGCATAACTCTTTTCTTATCACGAATTAGCGAATTTTAGAATTAATAAGTAACCAGTCAGAATTAACTATACATATTTTTCTTTAAACACGAATTATCGCGAATTATCATTAATTTTTCAGAATGTGTCTATATTGACCTACCTTTCATAATAATAATTCATGTGAATTCATGATAATTCGTGTTAAGAAAAAAGACGCATATAATTATCGTTAATTTTGGTTACATACTTATTATCGGTCGTATGCCAGTCTTAGTCAATTCTCTAATTCTATAATTCGTGATAAAAAAATGTCGTGAAAAAATGTCCTCAGTTCAAGAAACCTCTCTGACCAAGAAAGTGTGGACCCTCGCCACGACCCTCTCGGGCCAAGGCATCGGGTTCACCGATTATATCACCCAGCTCACCTACCTGCTCTTCCTCAAGATGGACGACGAGAACGTCCAGTTCCTGGGCGAAGACTCAGCCATCCCCGAAGGCTATCGGTGGCAGGAACTCCTGTCGCTCGACGGCGTGGACCTCATCGAGCAATACGAGAAGACCCTGCAGCACCTCTCGGAGGAGGACGGCCTCATCGGCACCATCTTCGTCAAGGCGCAGAACAAGATCGACAAGCCCGTCTATCTTAAGAAGGTCATCACGATGATCAACGAGCAGAACTGGCTCGACCTCGATGGCGACGTGAAGGGTGCCATCTACGAAAGCATCCTCGAAAAGAACGGCCAGGACAAGAAGTCGGGTGCAGGGCAGTACTTCACGCCCCGTTCGCTCATCCAGGCGATGGTCGATGTGACGCGTCCGCGAATCGGCGAAACCGTGTGCGACCCCGCTTGTGGCACGGGTGGCTTCCTGCTGGCGGCCTACGACTATATGAAAGGGCAGTCGAACAATCGCGAGAAGCTCGACTTCCTGCGCGACAAGGCGCTCCTTGGCTACGACAACACCGCCCTCGTCGTCACCCTTGCCTCGATGAACCTCTATCTGCACGGCATCGGCACACAGCGCAGCCCCATCCTTTGCGAGGATTCGCTCGAGAAGGTGCCCGAACAGTTGGTCGATGTCATCCTTGCCAATCCACCCTTCGGCACACGTCCTGCGGGTAGCGTCGATATCGACCGCGAGGACTTCTTTGTCGAAACCAAGAACAACCAGCTCAACTTCCTGCAGCACATCATGGTGATGCTCAACGATGGTGGACGTGCTGCCGTGGTGCTGCCCGACAATGTGCTCTTCGAAGCCGGTGCGGGTGAAGTGATTCGCAAGGAGCTGCTTTCGCACTACAATCTGCACACCATCCTGCGCCTCCCCACGGGCATCTTCTATGCGCAGGGCGTCAAGGCCAATGTGCTCTTCTTCCAGCGCGGAGGAACCACCGAACGCGTGTGGTACTACGACTATCGCACGGGCATCAAGCACACCCTTGCCACGCGTCCTATGCAGCGCCAGGACCTCGACGATTTCGTCAGCTGCTACCATGCCGACAACCTCGACGAACGTAAGGAGACCGAGCGTTTCCGCTGCTTCCCCGTTGCCGACCTTTTGGCGCGCGACAAGACCAACCTCGACATCACCTGGATCAAGCAGACGCAGGACGATGATGACGTCACGCTCGACGAGCTCATCACCACGATGAAGGCGAAGAGCCGTGCCATCACCGATGCCGTCGGCCGCATTGAGGAACTGATGAAAGGTATTGAGGAATCTTAATGCAGAGGGGAAATGGATACGAAGAAATTACGTCAGAAGGTCCTCGACCTCGCAATTCACGGCAAGCTCGTCAAGCAAGACCCCAACGATGAGCCTGCCAGCATCCTGCTTGACCGCATCCGTGCCGAAAAGGCCCGGTTGGTGGGAGAGGGGAAGATGTATTTAAGCAAAACCGAAAAAGCTGTAAACCTTTCGATAAATGAGGAGTTTGAAATACCCAACAATTGGGTTTGGGCTCAAGTAAATGATGTTTGCCGTGTATTTGGGAGAATAGGTTTTAGAGGATACACGAAAGAAGATTTAACAACTAAACATAATGGAGCTATAACAATTAGTCCATCTAACATGATAGATGGATTGATGGATTTTAGGGATTGCACTTATATTTCATGGGAAAAATATGAAGAATCTCCTGAGATTATTATAAACAATGGGGATATTCTTATAGTAAAGACAGGTTCTTCTTTCGGGAAAGTTGCTATTGTGAAAGAACTACCCGAAAAAGCCACAATCAACCCCCAGATAGCAGTAATTAAAAAAATTGTAATTGATTCTTACTATCTTACTTACTTATTACAAAGTCCTTTCGCTCAGTCAAATTATAAAGATTTTGTAATTGGTACAGCAATTCCCACTTTCTCTCAGCTTAACTTGATTTCAATGTCAATTCCTCTTCCTCCCCTCGCCGAGCAGCACCGCATAGTGAAGGCTGTGGACGAATTGTTTGAGCAGATTGACATCATCGAACGGAGCGAAAAAGAGTTGGAGGAAGCAGCCAACAAGACCCGGGACAAATTGTTGAACTTAGCCATCCAAGGTCACCTGGTGCCGCAAGATCCGAATGAGGAACCCGCATCCGTTCTGCTTGAAAGAATTCGAGCAGAGAAGGCCCGTCTCGTCAAGGAAGGCAAACTGAAAAAGAAAGACCTCGAAGAAAAACCAATCTCCCCCGACGAAATCCCATTTGATATTCCTGAGGGGTGGGTGTGGTGTAGATTTGGCACTATAACCATCAATAGAGATAGCGAAAGAATACCCCTATCTGTTGAAGAAAGAAGCAAATTAGAGAAAAAATATGATTATTATGGCGCTTCAGGAGTTATTGACAAAGTTGATAAATATTTGTTTAATAAACCGTTGTTGCTTATAGGAGAAGATGGAGCAAATTTGATAAATCGAAGCACTCCAATAGCATTTATCGCAAGAGGTGAGTATTGGGTTAATAATCATGCGCATGTGTTGGATTATATAGATGATGTCTTAATGCAATATATGTGTTGGTATATCAATGCTATTTCTTTAGTTAAATATATAACTGGGACAGCACAACCAAAAATGAATCAGGAAAAAATGAATTCAATTTTAGTTCCCCTCCCCCCCATATCCGAGCAGCGCCGCATCGTGTCCAAGCTGGAGGAGCTGCTGCACGAGATTGACAAGCTGAAGGGGTGACGGATGGCCGACAGCAGGATGGCAACGCAATTTACAGTATCATTTACAGTATCATTTTACAGTATCATCCTGGCTGCGAATGGCTGTCATAATGGCAAAACTGCATTCAAGCTGCATTCAAATTGCGTTTGAATGCAGCCTTTTTTTACCGATATTTGCAGCAAAATACTACACATAGAAAGAAAATATTGAAAAATAAGCTGAAATAGTTTGAAAGTTAGCAAAAAAATGACTACCTTTGCCCTCAAAAAAATTTTTAACTATTATGAAAATCAGTACTTACGAAGAAATCGTTGCTTTGGATAAAGAATTAGCAGGTTTGTTCTTGCAAAAAGATGAAGCCGGAAAATGGATTTATGCAATGGAACACGGCTTTAAGGAATGGATAAGTGAGAAGAAGAGCAAACAGTATTGGGAGTTTATCAGGTATGTTACCCAAAAAAAGGAAATACTTGGCAAAAAGAACAAGAAGGGAAGCTTCATCCTGACTAGAAATGACTTTGCAAGAGTCGCTTTGAAATACTGCCCTGATGCCTTTGAGGAAAACGAATCTATAAGTGCCCTCACTTCAAGTATGGAGCATTTTAGATATAATAATGAGTTGAGGAATATTGAAAAAGAACTTGATGGGTCAATAGTTCGTCGTTATATTAGAGAAGTAGAAAGTATTCTTGACTGCACACATATAATTATAGAACCTCAAGAGAAAAAAACTACACCTACACCACAAGATATATTGGAGAAATATCTTCGCAAAATTGTCGATGAGCAGACTGAAAAATTCCCTCGTTCGGCACTATTGGTCCGTCCTCCATACGAATATTTGGATTCCTGCCCTGCTTTTTCAATAGAGATATTCTTCTCAAAAAAATTTTTAGATGAAAAAAAACCGTCTTACATTATGGTATATGAATATATTGATGGTGAACTCGATAAAAATAAATTATATGAACTGTATGGTAAATATAGGGATTTCACGAATGTCAAACTATTCATTTATTCATTGAATTACCTAAAAGCTAGTCTTCAAGCAAAAGCATCAGAATATAATATCGGATATATCCGTATCAATCCGAATTCTGATTTGATTGACGAGAACTTTATCTTGCCGCGCTCAATAGAAGATTACACAAAACGGCAGTACGACTTGAAAGTGCTGGCGGGTGAAAAGCCTATGACCATGCCACTGTTGATATACGACTCTCCGATTATAACGTCCTCGCTATCGTATATACTTAATAATTATCACGTTGTCATCAAGAATAATCAACAGTTCCATATTCAATATTTATCGGATCAGCAGATTGAAAATGCTGCCAATGTGATAATATCAGATGATGTAAATAAAAAAATGAAGTCGATTTCTTCTTCAGCTATCCCAAATCTTGACCTTTGCATAGACCCTTTCGCCTATGCAAAATCAGTCGGACTATCCTATGAAACAAAGACATTTGACGATAACTCCCAACTGGGTTGGTATGATGTTGAGAACAAACATATCACATTGAAC
>JAEEGK010031656.1_pt1 | contig 10411 bp, 8 predicted proteins | sample 8958771 | NCBI WGS metagenome assembly JAEEGK01 (sample SAMN16246547, study PRJNA631951) | gut metagenome | biome: gut microbiome; feature: rumen; material: SC-attached | host: Bos | place: Iran: Karaj | collected 2018-10 | reverse complement strand
TCCGCTTCGACGCCGTGTACCGCCGTCACCGCGTCTCCTTCAACTGGCTCAAAGGCCACGCCGGACATCCGGAGAACGAGCGCTGCGACGCCCTCGCCGTAGCCGCCTACTCCGGCGGAGGCGAGCTCCTCGAAGACGTCGGCTATATCACTGAAAATCAAGGATTTAACATATGAACAAGCCCAAACTCGTCGTCGGCATCACCCAGGGTGACAGCAACGGCATCGGATATGAAGTGCTCATCAAATCCCTGGCGGATTCCCGCATCCTGGACTCCTTTACCCCCGTGGTGTACGGTTCGTCCAAGATCTTCGGCTTCTACCGCAAGCAGATCCACGAAATCGACCAGATGGACACCTACGTCATCCACTCCGCGAAGGACGTCCACGTCAAGCGCATCAACATCGTAAACTGTCTGCCGGACAACTTCTACGCGGAGCCCGGACAGTCCAGCCCCGATTCGGCCAAGGCGGCGATGCTCTCCCTCGAGGCGGCCGTGAAGGACCTCAAGGACGGCTACATCGACGTGCTTGTGACAGGCCCCATCAACAAGCGGGCGATGACCTCCGAAGGCTTCGGCTTCACCGGACACACGGAATACCTGCAGGACGCTTTCGGCGCCGGCGAGATCGCCATGATCATGGTTTCGCCCCAGCTCCGGGTCGCCGTTGCCACCGGCCACATTCCGCTGAAGGACGTCCCCAAGTCGATCACCAAGGAGGGCATCCTGTCGAAGCTCCGCCTGATGAACGAGTCCCTGGAGCGCGACTTCGCGATCCCGCGGCCCAAGATCGCCGTGCTGGGCCTGAACCCGCACTGCGGCGACGGCGGCCTCCTCGGCGACGAGGAGAAGGAGATCATCCTCCCGGCCGTCCTGCAGGCGCAGGAGGAAGGCATCCTCGCCTTCGGCCCCTACTCCCCCGACGGCTATTTCGGACTGGGGAACTATGGGCGCTTCGACGCCACCCTGGCGATGTACCACGACCAGGGGCTGGCTCCGTTCAAGGCCCTGGCCTTCTCCGAGGGCGTGAACTACACGGCCGGTCTTCCGGTCGTCCGCACTTCCCCGGACCATGGCACCGCCTATGACATGGCGGGCCGTGACGAGGCCGATCCGCGGTCGATGCTCCACGCCATCTACACGGCGATCGACATCTTCCACAACCGGCTCGCCTTCGACGAGCTGCACAGCGGGAAAATGAACAGATAGGCGGCTACGCCAGCCGGTCGATGCGGCAGATATGGCCGCAAAGCTGCGCGATTCTTTCGCGGTGGGTGATGAAGATCATGGTCTTGCCCGCCGCTTTTTGCATGAGATTGCCCATCAGCTTCTCCTCGGTCTCGGGATCGAGGGAGGAGCTGAATTCGTCCAGCAGCAGGATGGAGCCCGGCCGCAGGAGGCCGCGGGCGATGGCGATGCGCTGCGCCTGGCCTTCGCTGAGGCCGGCGCCGCCCTCGCCGCAGCGGGTGTCCATGCCTTCGGGCAGGTCGAATACGAAACCGGCCACCGCCGTCTCCAGCGCCGCTTTCATGCGATCCTCCGTAGCTTCCGGGTCACCCATCAGTAGATTCGCACGGACGGTGCCGCTGAACAGCGTATTTCCCTGCGGAACATAGACGAGGTTGCATCGGGTGGCGGCGGAAGCCGGCACCTCCCGGCTGTCATCATACAGGACCACCTTTCCGTCGACAGGTTTGAGCAGGGCGAGCATCAGGCGGATGAGCGTGCTCTTCCCCGCCCCGGTCTCACCGACGATGGCAGTCCGGGACAGCGGCGGAAAGTCAAAGGAGAGGTCCTTCAGAATCATCCGATGTCCGTCGGGATAACGGTAGCCGAGACCCTCGACGCGGATGCCGGCCGGTCCGGCCAGCTTCACGGACTCCCTCGTCTCCTCCTTGGGCGCGTCCTCCAGTTCCATGAGCCGGTCGATGGAGGTGGAGGAGTAGATGAAGGAAGGCACCTGGCGGGTGAGGTTCACGACCGGGCGCTGGACCTGCCCGACGAGCTGCAGGAAAGCCGTCATCACGCCGAAAGTGATGGACCCCTTGGAGATGCCGTAGACGCCCCAGAGAAAAGCGGCGATATAGCCGAAAGAGAACGCGGCGCTCACAATGGTCCGGGCGATGATGTTGAACCGTGTTCGCTCCTTGATCTGACCGTATTCCCGGTCCTGGAGGTCGTCCAGACGACCCTCCATCCGGCCTTCATTCTCCATCGACTGGATGACCATCCGGTGCTGGAGGCTCTCCTGGAGGTGGCTCTGGACCTGGCTCTCCGTCTCCCGGATGCCGCGGGTCATCTCCCGCAGGCGGCGGACGAAGACCCGGCTGAACAGGATGAACAGCGGCGTGACCAACACCAGCAGCGCGGCGAGCCGCCAGTCCAGCGTGCACAGGAAGCAGGCGGCGGCAACCAGCTGGAACAAAGTCGTGAAAATCTGCGGAACGTCGGAGCAGATGACGTTGGTCACGGTGCTCACGTCGGTCTCGAGCCGGTTCACCGTGTCGCCGGTATGACGCCGCTCCTTCCCCAACCACTCGGCATAGAGGAGGTTGGAGTAAAGCCCCTTCCGGATGATGAAGTTCATCTTGGAATTGGTCAGGTTCTCCACCCGCACGTTGACGGCGGAGACCACCAGCCGGAGAATGACTACGCAGATGACGACCGCCGTATACACGCCCAGGCTTCCGGACGCGGCGCCGGTGGCGATGTCCACCAGCCGCTTGCACAGGAAGATGAAAAACAGGTTCAGAGCGACGTTCAGCGAGCCGAGCACGATGTTCACCAGGACCGCCCCGCGGGCGCCCACGGAATGCGACCACAGCCAGCGGAAATATTTAAGTATCTCTTTCATTCTCCTTTTGCAAGTCTTTGTAAACCATATCCGAAAGCTCCGAAGAAAAAGCGAACTGATTCTTTCGGGAACACGGGGAAATGCCGAAGCCGGTCAGCCACCACGAGGCGCCACAGCGAATGGACTTTCCGGACCAGGTAGGCCTCCTCTTTCCGGGAACGGTCCCGGTTCTTCCCGAAGTTTCCGCAACGGCGGATGTACGTCCAGATCCGGGCGTTCTTCTTCGGGTCGGGCTTCGCGGCGAGCGGAAGCTTCTCCGCAGGACATCCCAGGTATTCCTGCACAAAGCCGGTGAACACTTTCCACAGATGCAGAAGCCCGAGTTCCTGCAGACGCGTCTCCAGAATGACGGGATGGATGTCCCGCTTGTGGACGGTCACAAAAACCATCCAGTCCGCCAGCTGCCGGATTCCCACGCCGCCGGACCAGAAGTGCTGAAGGAAATGGACAAAGATGTATACCGCATTGAAATCCGCCTCAGGGACCGGAATCTCCGCTCCGCCGATGGAAACGGACGGAACGGGGCGTCCGTCGAACTGATGCTGAAGCAAAACTGCAAGCTGACGGTCCAATTCTCTGGACATCAATGTGCTTATGCTTCCATGAACCTCCACTTCGATACTCTTGAAACGCATGCCCTGATGCCAGGTCTCCGCTTGTTCTTCCAGCATCGTCGTCGCCTTGGGCAGGAGAACCGCCTTGGCGGCCTCGTAGGATTCGGGCGGCAGGAGAAGATCGATGTCGCCGGGCTGCCGGCGCTCCGGCTCCAGGTAATCCTGCGCGAGGGACTGGCCCTTGACCAGAACGACGGGGATGTCCTTAAGCGCCTGGAACAGTTTGGGGATGAAGGCGTCCAGCACCCGGTTCCGCTTCGCCGTCGCCATCATGTCCCCCAGGAAGGGGTCCAGGCGCTCGGGTTCCGCGGGAAGGAATTCCCTCGGCAGGCGGTTGATGCCGTCGGTCACGAGCGGGACGACCGTCTGCTCGAAACTGAGGCGGTACAGGGCTTCCCAGTCCGTGCCGCCGGCAAAAGAAGCCCGCTCCGGGACCTCGTTCCAGAGCCCGGAGCGCAGCAGCGCAAAAAACTGGTCTTCCGTCTGCCTCCCTATTCGGCTATTCCGATCTCCTTCCATTGGGCGCACAGGGCTTCGGCGTCCCTCAAGGCAGTCTCGCGGTCCACTTCATATTCTTCCAGGAGCAGGTCGGCCAGACGCTCCGGGGTGAACTCCTCGTTGCCGACGGCCTTGAAGAGGTACGCAGCGGTGTCATTGAGGCTCACCAGCTTGGAGAAATTGACGTTGGCCGTCCCCTCTCCCGAGACGACACTCTGTCCGCAGATGGTCCTGAGGACAAATCCTTCCTTGATTTTCATATGTTTCTGTTTTCTTTGATCCAACTACGGTTCCAGGGCAGGTGCCGGTAGATGAACAGCAGGTACCGGCGCACCGGGCGCAGCCGCTGCCAAAAGTGTACCAGCCGGAGCTGCCCGGGGCTGTACGGGTCCACGGGCCGCTTTCCGGAACGGAGAATCGTGACCGCTTTGGCCAGAATCTGGTTCTTCCGCACGTGTTCATGGTTCTTCGGAACGCCGTCCCCCATGATGTCCACTTTGTCTCCATCGACGGAGAGGATGCGGTGCATCACATATCGGCCACCGTCCGCAGGCCCCAGATGGAAAAGGACGATGTCATCGGCCTTCAGGTCTCCGGAGGCTTTCTCCAGCACGACGAGGTCCTTGCTTCCGCGGATGAACGGAAGCATGCTGAACCCCTTGACGGGAATGGTCACCCGCTTCCCCTCCGCCAGCACGCGCAGAACGTCGGCGAAGAAGGTGTCGTTGTTGAGAATCATCTTTTCCACAGGACTGCAAAGTTACGAAAGATTTATTATTTTTGCATTATGAGCAAGGCCCTGGACATGGACATCCAATACCTCCCCGGCGTGGGTCCGCGGAGGGCGGCGCTCCTGCGGAGCGAACTGGAGGTGGCGACGGTGGGAGACCTCGTGCGCCTGTACCCCTTCCGCTACATCGACCGCAGCACCGTCCAGAAAATCGCCGACATCCATCCGGACCAGTCCTACGTCCAGGTCGTCGCCACGGTCCTGCGGGTCCGTCTCTTCGCGAAAAACGGTGCGGAACTTCCCGCGGACAAGGTCAAATACAACCTCGTCAACCGGCTCTCCGCCATCATCGGCGACGATTCCGGCGAGATGGAGGTCGTGTTCTTCAAGGGCGTCAAGTACATGCACGGCCGGCTCATTCCGGGGCATTCCTTCCTCTTCTTCGGCAAACCGCAGACCTTCAACGGCCGGATCAACATGGTCCATCCGGAGTTCGACGCGCCCGACCAGGCGCAGGCCGGCGTCCTGACGGGCGTCTACACCTCCACCGAAAAGCTCAAGTCGGGCGGAATCACCGGGAAACTGATGTGCAAGCTCGTCGCATCGGCACTCGATCTCGTTCTCCCGACCCTGGAGGATACGCTGCCGGACTACATACTCAAAGAAAAAGGACTTGTTCCGCTGAGTTTCGCGCTCAGACAGATCCACTTTCCCGTGGACCAGAACGCCCTGGCGAAGGCCACCTACCGGCTCAAGTTCGAGGAACTGTTCTTCCTGCAGCTGTCGCTGCTCAAGCAGAAGTACATCCGCAGCCGGAACGCCGTGGGCCTGCCCATGCCCCGCGTGGGCGAGGCGTTCCACCTTTGCTACCGGGCGCTCCCCTACGACCTTACCGGGGCGCAGAAACGCGTCATCAAGGAAATCCGCGAGGACCTGAAGGGCGGGCACCAGATGAACCGCCTGCTGCAGGGCGACGTAGGCAGCGGCAAGACGATGGTGGCCGTGCTGTCGGCCCTCATCGCTGTCGCGAACGGCTACCAGGCCTGCCTGATGGCCCCTACGGAAGTCCTCGCGCACCAGCATTTCGCCAACATCTCCCGGTATCTGGCCCCGACGGGGGTGAAGGCCGCCCTGCTTACCGGCTCCACCGGCGTGGCAGCCCGGCGGGAAATCCATGCGGGCCTGGAAGACGGCAGCATCGGCCTGCTCGTGGGAACGCACGCCCTCATCGAGGACACGGTGGTGTTCAAGGCGCTCGGCCTGGCCATCGTGGACGAGCAGCACCGCTTTGGCGTTGACCAGCGGGCGAAACTGTGGGCGAAGGGCGCCGGCGGAGTTGCCCCGCACATCCTCGTGATGACGGCCACCCCGATTCCCCGCACCCTGGCCATGACGCTGTACGGCGACCTGGACGTCTCCGTCATCGACGAGATGCCCCCCGGCCGGAAGCCGGTCCAGACCATCTGCGTGGGCGAAAACAAGCGCGTCGCGATGTACAATTTCATTCGTGACGAAATCGCCAAGGGACGCCAGGCCTTCATCGTGTATCCGCTCATCTTCGAGAGCGAGAAACTGGACTACAAGAACCTGGAGCTCGGCTACGAGGAGGTTGTCAGGCAGTTTCCGGAACCGCGGTATCAGGTGGCCATCGTCCACGGCCGGCAGACGGCTGAGGAAAAGGCATTCTTCATGGACGCCTTCGCCGCCGGCCGGGCGAACATCCTTGTGTCCACCACCGTCATCGAGGTGGGCGTGGATGTCCCCAACGCGTCCGTGATGGTCATCGAAAGTGCGGAGCGCTTCGGGCTCAGCCAGCTGCACCAGCTCCGTGGCCGCGTGGGCCGGGGCGCCGAACGCTCCTTCTGCATCCTGATGAAAGGATACAAACTGTCCAAGGAATCCCAGAAGCGCCTGGACCTGATGTGCGCCACCGAAGACGGTTTTGAAATCGCGGAGGAGGACATGAAGATGCGCGGTCCCGGCGACCTCGAGGGCACGCAGCAGTCCGGCCTCCCCATCACGCTGAACATCGCCTCCCTCGCCCGTGACGGCGCCATCCTCTCCGACGCCCGCGGTTACGCCGCCCACATCCTGGAGCTTGACCCCGCATTGGAAAAGCCCGGCAACGCGGTTCTCGCGGCCGAGCTTCGAAAGGACAAGTATCAGCAGAAGGACTACTCGAAAATCTCTTAGTCATTCCCGAGGTCGGGAGTCTCTTTCAACCAGCGGTCCAGCCAGTTGAAATACGTCCGGTGCCAGTAGAGAGCGTTCTGGGGCTTGAGGATCCAGTGGTTTTCACCCGGGAAGACGACAAGCTTCGAAGGGACGCCCATCATCTGTGCGGCGTTGAAAGCGGCCATGCCTTCGTCATAAGGAACGCGGAAGTCGTTGCCGCCGTGCATGCAGAGAATCGGAGTGTGCCAGTTCTTCACGAGCTTGTGCGGAGAGTTGGCATAGTGACGGACGGCCTTCGGGGCGTTGGACCACGGGGAGCCGGCCTGCTGGATGCCGCCGAAGGTGATGCCGTCGCCGGCGGCGCCCATCTGTCCTTCCTCATACGCATACTCATGCGGAATACCTCCGTTGTCCCAGTTCGGGAACCACATCTCCTCGGTGGTCATGTACATGTGCTCCTCGTTGAAAATGCCCGCGTGGGCGATGAAGCAATCGTACAGGTCACCATGGATACCGGCCAGATAATAAACGCTGTAGCCCCCGTAAGAAGCGCCGCAGGCGGCGATTTTGTCCACGAAGGGTTCGTCCTTGATCATCTTCGCCGCCGCCAGATAGTCCTGCATGTTCAGGCCGATGTAGTCACCCGAAATCTGCTCGCACCAGGGCTGGCCGAAAGCGGTCGTGCCATGGCGGTTCGGGAGAACGACGACATAGCCCTGGTGGGCCATCAGGCAGTAGTTCCAACGGTATGACCAGCCCTGAGACAGGGTGCCCTGCGGGCCGCCGAGGCAGATCTCGATGGCAGGGTACTCCTTCGTACGGTCGAACTTGGGCGGATAGAGAACCCAGGTGAGCATCTCGCCGCCATCTGCCGTGGGAACCATCCGCGCCTCGGTCTCATGCTTGTCCAGCTGGTCCAGGATGCGGGCGTTCTCGTAGGTCAGCTGCTCGATGGAGTTGTCCTTGACGGCCACCAGTTCGGTCGGGAAGTCCATGGAGCAGTAGGTGGCGAGCAGGGTGCCGTCCTGCAGGATGGCGAACGGGGAGCCGAAATCGAACCAGAGCGTCGGAGCGGTGAGCCGGAAGAAAGCCGTCTCGGGGTCGGCGATGACGTTGAAGATGCCCTGGACGCCGTCCACCAGCGAATTGAAGTACAGCGATTTGCTGTCAGCCGCCCAGACGGGTCCGTCGGCATTGTAGGCGAAATCGGCGGTGAGGTCGAGGATGTTCTCGACGGCGGGATTGGCGGTCTGGCCCTCCCCTTCCGGCTCATAGACCACATCGGCCACCATCAGTCGGACTTTGTCGGCCTCGTAGCCGTCACGTTCCATGGACAGCCAGGCGATCTTGCTTCCGTCCGGACTCCAGACGGGCACGGTGTCGTAACCGCCGCCCATCGGGATGACGGTGGTCTCCCCCGTCAGGATGCAGTAGATGTATATTTCGGTATCGGTGGAGAAGGCGTACTCCTTCCCCGTCTTCTTCTTGCAGGAATAGGCGATGTAGCGGCCGTCCGGGCTCCAGCAGAGATTCTCGATGCCGCCGAAGGGGCCGTTCGGGAGCTGATACAGCACGTCCGGTCCCCCCAGGATGTCCAGGCCTTCGGTGACGACCCCGTTGGCCAGCGGGGCGACGAAGGTATGGTTGATGTCCTCCACCCAGTGATCCCAGTGACGGTACATCAGGTCCTCGGTCGCGTAGGCATCGGCCTTGTCCAGCAGAGGGTCGGTGTCCACGGGGCGCTCGACGGCGCTGTGCACCGTGCTCACGTACATGATCTGGGAGGCGTCCGGGGAGAGGGCGAATTCATCGACCCCTTTGGCGACGTCCGTCACCTGCACGCGGGCGCCCAGCATGCCGGCACTGTACGGAGCCTTCCATACCTGACCGCCCTGGATGAAGAAGATCCATGCGCCGTCCGGAGACCAGCGGGCGTTGGAGATGCTTTTTCCGTCCATGGTCAGCTGCGTCGCGTCACCGCCGTCGGAAGGAATGGTGAAGAGATTGCGGACGCTGCGGTTGTCGGCGATGGAAGTGTAACTCACCCCGTAAAGGATGGTCTTGCCGTCGGGTGAAAGCTGCGGGTCGGAGAGCCGTCCGAGAGACAGGAGGACCTCCGGCGTCATCCGGCCGTCTTCGATCCGGATGTCGGAAGGGCCGATGTAACCTTCTTGTGGTTTCATGGGTTCATTTTTGCACGCGAGGAGGGAAAAAGCCGCCAACGCGAGGGTTAACATTTTTGTTTTCATATTAAACATATTTGTTTTATTCGTAGTTTTTCAACGCGTTACGTAACTCTTGCGCCACTTGCACCCGCAGTTCCTCCGGTTCGAGCACTTCGAGCCGGTTTCCGTGCTTGCACAACTCCATCACGAAGTTCGGGTTGGGAATGACCCGCAGGGCGAAGAGGCAGCGGCCGTCCTTTTCCTCGCCCAGGAAGACCTGGCTGGGATGGATCGGCAAGTCCCGGAGATAGGCCGCCTCACGCCGGGTCGTGCGGATCTTGACCAGCATCGGCGGGTCCCCTTCGGGAAGGTAAATGCCATAGCTCGATTCGAAGAGCTCGTCCACCCGGAAACCTTTCGGCATCTTGAACCGCTCGTCCGTCGGCGTCAGGGAAAGGATGCGGTCCATGGCGTAGACGCGGAGCGCGTCCGCCTCCTCGCTGAAGGCGACGACGTACCACCGTTTCTCGAATTCCTTTACGGCATATGGGCGGATATGCCGGACCTCTTCGTCGTCGCTCATGTACTTCCGGTATCGGAGCACCATCCCGACATTGTCCAGCATGGCCTGCATCACGGTGACGAGATGCATCTGGCCGGACGGGATGTCTTCCACGGACACACGGCCGGAGAGGCGCTCCTTGCCCAAGGAAAGGAGATTGTTGACCGTAAAAGTATTGATGAGCCAGTCGACGGACTGGCGCTTGTCCACGGCGCTCTCCCCCGCGTCGATATAATAACGGTTGGTGCTGCGGTTGCAGGCGATCTCGATGCCGAACACCTCGGCGACCGCGGCCCGGTGGTTGTTGAACGAGCGCCGGGGGTAGTCAGCCCCGTAGCGGGAAGACCACCGGTCGGCGATCTCGGTCAGGGTCAGCCCGCCGGGACCCGCGTCGATGAAGGTCTGCACCAGCCAGATGTATTTGTCAATGAGTTCGGATACCATATGCTTGTGCTATCGTTTGGCAAATGTACGGAAAATGCGGGAGAATAGCAAGGCGGAGACACATCGATTCCCGGATGGAATGCTTACAAATTGATAGGTTACCTGGCGAGAAAAGAACAATAAATGTAAATATTTAATAATCAATATGTTTCAAATACGCATGATATTTTTTACACATTTTTCCATGCCGAAGCGCACCAACTATTAAAAATTTTTATTATGTTTGTAAGCGGTTAAACCAAAGTAGTGTATCAAAATGGACAAATTCACCCAGAACTACATCGACGGGTTCATGGCGGGCGTCATTGCGCGTAACCCGGGCGAGAAGGAATTCCACCAGGCCGTCCGCGAGGTCGTGGAAAGCGTCG
>JAEEGK010031655.1_pt1 | contig 10411 bp, 4 predicted proteins | sample 8958771 | NCBI WGS metagenome assembly JAEEGK01 (sample SAMN16246547, study PRJNA631951) | gut metagenome | biome: gut microbiome; feature: rumen; material: SC-attached | host: Bos | place: Iran: Karaj | collected 2018-10 | reverse complement strand
AATAATAATAATAATAATAATAATAATAATAATAATAATAATAATAATAATAATAATAATAATAATAATAATAATAATAATAATAATAATAATAATAATAATAATAATAATAATAATAATAATAAATTTAAAAAATATGATAATTTAAATATAATTAATGATAATAATTTAATTTTAGAAAATAATAAAATTGAAAAAAATGAAACAATAATTTTAAATGATAAAAAAAATAATTAATAATTAAATAAATTATTATTTAATATTAACAAAAAATTTATTTTCATTATTTTTAATTAATTTAAAAAAATCTTTTAAAATATTTTGTGCTTCATCATAACTAATAAACAAATTAAACGTGCTTAAACAAACATAATTTTCATTAGTATAAATAACATTTAAATAATAAGAATTTTTTTGAAAATGAAAAAAATTATTAATATTAATTAAATTATTTTCTTGACTATTTAAAATATCATACAAATTATTATAAATTTTTAAAATTTCATTCACAATTTTATTATTATTATTATTTAAATTTAACGAAAAAAATTGATTTAATGATTTATTTTTAACAACACAAAATTTAATTTTTAAAAAAGGATCATTTTTAATATTTTTAAATAAAACATTCGAAATTGTTTTTTTTTCATTAGTTTTATTATTATTTTCATCTAAAGAAGTTCTTAAACTTTTTGAACTATTTTCTAATTTAAAATCATTTTCTCTAAAAATTTTATTCACAAAAATTTCAATGTTTCTTTCATTAATTTCATTTGAATCAAAATTATTATTATTTTCATTAAAATCATAAATTTTTTCAATATTTTCAACGAGATTTTTTTCTTCAATTTCTTTAATGATTTTTTTCGAATATTCACTAAATTTATTAAAATATTCAATTTCTGAATTTTCAGTTATAAAAACAACAACGAAATTTTTATTAGAAAAATTCGAATAAATTTGTAAAAATCCTTCATTTGAAATTTCAGGCAAACAAATTTGAGCCCAATTTTCATTTTCATAAAAAGAAGATGTTAATAAATTTTGAATTAAAAAAATATCCATCGCACAAATATTAATTAAATAACTTTTACTAATTGAAATAATTTCATTCAAATCTTTTGTAAAAATTATGCTTAAAATTGCTTCTTTTCGATTATTATTTAAAATTTCATTTATTTTATTTCTTTCATTAATTAAACTAATTTTATAACTTTTCAATAAAGATGAAAAATTTTCGCTTGTTTTTTCTATTAAATTTTCAAATAATGTGTAAGTTTCTGTTAAAATATTGTAACATGAATTTGGCTTTTCTTCTAAAAATGGAATTCTTTGCGATGTTAAAATACTTAATAATAAATTATAAATGTATTCTAATTGAGAATATAAAAATGAAATTGATTCATTTTTATTATTTGATAATGCTATGAAATATAATTTGTTTTTTTTTAAAAATACTATTAATGTTTTGTCATTTGAAATGTAATTTAGTTTTTCACATGTATTTTTTTCGTTGTGAAATACAACAAATTTTGTTATTATTGCGGAAAATGTAGCTAAAATTCCGTTTATTTCGAGCTCGTCACTGTAACGAGAATAAATTGGAGCACCTCCGTCGGTCATTATGAAGTAATGACGAGTTTGAAGGTAAAAGTCTTTTATTGACATTTTTTTGTTTACTTGAGTACGTGTTAATAAAGAAGAAACGTGAGGGAATTTTATGTTGTTATTTTCCGGGTTATTTGAGGTTTTTGGGGGAATATTTGTTTCAAGGTTATTTTTATTGTTTGATATGTTGTTGTCTGTATTGATATTATTATTGTTATTATCATCTATTTTATTATTGTTATTATCATCTATTTTATTATTGTTATTATCATTATCATTTATTTTAATATAATTATCATTTATTATATTATTAATATCATCTATTTTATTATTATTATTATCATCTATTTTATTATTATTATTATTATTATTATTATCATCTATTTTATTATTATTATCATCTATTTTATTATTATTATCATCTATTTTATTATTATCATTATTATTATTATCATCTAATTTATTATTACTGTCATTTATTTCATTAATGATTTTATCATTTGTTTCATTATTATTATTATTAATATTATCATTTATTTCATTATTATTATTATTATCATTTATTTCTTTATTATTATTATTATCATTTATTTCATTAGTATTTATTTCATTATTAATTATTTGATTATTATTTATTTCATTATTATTTATATCATTATTATTAATTTTATCATCATTTTTAGATAAATTACTTTCATTATTGATTTCATTTTTATTATCTAAATTAGAAATATTATTATTATTTTCATTATTAATATTTTCATTATTTTCTTCTTTTTTATTTTCAATATTATTATTATTATTATTAAAAATATTTTGATTTTCTTCATTATTATTCTTAATAATATCATTTTCATTATTTTTTTCATTTTCATTTAAAATATTATTATTATCATTTTTAATATCCAAATTTTCTTTATTTTCATTTTTATTTTCATTCTCATTCTCATCATTTTTCATTATTTTATTTTCATCACAATCTTCCATAAAAAAAAAATAAAATAAAAAAATTAAATAAAAAAAATAATGAATTTATCATCCGGAAATCCATTTTTAGACAACATTCTTCAAGGTGGATTTCAAATAGGTTCAACAATATTATTCACAGAAGATTTTCCCTCAAAACTTTCAGATATTTTTTTCAAATATTCAATTTCCGAAAGTTTAATAAACAATCATTTTATTTTATATTATTCTCAATCAAAAAACTCTTTGAAATTATTTTATAAATCAACTCAAATCGAAAACATTTTAAATTCAAAAAACATTCAAAAAGAAGAAATGAAAATTGCGTGGCGATATGAAAACATTAATTATTATAATTTAATAAAAGAATTTAATAAAAATTTAAAATACATTTTTGACATTAGCAGAGAAATTCAAGAAAATTTGTATAATAAAAATCAAATAAAAATTGAAAAAATTAATTATGAAAATTTAAATGATTTTATGAATATTATTATTAAAGATATTAATAATATCGAAGAAAATAATAATAAAAAAAATAATATAATTAAAATTTTCATTGATGATTTTTTGGAATTTGTTAATGATTTTAATTACAATGAAATTAAAACTTTTTTGATTAATTTAAAATGTATTGGAAAATGTTTGAATGGGAATATTTTTATTAATATTAATTCAAATTTTAATAAAAAAATATTAAATTTAATTAAAGAATTTACTGATTATAATTTTTATATTAAACCTTTATTTTTTTTATCAGAAAAAGAAAAAATTTCTGATTATGACGCAATTTTTTCTATAAAAAAACTTCCAAGAATAAATAATTTAAATAATAATAATATTAACATCGAATGTGATAATTTCGGAATAATAAAAGATAAAAGAAAAATTATAATAGAAAAAATTGACATTGGAGTTGAAATTGATCGAAACACGAAAATTAAAGAATTTGAATTAAAAAATAAATTAGATTTTTAAAATAATTTTTATAAAAAAATAATAATAAAAAAATAATAATAAAAAAATAATTAATTAATTTTCATCATTATTTTCTAAAATTCCATTATTTTCATTAATTCTATTTAAAATTTGTAATTTTGCTTCAATGCTATTAATATATAAATTGCCTATTTCTTCACTTAATTGTGGATATTTTTCAGCGTTATTTTCCATATTATATAATTGTTGTTTAAATTTAGCTTCGTTTTGCATTTTATCTGCTTGAACTTTTACATCATTAATGTTATCAAAAATATTTCTATTGTTTGTTTTATTATCTAAAATTTTTTTCCATTTTAAATTATTATCAACTTTTTTTAATAATTCTTTTGAATTTTTTAAATCTTTTAAATAATCAATTTTTTCTCTTTCTTCATTATTTTTTTTTCTTTCTGATAAAATTTCTTTTTCTTTTTCGTTTATTTTTAATTTGCTCATTTCTGTAATTTTAACTTTTGGAACTGAAATAATTTTATTTGATTTATTTTTAATTTTATTAGTTAAATTTTTAATTTCATGAATTTGTTCTTCTTTCGCAAGAATTTTTTTTCTATCTTCAATTTCTTTTTTTAATTTTTCATTAACATTTGGGAAAAAATTTTTTTTAACTTCTTTATCAAAAACAATTCGATTTTTTGCTCTTTGAATTTCTTCATTTTTTTTAACTAAAAATTTTTCTTTATTTTCTTTTTCTAAATTAACATTAAATTCAAAGAATTTTGAATGATAATTTGGAATTAATTTTTTTCTTTCTTGAAAAATTTTATTTAATTTATTTTTTTTTTCTTCTAATTCTAATTTTATTTTTTTTTCATTTAATTTTATTTTATTTTCAAATTCATCTAATTCATTTTTACTAATGTGTTTAAAATATTCTTTTCTTTTTGCTAAATTAACATTTAAAATTTCTTCTTCTTTTTTTTTAAACATTTCTTCTCTTTCTTCAAATGTAATGTAATTTTTATCTTTTTTTTTAGGAACATTATTAATAAATTTTTTATATTTATTTCTTTCATTTATTTTTTCTTTTCGATTATTTTCGATTGTTTTTAAATTTTCTTTAAAATTTTGAAGTTTTATTTTTTTATTTAATTCTTCTTTTTTTTTATTTTCGATGTATTCATTATTAATGTTATTTAAATCTGAATTTAATTTTTTAATAAATTCTTCGCGATGTTTTTTTGTTTTTATTGATAAATTTAACATTTTATTTGAATATCGTTCACGATCGTTTTCGAAATTTTCAATGTAATTTTTAATTATTGAAGATTTATTTAAATTTTTTTCGTTGTTTAAAATATTATTTATTTGAATGTTAATTTCATTTAATTTTGATAACATTAAATTTTTTTCGGTTTTTATTTTATTTAATTGAATTTTATGTAAAATCATTGATTTATTTGAATCTGAAAGATTTTCATATGATTCATTTTCTAATTTTATTTGTTTGTTATTTAATTTTTGAATTGATGTTTCTAAACTTAAACTTTTGTTTTTTAAATTTATTAATTCGATGGAATTTTTTTGCGAAAATGATGATTTTTTTGGTAAAAAAAAATAATTTCGATTTTGAATTGTACTCATACTATTTATTTTGTTGTCTATGTCGAAAATTAATTTTTTTTTTTGGTTTATTTCTTCTTGAATTTTTTTTAGTTTTTCTAATTGAGATTTGTTTGATTGAAATTTTTTTTTAAGGTTTACATCGGTTATTATTACGCGATTTTTTTCTGGGGTAAAAATGTTTTCTTTGTTTGTTTGTTCTTGTGATTGAATGTTTGTTTTGGCTTCGATGTTGTTTGATTTTTCATTTTCATTATTTTCATTATTATTATCAAAATCATCAAAATTAAAACTTTTTAATAAATTTAATCTTTCTTTAAGAACATTGACTTCATTTCTTTGAATATTTCTTCTAATAAAATCAGGTTTAGAATATTTTCTAAAATATGAAATTAAATTTTTATTTTTAGCATTAATAACAATATTTTCTTTAGAATTATTAATAAAATCAATAACATTAAGATTATTATCATCTTCATTATAAGAAATAATATAACAAACTTTCCATCCTTTATTATAATAATCACAGCAATTTTTAGATTTATATAAAATTGAATAATTATTTTCTTTAATTTTATCTAAAATATCTTTTTTTTTATTAAGTAAATTTTGATAATAATTTTCCATTATTTAATTAAATAATATTTAAAAATTTAATTTTTATTTAAAAATATAATTTAATTCAAAATTTAAGAAATTTTAATGAAAAATCAAAAGAAAAAATATTAATTATAAAAAACAATTTTAAATAAAGAATTTTATTAAAAAATTTAAATTAAAAACATTTTTTATTAATATTAATTTTATTATTATTAACACAACAAAATCAATTTATATTTAAATATAAAAATTCATATAAAAGTTGCTAAAAAAAAAATTAAATTATTATTATAAAAATAAATAATTAATATTATTATAACTTTTAAAAATGAAACAAAAACAGCAAAAAAAAGAAGAAGTAGATTTTTCCACATTACCAAAAGCGAACACAATAATTTCATCATTATATTTTAATTTCAAAAATCCAGAAAATAAATACAAATTATTTGAATATTTTTACAAAAACCTTCAAAACAACGATTTATTTCATTTAATCACTCGCGAACACATAATCGAATACGCAAAATCAAATGGAATTTACGAAGATCCAGCCGATGCAAACGCAAAAAAAGCAAAAGACGCTCCTTTAATTCCGCACAAAGAAATTTCATCAGAAGAATTAGCAAAAAGTTTATTAGCATTAGTAAATGAAATTAGTGTTCCAATTCGAAAAGAAAAGAAACTTTTATTAGACAAAATTGAAGAGCAAAAAAATTTATTAAAAGAAAGTGAAAATTATTGGAAAAATAATAATAACGATTCAAACGAAAAAAAAAAAGACGATAAAAAAAACATTCCTTTAAAACCAGAAGAAATTGAAATTCCAAAAATTGATGAATATAAAAACGAATTATTTATTATTTTATATAATTATCCTTTAAATGAAGAAGAATGTTCGATTTTATTACAAATTTCAAATGATTTTAATGACAAAATCGAAATTAATCTTTTTGAAGCAATTAATGACGTTGATGAATATGTGAAAGTTGAAGAAGAAGTTCAATTAGATAAAAAAGGAAATCCAATAAAAAAAGAAAATAAAATTGACAAAGACAAAGAAACAATTTTAAAATATTTTAATTCAACTTTGATTGTTCATAATAATAATGAAAATGAAAATGAAGAAGAAAAAAAAGAAAATGAAAATGAAAATGAAGAAATTAATTATTTAGATGCTTTTTATTCATTGAAAAATTTAAAAGAAACGAGCGAAAAAAATAATTCAATTAGAAAAAGTATTTTTAATGTTGTTGATTTTTCTTATAAAATTATTAATGAAGAAACAAATGAAGATTCAATTTCTGATTATTATAAAAATTTTCTTGTTAGAATTGTTAAAATTCATTATCAAAATGTTTATTATAAAAAATGGCTTGAAAATAAAAATATTTTGAAATTGAATGAAAATAATGAATTTTTTGAATATTCTATTGATAAAGTTGTAAAAATTAATAGTAATATTAAATATGAATGTGATAGTATTGGAAGAAGTTTGATTGCGTTTTGTGCGGATTTGATTAAAGAAAAAAGAATTGATAATAGAAATAAATTGATTTATACGATTAATAATTTCGAAGGAATTTTTAAAGATAATTTTGATTTGTTTCAATACGAATATTTTGAAAATAAAAAAATTCAAGAAGAAGAAGAAAAAAAAAATAATGAAAATGAAAATAAAAAAGAAGATTTAAATAATAATAATTTAAATAATAATAATAATTTAAATAATGAAAATAATAATAATTTAAATAATGAAAATAATAATAATTTAAATAATAATAATTTAAATAATGAAAATAATAATTTAAATAATGAAAATAATGAAAAAAAAGATGATCGTTATTTAAACATGTTTCCATCCACAACAAATTTAAAACAAAACATTTCAAACGAAGAAAAAAAAATTCCTGAATCTCATCCAATAATAAAAACATCAAAATTAGACAAAGAAATTTTAGAATCAATGTCTAAATGTGACATTAACAGCAGCCCATTTAAATTAATAATAAATTACAACGACCAAATTTACAAAATTTCATTAGAAGAAAAAATCAACGACAAATTCGTTTTTTTAACCGAAAAAAATTTCAACATTTTTTTAAATTTACCTTCATTATACGAATTATTAAATAATTATTACAACGAAGACACAAAAATTTACATTGAAAATCGTACGAAACAAACAGAATTAAATTATTTTTTATCAAAAAACAACATTAAAAAAGAAACTTACAATAAATTTTACAAATTAAAATTCTTTGAAAAAATGTTAAAAGAAAAATTGCCTGAATTTACAGAATTAAATTTTTTTGATAGAAATTTCGAAGAAAATTTTAATAAAGATTTGTTCATGCAAGAAATTAATAAAATTAATTTATTTGATTATGAAATTTATAGTAAATTCGATAGTAATATTAATAAAACTTTCATTATTGTTTATTATCGATGTCCAAAAGGAAGAATTTATCGCAAACGAAAAAAATACAAATATCTTTCAAAACCAGATTTTCAAAATTTCGTTGATTTTTTCAGTCCAGAATTTAAATTAATTTCAAATGAAAATGAAGAAAATAAAACACAAAGTAAAATCGATAAAAACAAAAAAAAAGATAATAATAAAAACGTAATGAATGACACATCAAAATCAGGATTTAAATTTGAAATAGAAGAAAAAGATGAAATTAATGAATTAAAACAAAATTTAAATAAAAATTCTAATGATTATTTCTATGAAGCTGATGATCTTCATGTTGGAAACATTCAAGAAGAATTAAAATACATGTTTCCTTCAGACAATGGCGTAATTATTAAAAAAATAATAAAAACGGGAATATTTAAAACATCAGTTTCTTACATTCGAAAAGACAATTTAACATTTGGAATAAAAAAAAACGAAGATAATTTCAATGAATTTTGGCTTGATTTTAACGAAAATACAAAATTATCAGTCACTTATAAAGATGATTATAATTCATATTTCAAAAATCACGAAGATCCTATTGATAGCAACAACGGAAGCATAATAACAATTTCTTTAAATGATGGATTAGTAACACAAATTTTACCAAACGGCGAAATTTATTTAAAAAAATACACAAATTCCATCAACGACGGAAGCAATTCAAAAAACATCAACAACAATTTAAAAATGGGGCTAAATTCAGATGAAAACTATCGATTAATCGTCGGAAAAGGAAACGTAATTCGCTATTTCGCATTAGAAACGAAAATTTATTACAGTTCAGGAAATTCTTCAAGCATCATTAACAATTTATGTATAAACACTAATAACAAAGGATTTCGATTAGCTAAAAATTTAATAGAAGAAAATGACATTACTGAAAGAGAACCGATTGATTTGCATAATTATTACGATCCCGTTAGCAACACAAAAACAACAGTGAAAGAAGACAAAACAATAATAATAAATTATCCAGATAAATCAAAATATGTTATTCATAATGACAATACGAAAATTTACATTTCTCCGACTGAAAAAGAAGTGACTCATTATTTAATAGAAAAAGAAAATTTACCTTCTATTGAAATCATCTACGACGAAGTCAAAAAACGTACGAAAACTTGCATTGCGGCTGGAAGCACTGAAGCTTTGATGGGCAGCGATAATTTAATGGATCGAACTTACAATGGAAGAATATCAAAAATTTATTTACCAAATGGAATTTATGTATTTACTTATAAAGAAAAAAAATCAACCGAAGAATTTGAAACATATACTTATAATACCATCACTTTAATCTATGGAATCGATGGTTCTGTGATTAGAGTCAGTCAAGATGGTGACGTTTGTGTGATTTCCGCGATGGAAAGAAAGAAAATGAATGAAAATGGGTTGAAAAAAGATTTTAATAGTTTAAATGACGTTGATTATCTTTTCGAATTGAATGGCAAAAACACTGAAAGAAAAGGTGGAGTTTATACGTGTGATTTAAAAAAAGGTAAAATTTGGACGAAAGATGATGAAACGAATGTTTTTGAGGTTTATAGCAATGGCGATAGTAAATGTAAAATTGAAGGAACTACGATTAAAGAAATGAATGAAAAAAGTATTGAAGAATTAGATTGCGAAAGTCCACGTTATGAAGGAAATGATTTTATTCATCCTGAAGCGCGTTTTAGTGACACGCCGAAAAATTTATTTCCGCCGAGATTGTTTGTTTATGATAATAAAAATTCGAGTGTTGTTGAGTATTTGAATGAGGAATTGATTCAGAGTTTTGAAAATTATATGAAAAGAGAAAAATTGTGTGAATTTGAGAGAAAAAAAATTGATGAAAATAAAATTTTGAATTGTTGGATGATTAAAAAATTCGTTGATAATAATGAATATTATAATAGAAATAATGTGATAGATAAAATTGTTAAATTGCCCCAAAAATACACACCTTTATCGCAAACGATTAAAAAAAATGTTTATCCGAAGAAAGAAATTTTTATTGAAAGAAAAATTGTTGAAACTGAAGCGATTAGTAATGAAATTAAGGAAAAAATTGAAAAAAGTGTTTGTGAAAATGAAGAATTTAAAAGAAAAGTTTTGGAAGAGAAAAAAAAAGATGATGTTGATGAAAATATTGTTAAAATTAATAAAGATATTCAAAGAAGGTTTATTCAAGAAAGATTAGAAAAAAATAAACAAGAATAAAATTAATTAATA
>JAEEGK010031654.1_pt1 | contig 10412 bp, 7 predicted proteins | sample 8958771 | NCBI WGS metagenome assembly JAEEGK01 (sample SAMN16246547, study PRJNA631951) | gut metagenome | biome: gut microbiome; feature: rumen; material: SC-attached | host: Bos | place: Iran: Karaj | collected 2018-10 | reverse complement strand
GGTCTTCTATATGTCTGAACCCTACGAATGGTTAATGAGACACTCTCTAACGGATTCACTTAGGACTATCGACAAAACAGTGGAAATCACGAAGGAAGGGATGTCCAAGGCCTACAAATCAATGCCCGGAAGGAAATCGCTGAAGGTCATCGAATACAAAGGAACAAAAAAATAACCGGCTATTCTTCAGCCGGTTTCTCTTCTTCTTGAGGAAGGTTGATTGTGCGGAAACGCTTCTGGCGACGCTCCCACCTCTCCCTGGCAAACTGTTGCATGTCAATCGCCTGGTCATTCTCATCGATGATCTCAAGCCCGAGGATGGTCTCGATTATGTCCTCAAGAGTCACTATACCTTCGAAGCAACCATATTCATCGATGATAAGCGCCATCTGCTCATGCTTCTTCAGAAGCTCCTCCCAGATCGTGCTAAGCGAATCCTCCTCATTGAAGAAAGACACCGGCCTCTTTAATTCCTTGAGCCTCTTGTCGAACTCATCATCAGCAAGGCCTTCTAGGGCATCAGAAAGGAGAATGTAGCCTGTGATATACTCCGGAGAATCGCCATATACGGGAATCCTGGAAAAATGGAGATACTGGTCGTTCTTGTAGAAGTTCTTGAGCATCATGTTCTCCTGCGCGGTGACTGCCACAATTCGAGGGGTCATGGCCTCATAAGCAGGCACATTGTCAAGCTTCATGATGTTCTGGATGACCTTGTTCTCATCGGAGTCGATTACACCTTCCTCCACACCGATATTGGCCATCGCGGTGACTTCCTCGCGACTCACCGCTGCCTCCTCCTCATCCTTGGAGAAGATCTTGCCCAGCAGGCTTGCCAAGAGGACCAAAGGATACATCAAGACAATCAGGAGCGAGATCATCCGGGTCGCGAAACCCATCAAATGCTTCCAGTAAGAGGTTCCGATGGTCTTGGGGACGATCTCGGCGAAAACCAGGATCAAAAGCGTCATTATGGCAGAGATGATACCGAACCAAGTGCTGCCGAATAGTATCGTTGCCTGACGGCCGACACCAGCGGCACCGACGGTGTTGGCGATCGTGTTGAGAGACAGGATCGCAGCAAGGGGTTTCTCTGTGTCAGTCTTATAGTTCAGGAACTTGTCCGCCAGTTTATAACCCTGCTCTTTCCTCATCGTGATGAAGGAAAGCGGGGTGGACATCAGCGTCGCCTCGAGAACAGAGCAGAGGAACGAGACTAGAAGGGTTCCGAATAAGAAAGTCAGCAGCAGTGCCATAAAAACCAAATATCGTACAAATATAGCACAATATTTAGAATTTTAGGCTTATGCTCCCCATGATTGTCCTGCCAGCCATCGGAATAAAACCGATTTGGTAGTAACGGTTTGAGTCAGGGTGGCCGTAAGCATCCAGAATTGAGGAATATACCCAACCGCTGGTGGCCTTCCTGGCATTAAACACATTGCCGACATTGAAGCCAAGCACAGCCTCCTTAACCAGAAGCTTAGGGAAACTCAAAGTGTAAGAAAGATTGATGTCAGAGAATGAATAAGCCGGCAGGGAACGATCCGTGTTACCAGTGTTGTCAAGATATTGCCTGGAGACATAGTCGGTGTGCCATACCGCCTTGAAAGCCCCGGCTTCGAAACGGATAAAACCATTCAGGATAGCCGAAGGAGAGAAAGCCAAAGGCGAATTGTCATAATGAATCGCCCTGAAAGAATCATCCCAATCGACGCTGGCCATTTCCGTGAAATCCTTGAGTTTGTTCTCGCTTAGAGCGGCATTACCTTCCAAAGTGAGGAAAGGCAGCACCACCCAAGCGGCTGTCAACTCTATTCCGGTCCTGTATGACTTCTTGATGTTCGTAGTCAACGGCTCCCCTATCTCACTCAATTCACCAGTCTGGACAAGCTGGTTGTCGTAATCCATGTAATAGATGTTGGCGCCGGCCTGGAAACGCTTGGTATTGAATTGATAACCGAACTCGTAATCAATCACGCTCTCCGGGAGTGGGAAAGGGTACTTGTAGTTGTCAGTAAAGTTGTCCCTCTGGGGCTCCCTATGGCTCATGGCAACTGAAGCATATGCGTTGTTGGGGCCGGAGACCCAGCTGAAACCAACCTTAGGGTTAACGAAATCATATTTCTCGTCAATATTGAGGGGTTGGTTGTACCAGCGGTCACCTTCCTTGTAAAACTTGTCATTGATCCCATCGGTCTTGTATCCGACATGGCGGTACTGCACATCAGCGAAAGCACTAAAGTTCTTCCCGAAACGGTAAGTCCCTTTGACAAAGGCGCTTCCATCCAACTTTGCCGCATCGGAATCGTAATACTTGTAATAACTACCGGCAAGGAGCCTGTCAGACATTGCCTGATCCTTGATGTAAGTCAAATAGCCATAATGGTTGCCATCGAAATTCTGGGCGGAAAAGCCAGCGATAAGGTCAACCCGCTCGCTCGTGTAGCTGACATTTCCGACCAGTCCATAGGTGTCCTGGGTGAGCCCTTTTCGCCGGACAAAGTCCGTTTTCTTGACAGCAGGATCGGTGATTCCGAACTTCTTCGGTTTATTGTCAGGACGGAACTCCTCATAGTAGCCATGACCATGTGTGTAATGTGCGGCCAGATTGGCCTTCCAGCTATCCGACAGGTTGAACGCGACGGAAAGAATGTTATGGTCCTGCCAGAAATTGTCTGTGGTCTTCGGCCAGAAGGAACCGTCACGCATCATATATCTCTGGGTCACATAACCATTTGAGTCTTTAAGGAATAGGCCATCATCTCCGGTAGCTATCCGCTCATAAAGGCTGTTGAAACGACCCAAGCCATTATCATAGATGTCTTTGTAAGTCTTGATCCCAGTCTTGGTCGTATAACTCCAGGAACCGTCATCATACGAGCCGTCCATAAGACTGTAATCACCATTTCCCGCGGTGATCCCGTTCCAAGCCTGGCCAGTCTGCTCGTAATTACCTATATTCCTGTACTTTAGGATGAAAGAACGGCCGAGCCAAGTAAGGCCTCCGTACCACGATCCGGACTTTCCTGATGTCCCATGTATAAAGCCGTCGGTCCCCGTCGTATGGAAAGCCCCGTCAAGTATGAGATGCCTTCCGAGAAGACCGGATGACACGGTCAAGCCAGAGTTATAAGTGTTGTAACTCCCATACGAACCACTGAATATGACAGAGGGATCGTATGATATGGCTTTAGTACGGAGCGCCACGCTTCCTCCAAAGGCGCCATCTCCATTCGTGGATGTACCCACTCCCCTTTGGATTTGAATACTTTCAAGGAAATGACTGTAGCTGTTCATGTTAGCCCAGAACACCGCCTGGTCTTCCGGAGAGTTGAGCGGCACTCCGTCTATGGTCACATTGATTCTTGAATCCCCCGCTCCCCTGATCCTGAGATACGTGGTTCCGGTACCGACACCGTTTTCACTCCAAGATAGCACTCCAGGAGTTGATGACAACAAGAAAGGAATTTCCTTGCCAGATTTCGAGAACTCCCCAAGAGTCGAGCGTCCGACATTCGATACAGCGAAAGGAGCCTCCTTGGATGCCATAACGCTCTGAACCATAGAAGCTTCCAGCGCCTCGACCCGGGTTGTGTCATTGACATCCTGAGCCTTCAAGGCAGCGGTGGACATGATGGTAGCGGCGACAGCCGCTGAGAAAAGAAAAACTCGCATAATAATAAATATTAATGCGAGGGGACGCCTTCAAGGCGGTTTTGAGATTATGCTTCCCTACGACGGAATTACCCGCATCAGGTTCAATGGGTATGATCTCAACCGGACGGGATTGGCATCCGGTACCCCCGCTTATTTCAGACGCGAATATAGCTATTTTTTCTGAACGAGTTCCACTTCGTAGAGACGTTTCCAATACTTTCCTGTCAGGAAAACCTTTTTTGTGGACGGATCGTAGGCTATTCCGTTCAAGACATCTGTGTATTGGTCACGGAGATGCCTGGGAAGGAGGCCTGTACAATCTACAGTCGCCTCCACCTCGCCATTCTCCGGATTAATGATGAGGATCATGTCGGTCATATAGACGTTAGCCCAGATCTTACCGTCGATCCACTCAAGTTCATTCAGTTGGTTGATAGGACGGCCGTTCATCTTGACAACCAATGACTTCTGATGTCTGAAAGACTTGTCCATCCAGTAGAGTCTGGATGACCCGTCACTGGCGATAAGGCTCTTACCGTCGGTTGTCAATCCCCATCCCTCTCGGGGATAACTATACGTCTGCTTGTATTCAAGGGTGTTCGCGTCATAGATGAAAGCAACCTTGTTCTGCCAAGTCAGGATAAAGATCTCGCCGTCCAACTCCACTGATCCTTCTATGAAGTACTTACGCTCGAAACTGAATTTCTTGAGTGCCTTGCCCGTGGAGAGTTCCACCAGTCTCAATGTCGACTCGCCGTACTGGCCAGTCGTCTCAATCATCTTGTCACCCTGGAAGAAAAGTCCCTGAGTGTAGGACATCTCATCGTGGGGATACTCCTTCACAACCTTGACTTTGTACTGCTTAACCTTCGCCGCACAAGAAGACACCGAAATCATCGCCGCAGCTAATATCAAGATTATCAACGATTTCCTATTCATGGTCATAACAAGCTTTCGTCTAGCACACAAATATAATCAAAAAATGCTCCAAGTTATTCTTTCTCTCCGGTGTACATCCTGCAAACCCCGAAGGTGAGAGCCTTGTGAGTCACATTCTTAAAGCCCGCTGACCGCATCTGATCCATAAATGCCTTTTTGTCGGGGAATGCTTTTACCGATGCTGGCAGGTATGCGTAAGCGGCTTTGTCGCCAGAGATTCTTCCGCCTATTTTGGGAAGGATATTCAAGAAATACAGATCATAGAACCAGCGCATGATCTTGTTCTCCGGCCTTGAGAGTTCAAGGATCACCAGTCGCCCTCCAGGCTTCAAAACCCGCAGAGCCTCCCTTAAACCTTTGTCACGGTCTTCGAAATTCCTTATCCCGAAGGCATTGACCACGCGGTCGAAAGAAGCGGTGCCAAACCTCAAATCCTCACCATCGCCAATCTCTTCTATGATAATACTTTCTAAATTGTTTTTCAACACTTTCTGACGCATTACTTCAAGCATTCCTTTGGAGATGTCCACTCCTATAACCCTCCCCCCGCCAGGCGCTTTAGCGATAGCTATGGAGAAGTCGCCGGTGCCGCAGGCCACGTCAAGAACATATGGATTCTCACCCGCATCCACTATCTTCTTCAGTGCCCTACGTCTCCAGATTTTGTCTATCGACAGTGACAAGACATGATTCAAGGAGTCATAGTCGTTAGCGATGCTATCGAACATATTCTCCACTTTCTTTTTAGATGGCATGACGTCAGATTAATAAGAAAAAAGGTGGGGCCGTAAGCCGGTTTCTGTTTTTAAATCCGTCATTTATCTACGCGACCTACCCCCTGGCATCGGACGGGCAGCCCTCATCTGCCAGTATATTTGGTTTTGCAGGCCTTGGTGCCGTGCCCGCGGACTGTCGCCAGACCCGCGTCGTGAGCTCTTGCCTCACGTTTTCACCCTTACCACCCGAAGATGGCGGTTGTTTTCTGTCACGGCTGCCCGAGATTACTCCCGCCTGGGCTTTCCCCAGCAAGGTGCCCTGACCTGTCCGGACTTTCCTCACCCCGGGACGAATCCCGTGGCGCGGCGGATCGCCCCACCTATTTGGCCGCGAATTTAATAAAAAGATTCAAGAATTAGCCGCAGCGGTGGCTTCCAGATCAAGAGCCTCAGCAAGAATGACTATCGGGTTGAGCACTGTGTAGCCGGTTGACATCTCAATCTGCCACTTGCAAGTCTCACACTCACAGCAGACAAAGTCTGGGGAAAGCGACCTGATCTGCTCGAAAAGCGGCCGCCCGATCTCTTGGGAATACTTGTAGTTCTCTTTCTTGAAACCATATGTCCCAGCCATGCCGCAGCAATTGCTGTCAAGGACAGTAAGGGAGACACCCGGGATCATGCCCACCAATGCTTTGGTGAATATTCCCCAACCAAGCTTCTCATTATGACAAGGCACATGGTATGCGATTCTGGCGCGATAGTCTTCTTTGAAAACCAGTTTTACAGCACCAGAGTCAACAAGCTCGAAAATGAACTTCTCAACCATCGTTATGTTGTCCCTTACAGAGGAATTGTCAACGGCAAGAACGTCAGGATATTCATCCCGCATTGTGAAAACACAAGTCGATGAGACTCCCACAACCGGTAACCCTCGTGAAACTGCTTTCCCTAAGACCTTTACATTGTGTTCAGCGTGACGCCTGGCTGAATCCCAAAGAGCATTCGAAATCATCGCGACGCCGCAGCATTTCTCATCGACAAGCTCGACTCCATAACCTATGGCATTCATAACGCTAACGAAAGCCCTCCCAACTTCAGGGTGCTGGAACTCAGTCGAACAACCATGGAAGAAGGCTACTTTCTTTGAATACTTGTCTTGAAGACCGGCGGCCTCTTTCTTGAACCACTTGATAAAGCCCCTTCTCTGGTATTTTGGGAAAGTCCTCTCCTTCTCAATGTCCATCATGACATCCATGAACGTCTTGACCGGTTTCGCGGCGACCAGCCAATTAGCTAACGGAGCGACCGGACGGGCCAACTTTCCCATAAGATCAGTGTGGGCGAGAATGCGGTCACGAAGTTCAGGGATATCCCTTCCATAACGTCTTCTGGCGGAGTGGATAAGATCGGCTATCTTAACTCCTGAAGGGCATGCGACCTCGCACCGTTTGCAGTTCATGCAATACTTTAAGTTCTCATCGAAAAAGAACTTATTCTTAATGCGTAAGCGTTCACCATCAGGACCGCCTTGCTTGGGTCCGGGATAGTGAGGATTCACCGCCACGACAGGGCAATATGCTGTGCAGATCGTGCACTTGATGCACTGCTCGAAATTGTTGAAACTGACATTCTTTTCCTGCATGGCTATTCCCCCGATATTATGCTATCCGCCACACTTAAAGCTGTCATTATCGCGACTCCGGCACCACTTCCCTCATAGAGGGAGTTACAACCGCCGACCTCGGAACCGATAACGAAAAGATTGTCAACTGCTTTCCCTTCCTTAAAAGGCCTGAATGAATTGTCGCAGACCACACCAAAAGCGGCATAGCCCTGCTCAGCGAAGAAGTCTTGGTCGCACCATTCGGCACGGTCAGACGGGAAGTCGGTATCAAGACCGAAAACCGGCTCAAAAACACGATCCGGAGTAGCCTCAAGGCCTTTCCCGAACAGGTTGCCACTGGCTAGGACATAGTTGTCCGCCGTAAGAGTGATAGAGCCTAGATTGGCTGTGTGCACTCCTTTCACAAGACCATCCTCAAGCAATGGGTCAAGAACGGTGTCGCCAGCCAGGAAGGTGCCTCCTACCGCCTCGAAAGCCCTTTTCAAGAATATTTGCCCCCTGATTCCAGGGACTGAAGGCGGCATGGTGCCTACGAACATTACCTCCGCGGGGATCATCTCACGCAGCCACTCCACAATGACAGCATTGTTAAAGCCGAATACAGCCGGAACAATCACCAGATCCTCTCCATTAAAGAGTTTCCTGACACTCTCCCCAAACTCTTTCCAATTCTTCTCCTTGGCCATCATTCTCGCTATACCTACTGAGCGCATCTCGGTAGGGTTGGCCCTGAGACTCTCCACATCTTCGATTGAGACAGTCTCGACCCGGCAATTCACTCCCTTCTTCCCAAGCCCCTCAGCTATGAATCCGTCATTGAAATCCAAAAAGCCATGGAAATTGACTATCAATGCCTTACTCCATCTCAAATCATCTCGGGATGGTATCAATGTCACATCTTCCATCGCAAGCCATGCGGGCTTCAGGCTCCCCATCGGAGTCAGTCTATACCCATTGTGAGGAAAGTCTGTCTCAGTCCCTTGGGTGCCATGAAGCTTTAACCCACAAGAATCAAAAAAGCCGGGGACCATTGAAGCATATTCCGCGATTCTGTCAACCCCGATTTTCGAATAAGGGTGATTCTCCGGCAGGAAGCTCAATGCTTTCAGCGGTTCCTGGACTTCCGTTCCATCAGGAAGCTTTCCCAAAAGACCGAAAGCGCCCGATGAGAAATGCAGGGCGTTCTGGCCCGCCGAGACGATGAGGCATCTCCGGCCGGAACGCTGCAGCCTGATACCGCAGACAAGCGAGGAGAGCCCTCCTCCGATCAGTATAGTGTCAAACCTCATTTATTCTCGTTCAATCCAAGTACTTCTGAATATACCCACTGGGTGTAAACGCTCTCCCTGAGGGTCTCACCCCACGCTACGGGATACATGCCCTTCCACCTCTCTCGCATGAAAGATTTCAGATCCTCTCGGGCCTTTGAGACACAACCGTCAGCCTTGGCAAGACGGCCAGCCGCACGGCAAGCGCAAAGCTCTCCCTGACAAGGTCCCATACCTACACGAGTCCTTCGCCTGAGATCGACAAGATTTCCGACCTCAAGATGCCCGATTGCCGCATCTACCTCAGCCACAGTCACTTCCTCGCACTCACAAACCACTCCCGCATTATCGTCATCGAAGCCTAGGACAGCCGCTCTGGAACCGAATCGCCCGACAGAAGCCTTTTGGGCCATGGTTGGGACTTCCCAGATTTTCTTGGCTATCTTCTCAATGCCACCTCCTTCAGATCCTGGCAGCGGCTTGCGTGCGGTCACACATCCGACTTTAACTCCCAGTTTGTCACAAACCATGTCGGTGGCTATCTGAGCCATCAAACGATAGGTCATCAGTTTTCCACCTGTGATCGTGACAAAGCCTTTGACACCGTCCCGTTTCTCATGGTCCAGACAAACAATACCGCGACTTATATTCCTGCCTGACGGATCATTATCAGCCGAGACCAAAGGACGGACGCCGGCATACCCCCGGAGAATCCTCGTATGATTCAGGCAAGGAGCGAGTTTTGCTCCCTCGGAGAGCAGAAGATCAACCTCATCCGGAGTCACCCTGACATCATCACACTCTTCGTAAGGGACTCTGGTAGAGGTGGTTCCTATAATACAAACAGTATCTCCAGGAACAAGGATATCAGCATTGGCAGGCTTGCGGCAACGGTTGATCACCATACCGTTGACCCTGTGGGCGAAGATAAGCAACGCTCCTTTGGCGGGGAACATCCCGACATTGATTCCGGCCAACGAGGCGATATGATGCCCCCAGATTCCGGCGGCATTTACTGTGACGTTAGCTCGATATTGGGTGACTTGGCCTGAGACTTTATCCAGGACTCTCACTCCCACAACAGTATCCCCCTCCTGGATAATACCAACGACCTCTGAACGCACCAGAATCTTGGCTCCATGGAGTCTCGCATCCACCATATTGGCGGAACAAAGCCGGAATGGGTCCACACAACCATCGGGCACTTTCACCGCTCCGATAATCCCAGGATTAACGGAAGGCTCTAGCTTCAAAGCCTCCTTAGGATCAATGACTTCCGCTTTGATTCCCGCAGCTTGGCAAGCTTTGACGAAAGTATCCTGATAGCCGAGGTCATCCTCAGGAAGTGTGATGAAAAGTCCTGAAGTGTCGTCCACACAATGTCTGGCGACTTTCTTCAGGATCATATTCTCACTGATGCACTCTGCCGCGGATTCCTTGTCAGTAACAGCATACCGGGCACCACTATGAAGAAGGCCGTGATTTCGTCCGGTAGCTCCTGTGGCGATGTCATCTCTCTCGATAAGAAGGGTCTTCAATCCCCTTAAGGCACAGTCCCTTGCGGTCCCTGCCCCGGTTATCCCCCCTCCGATCACAATGACATCAAACTCTTCCATCATCAGCGGCCGGTGTATTCTTTAATCTTGCGTCTCAAATCCTTGGAAAGGCTGACAGGCATGTCCTTGTCAGAACGGTCCAGCCACTCCAAGGCTAGGTCAGGAAGTCCTGACATGAAGCAGCCGAGGGCGATATTATAGGCGGCGCAGGCGCGTTTCTCAGCGTTTTTGGACTTTGTGAGAGTGAGCCATTCAGTAATGGCCTTATCCCATTTGAAGGAATATGCAGCTTCCGCTCCCTTATTCCAGGCTGACTCAGCGCCATCGTAATAAACCACCAGGAAAGAATCCTGCTTCCACCCGGAAAGGAAAGAGTTGGCTGCAAGGCCACCAGCTTTATATGCGACATCCGGAATGGCTGCCAGGGAGCGTTTCGAAATGCTCTCCTTTGTGGATGATCCATCGCTGTACACGTCGGTCGAAAGAGACTTGTTGCCATTGTAAGCCAAGACCTTGTCCTCCTTATTCATCGAATCATAGACATACACTTTCGTGCCGAATGTCACCGCGACATTAGAGACATAGGCCGAATCAGGAGAACGCCTCGCTTTTCCAGAGACCTTAAGAGGCTGTCCCACAATAGGTT
>JAEEGK010031649.1_pt1 | contig 10413 bp, 7 predicted proteins | sample 8958771 | NCBI WGS metagenome assembly JAEEGK01 (sample SAMN16246547, study PRJNA631951) | gut metagenome | biome: gut microbiome; feature: rumen; material: SC-attached | host: Bos | place: Iran: Karaj | collected 2018-10 | reverse complement strand
GCCTCCCGCTCATCATCTCGATGGCGATGATCGCGTCGTCCACGAGAAGCCCCAGCGAGATAATCAGCGCGCCGAGGGAGACCTTGTGCAGGTCGATGCCCAGCATATACATGAAGCAGAACGTCCCGGCCAGCACCAGAGGAATGCAGAGGGCGACCACCATGCCCGTCCGGAGGCCGAGGCTCATGAAGCTGGCGATCAGCACGATGATGACCGCCTCGCGAAGGGAGCCCACAAATTCGTCGATGGAATCCTTGACTACGGCGGGCTGGTCGGAGACGCGGTGAATCTCGAAGCCCACGGGCAGCTCCCGCTGCTCCTCCGCGACGAGCTTCGTCAGATTTTCGCCGAGCTGCAGGATATTGCCCCCCGGCTGCATGGAAATGGCGACGCCGACGGCCGGCTCGCCGTTGAAATACATTTGCGTCTCCGGCGGATCGATGGGACGGCGTTCCACTTTCGCGATATCGCCGAGACGCAGCACGCGTTCTCCCGCAGCGATCGGCGTTTCGCGGATGGCCTCCACGTCGTCGAACTGACCCGTCACGCGCACGAAAATATTGTCCGACGCCGTCTCGATCATGCCGCTGGGCGCTTTGTCGTTCTGCGCCGCTACGGCGGCGGAAAGGGCCTGCGGCGAAATGCCCAGCTCGGCGAGCTTCGCGTTTTCCGCTTCGACGTAGACTTTTTCCGTCTGCACGCCGATCAGCGAAACTTTCTGCACATTTTCCACCATGGCGGCGCGACGGCGCAGTTTTTCCGCGGCCTGCCGCATTTCCTCATAGGTGTATCCGTCGCCGGTGACCGCGTAAATCGAGCCGTACACGTCGTCGAACCGGTCGTTGTAATACGGACCGTAGACGCCGGAGGGCAGATCCTTTTTCACGTCTTCGCCGAAATTCCGAAGGTCGCGCCAGGTCGGGCGAATATCTTCTTTCGGCACGTCGTCGCGCAGATTGATATAGATGACCGTCTGTCCGGGCCGGGAATAGCTCTTGATGTAGTCGACGCCCGGAATGTCGCGGAACTTGCTTTCCAGCTTATCCGTGACCTGCTGCTCCATTTCCGCCGCCGTTGCGCCGGGCCACGCCGCCGACACGACCATCATGCGGATGGTGAAGGCGGGGTCCTCCATGCGGCCCAGCCGGTAGTACGAAAAAATGCCCGCGATGAACGTGACGATGACGAAATACCAGACGAGGTCGCGGTTTTTCAGCGAAAGCTCGGTAATATTCTTCATGGCTTCCCGGCCTCCGCGCCGAGGCGCACTTCCTCGCCCTCGTGGAGTTTATGGACGCCCGCCGTCACCACCACGTCGCCGCTCTCCAATCCGCGGACGATCGCTTCGTTTGAGCCGAAGGATTCTACGGAAACCTCGCGCAGCGTTACTTTTCCGTCCTTGACGAGCCACACGCAGGGTTTTTCCCCCGTCTGGTAGATTGCGGAAAGCGGCAGTGTCGTTGTCGTTTTTGTCTTGTTATCCGGCTTCGCGCCCGACACGCGGACGCTGGCCGTCATGCCCAGCGCCATGCCCGCGGGTGGCGTCGGAATCGAGACGCGCACTTTGTAAGTTCGGGTCGCGCGGTCCGCCATCGGCGCGATTTCGCGCACGACGCCCCGGGTCTTGGCCGCTTCCATGGCCCAGAAGGAAACCTCGACGTTCTTGCCGACGGCGATATCGGCCAACCGGTTTTCCGGCACGTGAATCTCGACTTCCAGCTCGCCGGATTCCACGAAGGTCAGCACCGTCTGCCCGGCGGCGACCACCTGCCCGGCTTCCGCCGTCAAGCCGGAGACTACGCCGTCGGCGTCGGCGACAAGCTCCGTATAGGAAAGCGCGTTGTGCGCCTGCGTCGCTTGTGCCTCGGCGGTTTGGTAAGCGGCGAGAGCCGCGTCATAGGACGCCTGGTATTGGTCGAGCACTGCCGCCGCCACGGCCTCAGCCGCATAAAGTTCGCGGTAACGGGCGAGATTGGTTTCCGCCAGCGCAAGCTGCGCGCCCGCCGACTCCGCCTGCGCGTCCGCCGCGGCCGTCTTTTGCGCTACGTCTTTCGGGTCGATGCGCATCATCACGGCGCCGGCGGCCACGCGGTCGCCGAGCTGTACGCTGCGCTCGATGATCTGCCCGCCCACTTGGAACGCCATATTCTTTTCATATCGTCCATGCACGCTGCCCGAGTATTCCGCCGACTGCGCCGCGCTCCCGACGGACACCGTCTGCGTGCGCACCAGCGGCAGCTTCGGTTCCGGCGCCGCTTCCTTGCCGCAGCCTGAGAAGATTACCGCCGAAAGCAAAAGAGCGGCGCCTATCGTCATGTTTCGATTCATAGTTTCCTCCATATACGTTACTATAGCCCTCCCCAGAGGGGAAGGCTAAATCGTAAACAATTCAACGTCTGAAAAACAGATTCAATAACAGCGACAGTACGATACTGATAATCGCGCAGGTCGCCAGCGGGAAATGGACGGACCAATTTTCGCCGCCGAAATGGAAGTCTCCAGGAAGCTGGCCCAGCGGAAACAATCGTCCGCCAAAATAGAAAAACGCGCCGACCGCCAAAAGCAGCGCGCCGAAAATCATCATCGTGCGCCCGATCTGCTGTGCGTCCATCGCGTTCTCCTCCCCGTTGAGATTTCAAGTTCTATTTTGTATTCCTATATTATAGCACAGCAGGGAAATAAAGTGAAAAAATAGCGGGAAGGCGTTTGTTTCTTTTACTGTCGCACTCTTGTTGCAAAATCGGAAATCATTTCCAAATGTTTCACGTGAAACATTTCTTTGGTTTTTTCTTTTTTGATTTTCTTTTGCGAAAGGCTTTGGCAATGGCTTGGACGATTGTTTATATTTGCCGTTAGTAATTATCTTGACGGGGCTTTGCCCCTTCAAACTTCCCCACACAAGGGGAGGAACGCCCCTTGCAGGGCGTAACAGTCCACTGGACTGTTGCAGGGGCAGCGCCCCTGCGAAGATATTACGCAATGATAAATAACGTATAAGCGGCCATCAAAACCTTTCGCTCGAAAATTGTCTCTTAAATACCAGCGACGGCAGTCACGAAAAATGCTCCGATTGAATTTTTTCATGCCATTAGAAGGGTTTTTCCCTTGAAAGTAGAATTCTTTATTGATTACACATAAATATAAGGAAATAAAGAATTCTGTTCCGCGGTTCGCTGCGAAGCGCGGGATCTATAAAGGAGCATACATAAGCCGATGAAATGCTGGATTGTGGTCGTGGACGACGAGGCGCTGAGCCTGACAAACGCAAAAACCCTCCTGAACGAGCAGGATATGCGCGTGAGCTGCCTGCGTTCCGGTCAGGACTTATTGAAATTCATGGCGAAGAACGAGCCGGATCTGATCCTCTTGGACATCCTGATGCCGGAAATGGACGGCTTTGAGACATACCAGGCGCTTCGCCAGATGGAGGAAGAGACGGGAAGGAAGAAGACCCCCGTCATCTTCCTGACGGGCTCGGACGACAGCGAGACGGAGCGGCGCGGTCTCAAAGTGGGCGCCTCCGACTTCATCCGGAAGCCCTTCAATCGGGAGATATTGATCCGGCGCATCTACAATACCGTCCTGAACGCCAAGATGATCAAGAGCCTGACGGAAGAAGCCGCCATCGACAAGCTGACGGGCTTTTTGAACAAGGCGGCCGGAACCAAGCGGATCGCGAAGCTTTGCGAAACGGAAACCGGCGCGCTGATGGTTCTCGACCTCGACAATTTCAAGCTGGTCAACGATCTGCACGGTCACGAGATGGGCGACCGCGTGCTGAAAGCCCTCGCGGAGGTCATCCGGCGCAACGCGCGGACGGAGGACGTGGCGGCGAGGATCGGCGGCGACGAGTTCATGATGTTTTGCCGCGGCATGACCGACGAGAGCGGCGTGACGACGCTGACGCAGCGGCTGAATGAGCAGATGCTGAAAGAAGCGGCGGAAATGATCGGCGAGGGATTCGATATCCCCTTGGGCATCTCCGCCGGCGCGGCGATGGCTCCGGTCCACGGGAAGGATTATGAGACGCTGTTCTCACTGGCGGACGGCGCGCTGTACCGGGCCAAGCGAAACGGCAAGCACGGCGCCCTCGTTTACCACCCCGAGGCGGACTCGGGTGATTCCGGCGAAGGCGATCCCAAGAAGGAACTGGCCCGCATCACGAAGATCGTGGAGGAGCGGAATGAGGCCGGAGGCGCGTTCCTGCTCGGCATGGAGCAGTTCTCTTTCATTTACCGTTTCGTGAAGCGTTTCGGCATGCGCTACGGCGGCAAAGCGGTCAAGCTGCTGTTCGTCCTGTCGGGAAAAGACGGCGACGGGGCGCAGAGCCAGAAGATCGGCGACGTGGCGGCGAAATTCGGCCTCTGCTTGCAGGACACGCTGCGCCGAAGCGATATCATGCTGCAGAGCAAGCCGAATCAATTCTTCCTGTTCCTGCCGCAGCTTTCGGAGGAGGATTTCCCCAAGGTGCTGCAGAGGATCATGGCGGCCTGGAAGGCGCGGGAGCCCCATTCCAAGGTCAGCATCGACTACGCCGTCGAGTACGTCGCCTACGAAAAAAAGATTTACGATCATGGGGAAGAGCCGAAGCCGTAACGGGAGGAACCGTCTGTGCGAAGAGTCATCATCATCGCGTTCCTGATCCTTGCCGCAGCTCTGGCGGCCATTCTCTATATCAGGAGCGACGAATTGAATACGCCTGTGTCCGAGAAATACATGAAAGTCGGCGTGCTGCTGAGCGGAAGCCGCTCGGACAAGAATTATTGCCAGGCGCATTATGAGGCGCTGGAGTCCCTGCGGAATGACTTCAATCTGGATATCGTCTATCGGGAGAACGTGGTCGGGGATTGTTACCCGGATATCATCAGCCTGATTCGCGACGAAGACTGCAAAGTCGTCGTGGGGGTTTCCTTCCAGTTCGGGGACGACATGAAGCGGGCCGCGGAGATGTATCCCGACGTGTATTTCCTGCATACGGGGGGAACCGAGGCGCGGAGCAATCTTTCCTCGTTTTTCGGCAGGATGTATCAGGCGCGGTATCTTTCGGGCATCATCGCGGGCATGAAGACGAGGACGGGGCAGCTGGGCTATGTGGCGGCCTTCGACATCCCCGAGGTCATCCGAGGCATCAACGCCTTTACCCTCGGCGTGCGCAGCGTGCGGCCGGACGCCGTCGTGCATGTGCGCTACTGCAATTCCTGGACGGACGACGAGGCGGCAGGGATCGCCTGCGCGGAGCTTTTGGAGCGCCACCCGATCGACGTGATCGCTATGCACACGAATTCTCTCGCGCCGCACAAGGAGGCGGACCGGCGGGGGGTGTGGTCCGTCGGCTGTAACCGGGACAGCGCGGAGGAGTTTCCCAATACGTATTTGGCCGCCTGCGTCTGGAAATGGGACGACTGCTACCGCAAACAGATACTTGACTGCCTGCAGGGGAAATTCCACGGAAGCAACGTGTGGATGGATATAAACGACGGCATCGTCGCCATTTCGAAGCCCACCCGCCATGTGGACGTGCGCGCGGTGGCGGCGGTGCAGGCCGTCAATGAGAAAATGCGGAATCGGACCTTTGACGTGTTTTACGGCCCGATCAAGGACACCGCGGGCATTATCCGCGTCGAGAAGGGCGAATCCATGTCGGATTCCGAAATGCTGAACGGCTTTTTTTGGTATGTGGAGGGCGTGACGATTGAAGGGAATTGACGACTCGCATCGCTTCCAAAAGCTTGCGGCCAGGGAATGGGTGGAGCGCAACCTGCCGCTCATCTTGGTGATGCTCACCGTATTCGTGCTGATCGTCGTGATACGGAGCTTCCGGCTGCCGGAGCCGGAGCGGCACGTCACGGTAGGCTGCGTCTTGGTGGGCGGAAAAACGGACGGCGGCTGGAATGAAAGCCACTACAAGGGGATTTTGGGCGCTTGCGACGACAACACGGATTATCCCTGCGTGCTGGTCGTGCGGGACAACGTCCCGGAGGAGGCGGAAGCGCTGTTTGCCGCCGTGGACAGTCTCGTCGACGACGGCTGCAACGTCGTTTTCCTGACCAGCTTCGGCTACGGGCAGTATATGGACAACGTCGCGAGGAAGTATCCCCGCGTCGCCTTCTTCGGCGTCTCGGGCAAGGGAGAGGCCAGGAACTCCACCTCGTATTTCGCCCGGCTGTATCAGGTGCGCTATTTGACCGGGATCATAGCGGGCTATCAGAGCCGCACGGGCGTGCTGGGCTATGTGGCGGCCATGCCCAACCCTCAATCCATCCGGGGCATCAACGCTTACGCGTTGGGCGCGCGATTGGCCAATCCGAAAGCGAGGCTCATCGTCCGTTTCACCGGGAGCTGGGACGACGAGAGCGCGGAGCGGGAAAGCGTCGCCCTGCTGCAGGCGGAAGGGGCGGACGTGATCGCCTACCATGCGGACAAGCCGAACGCGATAAAAGAGGCGGAAGCCCGGGGCCTTTTCAGCGTCGGGTACGACGCCGTGCGGGAGAGCTATTCCCCCCGTTTCCTGACGGCGGCGCTCTATGACTGGAACGTCCTTTACAAGAAAGTGCTCGACGACTATCTGAAAGGCGGCACGAACTTTTCCCGCAGCTATTGGCTCGGCCTGATGGAGCATGCCGTCAAGCTGCATCCGCTGTCCCCTGCGGTGGGGAGCAAGGCGGCCGCCGCCATGGAATGGGAGAAAGGACGAATGATGGCGGACTGGGACGTGTTTTCCGGTCAGATTCACGACAACGAAGGAGGGCTGCGCTGCGGGCGCGGCGAGCAAATCAGCGACGAAGAACTTTTCTTGAGGATGAACTGGTTCGTCGAAGGAGTAGAGATTTATGAGTAAGTGGACGTCCTGGCTGAAAGAAAAGGGCGCCGTCTTTTCCATGGTCATATTTGCCTTGGTGCTGCTGCTTGTCGGTTGGCTCTTTCAGGGCAAGGTAGCGGAGCTTTTGACCGATTACACGGCGCACCAGACGCGGAGGCAGGCGGAAGCGCTGGCAAACCAGGCTTCGGAAAAATTATTGACGGAGCTGGAGAATTTAACGTATATCGCCGCCCGGATCGAATCCAATCCGCAGGAAGTCGGGCGGTTCATGCCGGCGATCGTCAACGACGCGGGCGTGAAGCACGGCTTGCTCACTTTGGACGGCATGGCGCTGTATGGGGACTCCTTTCCCCCGCAGATGTATACCGGCATCCAGACCGCGTTCCGGGGCAAGAGCGCCATCTCTTTCGTGCACAATCAGGGCCTCTTGTTCACCTGCCCGGTGTTCCATGCCAGGAATATAAAATACGTCCTTTACCGGTTCTATCCGATGGAGGCCATCGAGAGACGTTTTGCCATCAGCTGTTATGACGACCTCGGCAAGGCCATGGTCGTCGCCCGGGACGGGGACGTCATCGTTCCCTTTGTGGGTAATGAGCCGAAAGACGTCGAGTTTTTCCAGAGCAAGGACGTGCAGGATTTCTATCAGAAGAGAATGCATCGGGAGATGGAAATTTCGGTGGCGGCGGCCCGCGCTTTCGGGAGAGGGAAGGACGGGATGATCCTGTTCGAGGCGGAGATTCCGGGCACGGATTATCTGGTCGCCGGGTTCGTGCCGACGGAAAAAGCCTCCGAGGGCATAGGAGACATCACGAAACTGGTCATCTTGGTATTCAGTCTTTTGATGCTCTTAGTCGCGGTGGGCGCCTGGTACCTGACCGGCGTCCGGGTAAAGATACAGGAGAGCGAGGAACTCCGGGAGGCGAAAGAACTGGCGGAGGAAGCTTCGCGCGCCAAGAGCGACTTCCTTTCCAATATGTCCCATGAGATACGGACGCCGATCAACGCGATTCTCGGCATGAACGAAGGCATCCTGCGGGAATGCGAGGACGAGAGCATCCTGTCCTACGCGGCAAACGTGAGGGCGGCGGGCAACACGCTCTTGGGACTGGTGAACGACGTCCTGGATTTCTCCAAGATCGAGGCGGGGAAAATCGAGATCCTCCCCGTGGAATACGACCTTTCCTCCGTGCTCAACGACCTGGTGAGCGTGATCCAGGTCCAGGCGGCCGAGAAAGGCCTCGATCTCGTGCTGGACTTTGACAAGGACACGCCGAAGCTGCTTTGCGGCGACGAAGTCCGCATCAAGCAGGTCATCACGAACATCCTGACCAACGCGGTGAAATACACGGAAAAAGGCGTCGTCACATTCTCCGTGGGCTTCGACCGCGACGAAGCCGATCCCGACGGCGTGGTCCTCCACGTCGCGGTACGGGACACCGGCATCGGCATCAAGCCCGAGGATATGGGCAAGCTGTTCTCCAAGTTCGAGCGCATCGAGGAGACGCGGAACCGTCATGTGGAAGGCACCGGTCTCGGCATGACCATAACCAAGAACCTCTTGGACAAGATGGGCTCCTCGCTGGGAGTGGAAAGCACTTACGGCGTCGGCTCCGTATTCCGTTTCGACCTGAAGCAGAAGGTCGTCTCGTGGGAGCCGCTGGGCGATTACGCTTCCTCTTTCCGGACGAGCCTGCAGAACCGCAAGAAGTATCAGGAGTCCTTCACGGCGCCGGAGGCGCGCGTTCTGGTGGCGGACGACAACCCGATGAACCTGATGGTTTTCAAGAGCCTGCTGAAGCCGACGCGGGTGCAGGTGGACGCGGCCAACGACGGGGACGAAGGGTTGCAGCTCGCCGCGGAGAAGAAATACGACGTCATCTTCCTCGACCACATGATGCCGGGGAAAGACGGCATCGAGACGCTGCACGCCCTGCGGGCGGAAAAGGGCGGCCTCAACGCGGACACCCCGGCGGTCTGCCTGACGGCCAATGCCATTTCCGGCGCGCGGGAGGAATATCTGGCGGCGGGCTTCGACGATTATCTGGCAAAGCCCGTGGACTCCGGGAAACTGGAATCGCTGCTGCTCCTCTATCTGCCGCCGGAGAAGGTTCAAGAAGCGGGCGCCGGAGAGGCGGAAAGCGTCGAGACGGGGCCGGCGGAGACGGCGGAAATCCCGCCGATTCTTGCGCCCCTCGAAGGGCAGGACTGGATCGATCTCTCCCGCGGATTGGAAAACAGCGGCTCCGAGGAAGCGTATCTGTCGCTCTTGAAAGTCTTTTACGAGACCGTCGACGAGCGGGCGGATGAACTCGACAAGCTTTACGCGGAAGAAGACTTCAAGATGTACACCATCAAGGTGCATGCCCTGAAGAGCTCAGTGCGGCTCATCGGCGCGGCGGCCTTCGGCGAGGAAGCGCAGAAGCTGGAGAACGCGGGCAAGAGCGAAGACGGGGAATATATCCGCTCGCACCATCCGGCGTTCATGGAGACCTTCCGTAGCTTCAAGGCGCCGCTGGCGGAAGTCTTCGCGGAAGAAGAGGAAGCGCCGTCGGAGGGCAAGCCGGAGGCGGCTGCGGAGCAGCTGGCAAAAGCTTACAAGGAAATGCGGACAGCGGCGGACGATATGGACTGCGACCGCCTCGAAGCGATCTTCGCCGAGCTGGAGGATTATCGGATACCAAGCGAGGAGGAAGAGCTTTTCGGACAATTGAAACGCGCCGTCGCAGAGTTCGATTACGATACCGTCTTGACGCTGCTGCAGGATAAATAAAGAGGACAGAAAAAAGGCGTGGCCGTAAATGCGGTCACGCCTTTTGTGTTGCTATTTGCGAAACTTAAAAGTGGAAATCGAGGCCCAGGGAGAAGCCGACGCCGTTGTAGCCCGGATTCTTGGAGCCCATGCCGTTCGAGCAATGGGAGAAGGACCAGCCGACGTTCACGGAGCCGCGGTCGCTGTAATCCCAGATCAGCCGCGGGCCGGTGCGCCACATGAAGCCCCAGGGGCGGCCTCCGCCGGGATGGCAGCGGTTGTAAAACAGCAGGCTTCCGCTGGCGTCCCATGCCGCCGAGAACTTGCCGGAAACCTTCTGTTTCCAGCGAAGCAGGATGGCGGGTCCCAGGCCCACGGCCTGACTGTCCAGCTCGTGGTCGTATCCGTCCGGCATGGCGTAGCCGAGGGCGCGGGAAAACGTGAGCCCGCGATAGATCGTCAGCGCGCCGGTGTTGTGGGCCGGCTGAAAGACGTGGATATTGTAGGTATCCACGTTGCGGTTGTCGAAAAACCGCGCGTCGAGGTACTCGAACTGGAACTCCGTCCGGTGCTTGTCGAAGGGCGCCTTCTTCTTCGGGGCGGCTTTCTTATCCGCCGCAGGCTTGGCCGTCTCCGCTGCGGCGGTCGTCTCGGCCGCGTGGGCCGCGGAGGGAAGCGAGAGACCGCCGAGGACGCAAAAGCTCAGCGCGGCCAGACAGGTCAATTTCTTATTCTGGAACAGCCCGAACAAACCGATTCAACTCTTTTCTATTTGAGGATTTTCAATTCATAGTCCCGCGTGCCCAGGCCGATTGTTTCGGCGTGGGTCAGGGTTTCGTCC
>JAEEGK010031648.1_pt1 | contig 10414 bp, 6 predicted proteins | sample 8958771 | NCBI WGS metagenome assembly JAEEGK01 (sample SAMN16246547, study PRJNA631951) | gut metagenome | biome: gut microbiome; feature: rumen; material: SC-attached | host: Bos | place: Iran: Karaj | collected 2018-10 | reverse complement strand
AGCAGTGACAAAATCAGCAGCCGCGGCTGCTCTGATTCTTTTTTCTATGAGTTCCCAGGGGGTCATCAAATCGGAAAGGGAGATGGTGCATAGGTCATGCCCGATAGGAGCACCCAGCAATGAGGCGGCTTTCTGGAAAGCAGAGATCCCTGGGAGCACCGAAAGCTCCACTTTGCAATTCAACTCTTCACACATCTCGTACATCAGTGGTGCCATGCCGTATATGCCGGCATCACCCGAGGAGATAACCACAACGTTTTTTCCCTCCGCAGCCAGCTCCAGTGCCTGACATGCGCGCTCACGCTCACGCTTCATGCCCGTATCAACACATTCACACTGCCCGCTGATAAACTGCCGGACATATTGGAAATAGGGTTTATAGCCTACCACCACGTCTGCATCTCTCAAAGCATCGGCAACTGCCGGCGTGATGTCTTTTTCGCTGCCCGGCCCGATGCCGGCTATGATGATTCTGCTCATTGTATTTAAAGGGAGTTAATTCTTTGAAAGGGAGTTTATTTTTCAAATGGAAGTTATATCCCTTCGGGATAGGGAGTTAATTCTCCGAATGGGAGTTAAAATTGCATTTAAGAAGTTCAATACCTGCGGAATAGTCAGAGTATTCAGATTAATCGGATTACTCAGAATATTCAGACTAACCAACTAAAAACCAAAAACCAAAAACTAAAAACTAAGAACTAATAACTACCGTCTGAACTTGATTCTTACTCCTGCCACAATCATACGTCCTGGGGAGAAAAGCGCATATTTACGGAGGGAGGAATCGATTCGGGAATCCGTCTTGTCGAAAATGTTGTCGATGCCGATGCTAGGCTCGATAATTGCCCATCTGAGATAGTGGAAAGAATGGGTGGTGTGAAGGTTCCAGATGCCGAACCCGGGTGCGTTCTCGTAGGCGTTATAGTAAGTCTTCGACTGAAAGCGTCCGTTTAAGTTGACATTCAGCGCATAGTGCCGCCAGGCATGATGGTAGTTGGCAGCGAGGGTGGCGGTGTTACGGATGCTGCGGTCGAGCACTTCCCATTTGCCGGCTGATTTGGTCCGGGCGTAGGTGTAGGCGTAGTTGGCGGAGAGGCTGAATCCTGGAAACAGGTTGGCTGACACGTTCAGCAGAAGCCCTTCCACCCGTCCTTTGTCGCTGTTACGATAGAGCGAATAACGCTCTAATTTTGATGCCTCGTCAGTGTTCATCTCAGGAAACTCCTGCTGGAGCAGGGCAAGAGACTGCTCATCTACAGGCAAATCCTGACGTATCACCATGTCGCTGATATTGTTGACATAGCCGGTGAGGCTGACTGCCAGCTGATTGGTGCGGTATTCGGCATTAAGTGCCCAGTACTGGCTTTTCTCCGGGTTCAGTTTCTGGCTGCCGAAGATAATCTGCGGCTTGCCGCGGTTCACGGAGTAATAATGATAATACAGCTCGTCGAGCCCCGGCGCACGGAATCCCGCCGAATAGGTGGCACGGAAATTAAACAGTCCAGGAGAGTACATCAGTGTGGCTTTGGGTGTGAACTGGCTATGGAACTGGCGGTGGTAGTCGTAGCGGGCTCCCACAGTCGCGTTAAGTTGTTCTGTCAGCTTCATCTCATGCTGTGCGTAGGCGGCGAGGATATAGGTGTGCTGGTCGATATTGCCCGATGATGCCTGCAACTGGTCGCGTCGCCAGTCGGCACCGATGACGGTTGTGGACCGGCTTGTCAGACCTAATATGCCTTTGAGCTGTCCTTCCAAAGTCCGCTGTTTTTTCGACTGCACGTAGTCCCCCACCTTGTTGTTTTTGGTCTCGACATCATATTCACGCCCATACTTAAAGTTGTCGGCAGTGAAATCCGCCTGCAGCGAATTGCGGCTGTTGAATTTATAGATGCCACCCACATTCCAGCGGAGCCCACGATAGCGCATCTCATAGTCAGTGCCTCCCGAAATATCGGGATTGGTGTTCGGGCGGTCGGTGATTTTCGCAGAGTAGTTAATACCGGCATTGAATGCCAGTCGTTTGCCGGGCGAATAGGTGAACCGCTGGCTAAGCAGGTCGGATCGGTAACCAGTGAAGAGGGGAGCGAGCGTTGGCTGGGTCTCCGTGTCCGAGCCTTTCACATATTCCATCCGGCTGTTCTGATAGCTGTCGGCACGGTCATGGGAATAGGATGTGTAGGATCCGAATCCATGAGCATATATGTCAAGGTTGACGGATTCGGTTAACTGTCCTTTTCCTGAGATACGAGTGTCACTTGTGACGCTGATGAGATTCTGCGTCGGCTGGTCGGTGATGATATTGATGACCCCTGCAATGGCATCGCTGCCATAGAGCGACGATGCTGCCCCGTCAAGCACCTCAATCCGTTTCACCCTCGCCATGTTGATGCGGTTGAGGTCGATGTTGCTGGAGATGTCGCCCGACAACTTCTGTCCGTTGATAAGAATGAGGATATATTTGTTGCCCAGTCCGTTGAGCCTAAGGAACGAACCCATGGAATTGGGTGCCATCGACACCTGTGGGAGCAGGCGGGTGAGTGCACCGTCGAAGGTGGTGATTCCCTGTTCAGCAATTTCCTGACCCGACAGCATCCTGACGGGTGTAGCAGTGGATTTCAGCCGCTGATGATGTCCTGAACCGGTCACGACAATCGGGTTCAGGTTATAGATACGTTCAAGCGCTGCCGAATCGGCAACCTGCGTTTGATGAATCTGTGCGTATGCATCAACGGCAGCCAATGCCAGCACACCAGATAATGCTATATAAGAATACTTCAAATCAAATCCTTTCATTAAGCAACAGTAAAAACACGGTAATACTCACCGGCAAGAAAAAAAGGTTCTGCCGGTGAGTACGCAAAATGATAAAAAATGGTATGATAATGGTATGGGGAAAAAATTATTCTTCAGGATACATGGAGTGATACAGATCCTCGTCTTCCACTGCGTTCTTGGTGTGTGCCATGTAGAGGGCACGCACTTCCGGGTATTCGAGCAGACCTTTCACAAGACCGTTGCCTGTGTCGGTGTAACTTTGCTTGTCGATCGTGTAGCCTAAATGCGAGAAGTACATTTTCCAGCTGGTGTCTTCCACCTCGCCTTCATCGTTCACCTCGAATCCATTGTCCCATGCGTCGTCGTCGCCAGCCATGTCGTTGTGGGCGTGGTCGCCGGCAATCGACATCAGCGGTGCGCAATATACGTTGCCAGAATTCAGACCAGCCTCCACCATGCGGTCGTGTACCTGCACCTTGAAATTATCCATCATGTCAACAGTTCCCACGAAATAATTGGGGTGGAAAGCCTTGAGAGCCTCCTCCAGCTGTGTGTAGCGCACGTTGGCCTTGTATGTGTCGTATTTGTCGGGGTTTCCATGTCCCATGAAGAGCATAGCACCTTTCTCTGCGTATGGACGGAATTGCTTGTTGAGCACAACGGCCAGCTTATTCACATCCTCTGGCATCGCCATGAGCGGAGTGCCGATTCTGATTTTCACCTGGGAGAGATATTTATCGTCGATGTCGGCAGTGGCGTTGTTGGCGAACTTCTTCACTGCATTCAGCACATTGCCGTATTCCTCACCGGGGATGACCTGCATGGACTGAACGATGATTTCACTGTACTGCACTTTACCCATGGCCTGAAGCCAGTAGCTTGGCTCATAGAAATCGCGTGATGCAGTGTTCTCTGCAGCCCTTGCGCGGTTGATGCAGATGATGGATGAGAACGACATGAACACGTCGTAGTCGGGGAAGTTCTTCTCATACTCTGACTTGGTGAGATCGAAGGCATCGTAAGCCTGCTGCCAGGTGGAGCCGAACATCACGAGCAGGATGGCCTTGTTGTGCTTCTTGCCTTTCTGCACAGCCTTATCCACTTCCTGCTGATAGCGTTCCATGTTGGAGATGTTGTCGTCATCGTCGCTGCATGCGGTGAAGCAGGCAGCCGCCACGATTGCCATCATGGCAATCATCAAGAATTTAATCTTCTTCATTGTCTTGTCTGTTTTTAATGTTTGACTTATTTTGTTTGAATCTGATATTCTTTCCTTGCTGGAACCGCACCGTCAAGCCCACATAGAAGGTGGTGCCGGGGGTGGTGGTGCCCAGATGCAGGCCGTGGGGAGTGCGGTCCACATAGTTGAAGATATTATCCACGCCTGCCTCCACGCGGTAGGTGGTCTTTTTCGACTGGCCCAGCGTGTGGGTGGTTGCAAGGCGCCAGATCTGATACCCTTTGCCGTTGCCGTCCACCTGATAATACCGCTTGCTCGACATCCGTGCGTATATGCCGGCTCCCAGCTGATAGGAGGGGCAGAAGCGGTGGTCCCACGTGACAAACAGGTTGCCTTTATGATACGCCATGCCGTCGATGACCACGCGGTTGAGCCGCTCATGGTCTGCGTCATAGACGTGCGCCTTCGTGTCGAGATAGCTGTAGCCCAGTCCTGCCGTCCATTCGCCTCTCACGTAGCGGACACTGAGGTCGAGTCCGCATGTGCGCGCGTCTTCCATGTTCTCATAGCGCCGCACTTTGTTGAGCATCTCGCCGTACTGCATGAGATAAGCCTCGGGAGCCTCCGTCTTGGGCACGGTCACGAGTGTGATCATGTTGTCGAGGCGGTTGAGATAGCCGGTGAGGGTGATGTTAAGTCCGCCGTTGGTGTATTCGCCGCCCAGCGACCAGAAATTGGATGTCTGGGGGTCGAGGTTCCTGTTTCCAAGATACATGATGATGGAGTTCATCTCACGGATATAGCGGTAGTTCATCTCTTTGAGCGTGGGGGTCTTGAATCCCTGGCTCCATGAGCCTCTGACGCGGAAGTCGCCTGCGCTGACCATCGTCGATAATTTTGGTGTAAGCTTCCACCCGAATCCCTCATTGCGGTTGAGGCGCAGTCCGCCGGTGAGCTGCAGCCATCTGAGCGGTGCCCATTCGTCCTGCACGTAGAGTGCCTCGGTGTTGTCGTCGGCTGTCCCTCCGGCAATGCTGGTGGGTGCTTTCAGGTGGTCATACTGTGCTTCCAGCCCTGCGCTGAGCCGTTGGCTGTAAGGGAGTGCGAACACGCCTTTGAGGTGTGCCATCGTACGCTGCTGATTGCTCTGTAGCTGCTTCTGCCCTTTGAAATAGGGGTAGTCGAGGATGAAATTGCCGTTTTCGTCGAATCCCTCCGCAAGGGTGGTGTTGGTGAAGGCATGATAATAGGCATGCTTGTTCCAGTCGATGTCGAGGGTGATGATGTCGCCTCTGCCTGTGGTCCATTTGCCGCCAGCCGACGCCGATGCGTTGCGGTATTTCAGGTCGAAGGTCTTCACGTCGTATTTGGCGTATTTCCCTTTCGGGCGGTAGATGCCTTTGCCGTAGATGGATCCGGCGGCATAGAACTCCCAGTTTTTATTGGGTGTGAAGGTGAGCATCTCCGACACCTGCCAGCTGGTGTGCTTGTTGACGGTCTTGCTGCGTGAGTCAGTCACGGGTGCCGCCGACGAGGGGGTATATTCGGTGGCGGTGTTCTGCCATCCGTCGGAATGCTGCAGCTGGAAATTGGTGAGACTCCGCCATTTGCCGCTTGCCAGTCCGATGCTGTTATGCTGGCGCAGGTCGTTATGGGAGCCGTAGCGGGTGGAGTTCTCAAGGAGGATGCCTCCCTCATGTTTTTTCGTGATGATATTGATGACACCCGCCATCGCATCGCTGCCATAGAGTGCTGACGACGCCCCCTTCACGATTTCTATCCGTTCGATATTTCGGGGGTCGATGAGGGAGAGGTCGTTCTCTCCGCCCACGTCGCCATGAATGCGCTTGCCGTCGATAAGCACCAGGATATAGTTGTTGCCCAGCCCGTTAAGCTGCATCTGCGAGCCCATGTCCCCCTCGTTGAAGGCGAATGAGGCAGAAAGGCCGCCCAGAATCTCTTCGATTGAGCTGCCGCCATATCGCTGTAACATTTTGCTGGTGATGACTTCTGTCTGAACAGGCACGTTCTTCAGAAGGTGCTGAGTACCGGTTGCCGTGACCACCACTTCCTGCAAGGTGTCAGTAAGTTGGGGGTTCTGAGCCATCACCTGACTGGTCAGGCACATCAGTGCGAGCCACAGTCTGAATCCAGGCTTCATAAATAACGGTTCATAGCCGCATAGTCCTGTGCGGCGGTTGATAAAAAAATGAGTTACAGGCAGGTCTTCTGGCTTCCCCTGGTCAGTCCGCCTTCCCGGCCCATAAGCGGATATGCTGGACATATCCTTTGGCCAGTGGCGTTTATTTGGACTGACATGGAAAAAGGGGTCACAGCAGCAGGTACTGCTCCAGACTTTCACTGGATTCCCTTGCATCGGAAAATTAAAAAATCCCGATTACCATGTTCTCATGTGCAAAGTTACGAATAAACGAGTACAAAATCAAAAAAAAGTTATATTTTTTTGATTTTGTCGAGCGATAGTAACGTCAGCGGAGTCAAAGTTACGAAAATTTCGATTAAGTGAGAACAAAAAGAATTTATTTTTTTGTCGAACGAGAGAAATATATTCAATAAGCGAGTACAAAAGTAAATAGATTTTTTGATCCTCACATTGCTCTATCATATTCAGGACGACAAAGCATAAAATGTCCTAACATAGCAAAGTCATTCTTTTGCGTTTGTAATTCTTTTAATATATTTTTTATAGACAACACTTTTCTATCTGGGATGGTATCATCACACATATTCTCCAATTGGCTGATATATTTTTCCGCCTCCTCATAACGTTCCAACTTCATTAGGCAGCGAGTTTTTATATAAAGTGCTTCTTTGCAGTGATGCAAAGCAAGAACCTTGTCAATAAACATGAGAGATTTCTCATATTCTTTTGCATAAAGATATAATAGAGATACTAAAAACTGAGAAGTCCAATGATTTATTTCTACAGGTATTGTAACATCTTTAACACAACCAAATAGTTCTTCATCACATCTTACTGTATCAAGAAATCTTTTTGCCAAATGCATAGCACACTTTACATCTCCTTTAACAGCATATTTTTGTGTAAACAAAAGATATTGGCGAGCTGCACCATCATAATCATTTTTGTTAATGAATTGATAGGCAATCTTACCAAATTCCATTTCAGTTTGTATCATTCTTTCATCGTTATATTCGTTAGCAAAATTTATCACCTCACGGTTCGTATATGCGTATAGCGGAATAATTGGAGCTGAAAGAAATAATCCATCAAGCGACCTTACACGACTAAGTGCCACATAGAGTTGGCCAGAAGCAAACATACCACGTCTAAGATCAAGATACATTTTATCAAAACTCATACCTTGACTTTTATGAATGGTTATAGCCCATGCCAATCTGAGAGGAAATTGAGAATATGTTCCAGTCTGTTCTTTATGCATCTTATGTGATGTCTTATCATAAACATAAGAATATGAGTCCCAAGAACAAACTGGTACGACATAAGTATTTCCGTTTTCCATTGTTACCTGAATTTCATCAGAAGCGAGCTTGCTCACGGTTGCAATAGTGCCATTCGCCCAACGTTTTTCAATATCATTGCGCGTAAACATCACCTGTGCACCGACTTTCAATTTTAAAGACATATCAGCAGGAAAACGTTTTTCTTCAAATTTTCCATTAACAATGCCCTTATATTCAAACTCTTCCGAATTTATTTCTGAGAGACGCTTCTGATTGATGCTGTCTGCTATCTTATTGATAGACGTTAGCGTTATCACATTCCCATCATCCTCAGAAGGAGCACAAACACGTCTGTTCAGACATTTAAAATCTTCCGATGTGGCTTTGTTAAGTCTAACATGATCAAGAACATGAAGAAATTGTTCATCTTCCTGCCTGTAAATCTGCTGAAACTCAATTTTCACAAGACGCATTCGTCTTATGACATTTGCTTTGTAGAAAAAGAAATCATTCGTTTTATACAAATCTGTTAATAGTTCACGTTCCGCTCCAGACTTGACAATTGGTGGCAGTTGAAACATATCACCAACAAACACAATTTGTTTGCCCCCAAACGGTAAGTTTGAATGTAGAATTCTACGCATTGTCAAATCAATAGCATCAATGACATCACACCTAACCATAGACACTTCATCAATAATGATTGTGTCAGTATGAAGGAGTGAAAGAATATTTGTTCCCCCCATAGTTCCGAATGTTCCCGGAGTACATACTTCCATAGGAAGTCCAAAAAAAGAATGAATGGTTTCACCACCAACCATGATTGCTGCAATTCCAGTAGGTGCAAGTGTCAGGAATTGCTTGTTTGAGTTTTTCCGTATCTCACGTATGAATGTGGTCTTACCCGTCCCGGCTCTTCCTGTAAGGAAAAAACTGGAGTTTGTTTTTGTTATCAGTTCTCTGGCAAGACATTGTTGCTTATTTGGGGTGTTGATGGATTTTCCTTTTGTGTTTTCCATGTTTTTCCTTCTTAGATTCCCACCAAATAATTTAGCAGCGTCAATTTCGAGGTGGTTTCGCAAAATGACGCTGCAAAGTTAATTGGTTTTATGACAGACAACAAGAAAAACGATGACAAGAATGGTACCTTATTATTTGGAACCGTTATGCTTTTGATAATTGGCGAAAATCTGGTGTATAATTCAAGTTTCTGAAGTTATTATTTATTGTTTTACAACACATTATCAGTTGTGCTATGGCAATCACACCGGATGGCTTTTTGTTAAGCGAAGCGTTTTTTGAAGAACGAAGTTCTACTTTTTGTTCAGTTTTGTCAGCCCGTAGTGCGGTATGGGTTGTGGGCATGGTTGCTGAAAACTTGTTTTCAGGCAAGCATGGCTGCAATCCATACCATTGGGCGCAGCCCATGACAAAACGTTTTTTTATCTTTTTTTTGTTGATTGAACATCCGAAACTTGAAGTGTATAATATGGATATTTGGATTTAGTTCTATTATCTATGTTCATTTTCGAGCTTTTTATAATAACAATTTTGCCAAGGAGATTTTCATCAACGACTTTTTGTTTTGATACTAAAAAATTATTTACATGATAAATACCATTTTCATCCTTTTCCACCCGACCTTTAATCTGTATATGATTATTTAAATTCTCATCTTTATCTGAATTATTATCAATGTACTCTTTTGCCCATAACACAATTTCTCCTAATTGTAATGCTAAACTAAAAATTAAATATTTGGGATTCATTCCTGTTATAAGAATTTGCTGCTCACTATCATTGATTTCAGTTTCAACCGGTTTGGTTGTGTGTGAATTTACATTGCCAAGTTCAAGAATAAGCCACATCATATTTGTAATTAGAAGTGATGCGATTTCTCCCTTTTTACTTTTGAAACCAGTAATCTCAGCATTTTTACCTTGAATAAACATCAAACACTGATTCAGATTAACCTGATCTTTAGGGAAAAAATCGTCAGACAGTATTTTAACACTATTTAATTCACGGAAAACATACTCTAATCCTTTTCTAAGAGGATTAAAATACAGCTTTGGGTCAAAATCCTTATATAAATTGGGGAAATGCATTGCCGCTAAAATATCAACTATTTTTTCCCTAACTTCTTTTAAACAATCCAATTTGTCGTAAATATCTGCATATAAATGTTTTATTTGCAAACGAGGTGAGACACTTGCATGTTCTTTTATTCTTTTAAAAAGTTCTTGCCTGTCTGTATTCTTGGAATAATAAGTTTTGTTTTCTTTGTCAGTCCAGTCTTTATCCCATGCTAATCTATCCTCATTTATTGAATCTGAAACTTCTGTTTCAGAACCGCCGGTAAGAATATACCATGGAATCGTGCGATTTTGTTTTTCACATTCACCTTTTATGTCTTTTAATGCTTCTCCCAAAAATCTTACAGCATTGTCCGCACTATCTCTATGGTGTTTACATTTTGCATCAAGAATTATTGCAGTCCATTCTTCAAAATTATCCTGCAGAAGAGTCTTTGCATCATCCCAGCAAGAACGTGGAACAAGTTCTAAACCAAAGCCTTCTGCTTCTACTAGATATGTCTCTGTAACTGTTGGGTCATCCTCAACCCATAGAACTTTTATTAATTGTAAATCATCCATCATTTTTATTATTGGTTTATATCTAAGTGGTTAAATGTCAACACATACTTAACAGGAAACTCACATTCTAGTAATGAAATAATATTTACAGATCCTTCATATCTCTGCATAATATCATCAATCTCATTACATCCGATTCCATTATGTCCGTCTTTATGCAATGCGGTAGATACGCCATATTCAAGAAGAGATGCAGTATCTCTGTCAGATGGAATAGGCTGTCCGTTATTCTCAACCTCAATAATCATGGAAAAACCATTTGTGTGCCAAGTAATTTTCATGACGTAGTCTTTTCTAGAATTTTCAACAAAACCATGTGAAACAGCATTGGAAATAATATTATCAAAAACTGTCT
>JAEEGK010031644.1_pt1 | contig 10415 bp, 5 predicted proteins | sample 8958771 | NCBI WGS metagenome assembly JAEEGK01 (sample SAMN16246547, study PRJNA631951) | gut metagenome | biome: gut microbiome; feature: rumen; material: SC-attached | host: Bos | place: Iran: Karaj | collected 2018-10 | reverse complement strand
TGCCTTTTAGTTATACTCAAACCAATCCTTTACAAAATAATATAATGAATAATAATAATTTTAATCAAAAAAATAATAATTTTCAACAAAATAAGAATTTGAGTGAAAATGATTTAATAAGAAATAATAATAATTTCAATAATACATATTCAGGACAACAACAAAATATATCATCATCAATAAATGATAATAATCAAAATATGATTAATTTTAAAGTTAATTACAATATAGGAAGTATTAATTCATTAAATCCAACAAATATAAAAAATTATTCACAAATGAAAGAAAATAACATATTAAATAATCAAAATAATAATGATAAAGCTAAAATTATATTTGCAGAAAAATATGAACAAATAGTAAATAATAATATACAAAATATAATAATTAATAAAGATTCAAATAAACAAGAAATAAAAAGTATTAAAAAAATAAAACCAGAAAATATATCAAATAATAATAATATTGACTCAGAAATAGGTCCAATTCCAAATATTAATTTTAATCAAACATCAGTTTCAATGAATATGATAAATAATCAAAATGATTATTACAATAATTATAATATGAATAATAAAATAATTAAAAATCAAAATATAAAAACACAAAATAAAAGAATTCCAAAAAATAATGAAAATCAAAAAAATCCAAATATAAACAATTATAACAATTTCATAATGAACAAATTAAATTATCAAAATGATAAAATATTAATGAATCCAGGATTAAAAGACAATAAAATTTTCAAATCAAGTGATTACACAAACATGAATTTAAATCAATACAATAATTTCATGAATTATACACCAATAAACAGACAAGAAGAAATATACAACAACAATTACAATAATACAAATAATCCTTTAATGAAAAATAATTTTATAGAATATAATATCCTTGATAATAAAAGCATAACAAAACCAATAAATAACTTTAATCCAAATTTAATGAAAAAAACTCAAAATAAACAAAATACTCAGAATTATTTAATAAATACAAAAAAATCAAACAACTTATACAATAGACCAAAAAGTCAAAATGGTCCAATTAAAATAAAGAATGATTACTCATTGAAAAAACCATCTACACCAGATCAAATAAATCACATAAGAAATAATAACAATAACATAAATCAAAAATCAAAATATAATAATTTATATAATCCAATAAATCGTTCACTTTATTCTGGATCAAAAACTCCAAATAGAAATGAGAATAATATAATTAATAATAGACCATCAACAGCACCTCAAAAAGATAAAAATAATATTTATGGAAATAATAATAATTTTAATAATAATAAATATGGAAATAATAAAAAAGGTTTTAATAATAATTTTTCAGGTCCAAATAAAAGATTACCTTCACCTCAAATTCATTCTAATAATATTTTAAAAACACAAAAAAATAATCCGAGATATAGAGCACCCTCACCTGTAATTAGGTCTGGGAATGTTTTTAATAATATGGGAATTGGGAATATTAAAAGAAGTTCAAATGTTATTCAGAATAAGATGTATTAAAAAATTTTTTTTTCCTTTTTTTTTTTTATTTTTTAACTTTTTTTTTATCTTTTTTTTTTTGATATCTTATTCTATTTTTTTTCTTTATTAATTTTTTTAATTTTTTATTTTTCATTTTATTTATTATTGAATTTGTATTTTTTTTCTATTTTAAATTTTTTTGTCTCTTTTTTTTAATTTAAAAATAGTAAAAAATAAAATAAAAATAAATGTATAAAATTTTAGAATATGAAATATGTTATTGCAAAATGTGTAATGAAAGATATTCTGATTCAAAAGAAGAATTTAAACCTCATATTTTATCATGTGGAAATACAGTTTGTAAAACTTGTATGAAAAAATTAATAGATTCAAATGCAGGAAAATGCTTTTTTAGTAATGATCATTCTCATAAAGATGAAAAAACACTTCCACCAATCAATTATGCTTTTATTGATATATTACAAGATTTTCAAAAAAGTTTTCAAAGAATTGAAAAAGAAGGAAGAATTCCTTTTAATAAAAGTGAATGTAAATGATATTTTATAAAATAAAAATCAAATGTAAAATTTTATTAAAATTTTATATGTGATTATTCAATAATAATATATTAGTTCTTTTTTAATTCAATCATTATTAATATTAATTTAAGACTTCTTTAACATTTTATTTTTAATTCTATTTTTAAATATATATAATTTTTTTTTTAATTTCTTTGAAATTCTCTTTTTCATTTATTCATTGTAACTTTTTTTATTTTTTCAATTTTAGATGAATATTATTTATTCAATTTTTTACTTCTTGAAAATGGTTCTTAATTGAATTTTGACAATTTAAAATAAAATAATTGAAAGGAAATAATTATATCCTTTATATAATAGACCGTTATTTATATTCATCATCTTGTATTATATGTTTAATTTCTTTTTATAATTTTCAAATAATTTTGAAAATTTTTGAAAGATATGATTATTATTGTGAATTTTTTTTTTTTACTTTTTCATTTTTCTCTAATAACCTTTTTTTATAATACTTTTCTTCATTTTTAATTAAATTCATTTTAATATCATCATATTTTTAAAAAAGGTAATGAATACACATAAAACAATTTCTATATTATTAAAATAATTAATATCAACTTCATTTAATTGAGAATAAATATAGAAATAATAATATGGACACTATATCTTCAAGATTATATTTTTGAATAATTAATGATTTATAAAGATAAAATAAAAGGGAGAAAATTTCCATATTCACAACATATGTTCTTTATTTTAATTTATTTTAAGAAGTTCATAAATATCAAAAATTTATAATGAATATTTCATATTTATTTTCGATTATCAATTATTTTTTCTAAATTTAAAACATATATTATATTTTAATTTTAAAAAAAAAAAAATGAAAAATAAAAATCTTTTAGGTTTTTTAAGTGCAAGACATTATATTAAAGAAATAAGACAATTCGAAAATAATAATGAATTTCTTAAAAGTTCCATTTTTACTTCCAGAATAAAAAAAGATACAAAAAAGAAAATTTCAATTCGTACTTTAATACAAAATTTAAATCCTGAAAAAAATGTAATTAGCCAAAGAAATTTAAACGAACCAAAAATTTTGAGAAATAAATTAAAAAGTGTGGATTTAAATGATAAAAAAGGCAATTCAATATTAAATTTAATAGGAAAAAGTTCTTTATCAAAAACAATATTTCATAATGAATTTATCAATAATCAATATTTTTTACATAAAACTAATGATTCAATGAATAATAGTAATTTGGAAAATAAAAAAGATTTACTTTTGAATCAATATAAAATAGTTGAATTAAATCATAAAAAAAGAACAAATTCAATTGATAATATTTATAAAAATATGAATAAATCAACAAATACTGGGTTTACTGATTTTAAAAATGCTTATTTTCTTGTTTATAATAATGAATTGAAGATAATAAAAAAGAAAAATAGTATTAATAATTATATTAATAATTTTAAAAATAAAAATTTGAAAAGTCCAAAAAAAACAAATAATATTAAAAATAAATACTTAAGATATATTGAAAATAATCTTCTAAAAAATAGAGCTATTTATATATTAAATAATATATGTCCAAATAGAGGAGGAAAAGATTCTTTAAGAAAATTATATAATCCAATGGCAATATAATAATTATCTTTATGGCATTTATAAATTATTATTATTAGTTATGAATCTTTTCGAAAAATTTGGATAATTAGAGAAATTTTTATTTTTCATTCTTTCAGTTTTTATTATTTTTATAGGTATTTTATTTAAATTTGGTTTAAATGTAAAGTTTGATTGATATGATTTTTTAATATTATTTTCCTTACCATAATTTAATAATAAATTTTTTTCTTTATAGTCTAAATAATCAAAAAGAGAAATACATGATAATACAAATTCATATTCATTTAAAGCATTATCTTTCTCATTCATCAAATTTAACACTGGAGTTATTATTTTTAAAATATTTTTTGGAATTTTACTTGTATCAATATATATTCTAGAAATTAAACCATCTTCATCTCTATCTAAAGTATGAAATAATTTTTTAAATATTTCTTCTTTTTTATTTTGATAAATATTATTTGATGATTGAGTAGTATGAATTTGTTTATTTGAATTTTCATTAAAATTTTTTAATTTTATTTTATCAGTTAAATTATTTTTATAAAAATCTGCATATTTATATAATCTCAAAAATGTTTCTGATTTACTTGATTTTAAACTTTTAGTATTATTATAATTTTTATCTTTATTTATTTCAGGTCTAAATGTATAAATATCTGAACTTATATTTGATTTTTTTAATTCATCTTCTTTTTTCTTTTCTCTTTTTTTAAAATCATCATATAATATTTCATATCTATTTAAAGAATTAGAATCTTGATTACCATTTTTATTCATATTTTTATTTTTTATAATTTGAGGAACAAATGTACATTCTTTTGAATGTTTTTTCCTTAAATTTTGAATTTTTTCATCTAAATAAGATTTATAATTAGTTAATATTTGGTTATTATTATAATTCTTTTTATTTTGTTGTCTATATTTTTCATTTGATGAAGAATGAACATTTATTTGTGGTTTAAATGTTGCAATTTCATCAAAACTTTTATCTAATTCTTCTTTTAATTGGGAAATTTTTTTGTTTTTTTCATTTAGATACATCATATTTTTTGAATAGAAACTATCAATATAATTCTTATATGAAAGAGAACTTTTACTTGACATTATTTTTCTTCCTCTACTTGAATTAGTTAATATTGGTTTATAATTTGATTTTTCATTTTGAATTCTTTTTAATAATTGTAAATGAGAATCATAATCTAAATTATATTTTAAAGAGAAATCATAAACTAATCTTTTAATATCTGTATTTTCATATACAGTTATTTTTTCTTTTTGATTTTCTGTTAATTCAACTTCTAATGTAAATAATATTTTTGAATTATTAAGCGAATCATTGTCTTGAAACATTTTATTTTTATTTTAAATTTTTTAAAAAATTTTAATAAATTTAAATAATATTATATTATATATTCTTAAAAAAATATATTACATTAATTCAATTTTATCATTTATTTTTTATTTTTTTAACAATTTTCATTCTATATTAATTATAAATATTATAAACTTACATTTTTGGAGCTTCATCATTTGGTTTTAATTGATTAATTTCTTTATTTTTTTTTTGTAATTTAAAAATTGATTTTTCAGTTTGACATTTAGTGATTTCAGGTAATTTTTTTAAAAGATTATTATTAAGTGTAGAAATATTAATATTATTAGAATGATAAGGATTATTATTTTCTTCTTCTTTTTCATTAATTGTTTCATTTATATTATTACTAAAATTTTTTCCTAAAATTTCATTTTCTAATGAAACAAATTTATCTTCACCATCAGAAAAAAAAGTTTTATTATTATTATCATCTGAAAAATTTTGATTTTCTTTCTTTTTTTCTTCTCCAATTTTTAATCTTGATAATATTCTACTAAAACCATTTCCAATTCTATAACCACAATTAGCATCTTTTAAATTTATAGGATTAGTTTGATTTCTATAAAAAGTATTATTATTTTCATTAGTTGATAAATCACCTATATAATTTTCACAAGATGCACAATAATATCCTAAAGGCTTATTTACTAATAGCCAATTACTATTTGTTGAATTAAAATTATTATTTTCTTTTGGCATTGTTTCAATAATTAATTTTATTTGATTTTGTAAGCTTCTTATTAATTTATTTATTTCAAATTTAACTAAATATTTGTTTTCTAATTTATTGTTTAAATCTTCGATAACATTATTTAAATATTCTTTTGTATTTTTATATTCTTTTATGTCAATTTTATTTGATAATGTTTCATATATATCATTCAAATTTTTATGAATATTTTCATGTTCTTTTTTTATTTTTTCAATATCTTTTTTATACATTGAAATAAATGAATTAAATGATTTATTATCAAAATAATGATCTTCATTAAAATCTTTTTTATTTTTATTTTTATTTGATTTAATATTAGAAACTGTTGTTGAAAAATTATCTTTTCCATCTATAATTGCAAAATTTAATTTTTCAATTTTATTTGTTAAAAGTCTTAGAGAATTTGAATTTTGATTTACAACTGTTTTGGTTATATCAAATTCATCTAACAAATTATCTAATTTTCCTTTTAATTGAGAAATTCTGTCTTTTTCTATTTGTAGTGTTTCAATGTTTATTAAATATTTTATTTCTTTTGAAATATTTTCTATTTTATTATTTAGTTCTTTTATATTTTCTTTATGATTATTATCTATTTTATGAACTTTATCAGAAATCTTATTATATAATGATTGTGACAAATTATCATTATTAATATTATTATTTAATTTTTTTATTTCATTTTCTATATTAATACTTGGTTTATTTAATTTAGATATTTCATTTTGTATTTTATCAAATTTATCATTTAAATTAGTATTTTGAGTATCAATTAGATTATTTATATCCTTATTTATTTCTTGTTTTATTTTTATAAATTCATCTTTTTGATTCGAATTTTCTTTTTGAACCATTTGACAAATTTCATTTAAGTTTTCAATTTTATTTTTAATATTAAATGCATCATTTTTAATTGAAAAAATATCATTTTCATTTTTTTTAAATTTATTATCAATACAACTAAATTTTTGAAAAGTTTTTTTTTCTAATTCCTCAACTAGTGTTTTAGTAATATCAAGTTCAGAATTATTAGCTTTTATATTTTTTAAAGCATCATAAAAATTTAGACCAGAAATTTTTACGTTTATATTTTCTATATTTTCAAAAAGATCTTGAATATTAGATTGTAATCCATTATTTTCTAATTTGATATTATCTTGATTTTTTTTTATTTCTTTAAAGGATAAATTAAAAATTTTTTCTGACTCTTCCAAATTTTTTATTTTATTATTTAATTCTTCATATAATTTATTCTGTTCATTTAATTTTTCAAATAATTTTTTTTCTAAATTTGATTCTTCATTATTAGATTCAGGGATTTGTTTGTTTATCGAAATTTTCTTTTCTGTTGATTCATTTGTTTGTTTTAATGTGATATTATTTTGGGAAGTTTTCATTGAAGATGATGATATAGTTTTCTCTTTTTCGTTATTTTTTTCAATAGTATTATATAAACTATTTTCTAATTTATTTTTTGAATTATATTCTTTATTGAATAAATTTTGTACTATATTTTCTTGTTGTTTTAATTTTTTATCAGTTTCATTTTGTTTTGATAAAATATTACTTAATAAAACTTTTAATTTATCAAAATTATAGTGTAATGAAAAAAGTTCATTTAAATCAGAAAAATTTTTATTATCCATTTATTTAATTAGTTAAATCATAAAATATAATGTAAATATATTTTATTTATATAATTAAGGTAACTATACTTTTATTATTTAATAAATTAAATATTCGTTTTATCTTTTTCTAAAACATTATTAAATACTTCATTTACAAAAGAAAGTGCAGTATCATGTATTAATTTTAAACGATCTTCTTCTTCTTCTTCATTACGATCAGATATATTATTATTTTTATCATCTTCATTTTCAGAAAAAAAATTTAAACTTTTATTTTCTTCTTTATTAATTTCATTTTCTCTTTCCGATAATTCAAATTTTTTATCATTTATTTCTTCTTCTAATTCATTTGCAATTTGTATTTTATTGTTTTTATCATTTTCAATTTGATTTTCTTTAATATCATTCTTTAAATTTAATTCATAATTTTCATCATTATTTTCACTTTTAAAATAATCATCACCATCATTTTCTTCAATTAAATCGTTATTATTTTTTATAATAGTATTTCCAATTTTATCTTTATTTAATTCTTTATTTTTATCATCATTAATCTCAAAATCTTTATTACTTTTCTTTTCAGAAATTAATGTTTCATTTTTTTTTTTTTCATTTATATGAATATTATTAATATCATTGTTATTTTTATCATTATTATTGATAATAAAATCTTCGACTAAACATTTTTCAAAATTTTTTATTTCTTTTCTATCAGAAATTAATTGATTATCAATTTTTATTCCTTCAATTTTAATTTCATTTAAACCAGATTCAATTTTTATCAAATCATTATTAAATTTATTTTGTATTAATTCCATATTTATTTTTTCATTTTCATTTTTTAAATTTTGAATGTCATTTAATTTTTGATTAAGTGATTTATTTTCTTCTTCAATTAATTTCAGTTTTTCTATTTCTTTTTTTAATTTTATATTTTCTTCATTTAATAAATTTTCCTTATTATTATTTTTTAATTCCTCTATTTTATTTTTCAATTCATTATTTTCATTTTTTAAATCATTAAAATCATTTTCTTTATTCTTGAAATTTTTGTTTTCTTCTTCTAATTGATTAATTTTTTCATTCAAAGAATTTTGATTTAATTCATTTGTTTCAATTATTTTTTTTAATTTGTCAATTTCATTATTCAATAAATTAATTTTTTCATCATTATTATTTTGTTTATTTTCTTTTTTTTTTAAATCACCTTTTAATTGTTCATTTATTTTATTTAAATTATCGATAGTGTTCTTTTGTTGTTGAATTAATTCTTTATTCATATCAAAAGCTTCTTGCTTTTCTTTCATTAAATCAATATCTTTTTTATTTATAAATTCAATATTTTTATTTTTTAAAATTCCTTTTACTTTATTTACTTCTTGATTTATTATATCATTTTCAATTTTTATTTCATTATATTTAGTATATAAAATATCTCTTGATAAATAATTTAAATCATTCTTTAATTTAATATTCTCTTCATTTTTATGTTTTAATTCTTTTTTTAATGAATTGATAATTTTCATTTGATCATTATTAATATACAAATATTTTCCATCATTAACATAATTATTTTGTTGAAAAGAATTTAATCCATCATTCATTGATTTACTAGTAAGATTTACTGGCGTTTTATTTCTAATTTTTTCAAATTTAAACTTTCTAAATTGAAAATTATTAATATTATTATTATAATTATAATAAACATTTCCAATTATATTATTAATAGATAAACTATTATTCCTCTTTTTAAGGCTTTTATTTGGTGTTTTACAATTTATTGTATGATGAGATATTCTTTTTTTATTTGGTATAATATCTCTTTTATTTAATATATCAGTTTGATTTTCTACTTTAGGAGAAGTATTTAAAATCTTATTTGAAACATCGTTTGATATATTTAATTTTTTTATTTGCTTTAAACTATTTTGTTTTATATTTAAATGACTTATAGGTTGAAATAATTTTTTATTTATTCTTGTTAAATATGCATTCTTTATCTTTGGTTTTGGATTTATTTTTATTTTAATTTTTGCATTTGATGTTGATAATGATATTGAATTTTCCATGATTTAGTTAAAAAAATGTAAAATAAATTTTTAAAAATATTTTAAATATATTTTTTTATTTGTTTAAACATCCTCTCAATAAGAAAAATAAATATAACTTTATTTATATATTATTAATAATTTAAAAACTATATTCACTAATTTTAATTTCACAAAAAACCTTTTAATACTAAAAATCAATCATACAATATTTTTTTTTAATTCAATTTACCAAATTTTTATTATTAAAATTTCTAAAAACTTAATTGTAATAACAATAAATGAAATAATTTAACATAATTAATATATAAAAAAGTCCTATATTATAGAATTCAAAAAACAGTTTAGAAAACAATATTTAAAAATTTCATATATTATTCAGAATATGAAATTTGGTCAAAAGATTTTAATAATTTATTCATCATTATATTAATATTTTTATTTGTTTTAATTGAGATTTCATAATAAATTAATTTTTTTTCTTTACAATAATTTTCAACATCTTCAATTTTAACATTTCTTTCATTTTCTAAATCAATTTTATTTCCAACTAAAACAATATTAGAAGTACCATCATTATAAGAAAAAAAAAAGGCATAATTTCTTTTTGAATACTATTTTTTATATAATCAAAACTTTTTTTATTAGTAATATCATAAAAAACTAAAAAAAAATCCGCATTATTATAATATTCAGTATAATCATCTTTATAATCATTTCCAGAAGTAACAAAAAAATTTAATTGATATTTATGTGTATTATAAGAAACAATTTTTTTTTTTATTTCTGAACCTAATGTCGGAATATATAATTTTTCAAAAATATTTTCTACAAATTTTATTACAAAACATGATTTTCCTGTATTAGTATCTCCTAAGAAAACTATATTAATTTCATTTTTATTTTTTTTCTTTTTTTCATTTTTTTCTTTTTCTTTTTCTTTTTCTTCATTTTTCTTTTTTTGAGAATTTTGTTTTGACATTATTTTATTGT
>JAEEGK010031642.1_pt1 | contig 10416 bp, 8 predicted proteins | sample 8958771 | NCBI WGS metagenome assembly JAEEGK01 (sample SAMN16246547, study PRJNA631951) | gut metagenome | biome: gut microbiome; feature: rumen; material: SC-attached | host: Bos | place: Iran: Karaj | collected 2018-10 | reverse complement strand
ATAGAAACATCAGGTTTACCGTTCTTTATCCATGTAAAAATCATTGTGGTGACACAAGCAACTGCCGGCGCGATTGTTGTCGTTGTGAAAACTGCGGCAAGACCGCCGACGCCTTCAAGCTGAACACAAGCCGCACCGTTGAAGCCGTACCAACCGAACCAAAGGATGAATGTACCGAGCGCACCAAGTGTCAAAGAGTGACCTGGAATAGCGTGTACTTTTGTAACCTTGCCGTTCTTATCGTAATCGTATTTTCCAATACGCGGACCAAGGAAAATCGCACCGATTAACGCCGCAGTACCGCCAACTGAGTGAATAGCCGCGCCACCGGCGAAGTCAACAAAACCAAGGTTAACAAGCCAACCCTGGCTGTTCCAAACCCAACCGGCCTCAATAGGATAAACGACAGCTGAAATTACTGCAGAATAGATACAGTACGCGCTGAACTTTGTGCGCTCCGCCATTGAGCCGGAAACGATAGTCGCTGCCGTGGCGCAGAAAACCAAGTTGAAAACGAAACTCGACCAGTCAAGCTCGGCAAAGTTCGTGAAAAGCTGTAAATCCGGCTTTCCGATCAACCCGAAAAAGTAATTCTCGCTCATCATCAGCCCGAAACCGAGCAGCATGAACATCGGCGTACCGATACAGAAATCCATCAAGTTTTTCATAATGATGTTTCCCGCGTTCTTGGCACGCGTAAAACCTGTTTCAACCATGGCGAAACCGCACTGCATAAAAAATACAAGTGCGGCTCCAATCAGGAACCAAACACTCCAAACTTCAGACATAGATACCTCCAAAACCTTGAAAAAAAAACGGCAATGATATCAGACACTGTGCACAAATGCCCGACCTCATTGCCGTCTTGAATAGTTCACCAAAATCACATGAACAAAAAAAACGCTGCGTTTCAATACTGAAAATCACAGCGCCTTTGCCAAAAACTTATATTTTCTTTACAAGCTGCGCTTCCTGTGTAAACAGTTAAAGAAGCGCCCCGTAAAAAAAAGCGTCGCAGAATCATTTCCACGACGCCTTTGTCTAAGATGGTTTATTTATACCGAATTATTAAAAAATAGTCAATATGTTTTTGTTAAAAGAAACAGAGAAAAAATGATGCTGAAAAGCCCATGCTGCAACTGATTCTTGAACGCAGTTAGTTCACCTTGTCATACGGTCTGCAAAATACGGCTCACTTTCTCCAGTTCCTAGCACAGACCGTCGCAGCAGTCACGCATATTAAGGACTTTTACATGTCCGTCCCTAGATGACGTATTCAACACTTTTAAGGACGCGCTGCAAAAACTGCCTTGTGCGGTCTTCTTTCGGGTGATTGAAAATCTCGGTGGCAGAACCTTTCTCAACTACGACACCGCCGTCCATAAAAATAACCTGAGAGGCAACTTCCTCAGCAAAGCTCATTTCGTGAGTAACGACAATCATCGTCGTTCCCTCTTTGGCAAGCTCTTTTATAACATTGAGAACTTCGCCAACAAGCTCCGGGTCGAGTGCGCTCGTAGGCTCGTCAAACAGCACGACATCCGGATTCGGTGCGACGGCGCGCGCAATCCCTACGCGCTGCTGCTGGCCACCCGAAAGCTGCGACGGATAGTAATCCTTGCGGTCAAGAAGACCGACCTTTTCAAGAGCTTTCTCCGCTATTTTGCGGGCTTTGTCCTTCGGTATCTTCCGCGCCGTCACAAGACCTTCCATAACGTTTTCCAAAGCCGTCTTGTTCGCAAAAAGATTATAGTTCTGATATACGAAACCCGTCTTGCGCCTTACGCTGAGAATCGTCTTTTTGCTGGCGTGCGAAAGCGAGGTCTTTATGTCGTCAAACTCAAGCTCGCCCTTGTCTGCCGTCTCAAGAAAGTCGATCGTGCGTAAAAGAGTTGTCTTGCCGGAGCCTGACGGTCCAAGTATTACGACGACATCGCCTTTTTGAACGGTAAGGTCTACGCCCTTCAATATCTCATTATCACCAAAAGCTTTATGAACATTTGTTACTTTAAGCATTTTCTCCCCCATTAATTACTTGGCGCAAGGCGAAAAGCTTTCGCACTCTGCCGGGAAAACTGCCGGGCGAGTTTTTTGAAAATCCGCCGGACGATTTGCCGGAACTCTTGCCGTTCGACCCCGTCTTAAAAGCTGATGCGCGTTTTTCCCAAAGTTTGAAAAGCTGCTGTACGACAGAACAGATAATTATATATATTACAAATATATCAAGATACGATTCCAAGTAATTGTAGCCGTAAGAAGCTTCGATTTTTGCGACGGCTGTTATATCCTTTACGGTCATCATGAACGCGAGCGACGTGTTTTTTATAAGCCCGACGGTCGCGTTGCACAAGTTAGGCAAAGCCGCGACAATCGCCTGCGGAATTATTATCCGGCGGAACGTCTGCGCGTACGTAAGCCCGCACGTGTAGCCCGCTTCAAGCTGCCCCCTGTTTATTGTGAGCAATGCGGAGCGGAACACCTCTGAAAGGATAGCCGCCATGCTGAACGAAAAAACGAAGAACGCATAGATGATAGGGTTCAATGAAAACACGTCAAAGCTGCTTCCGGTGCTTTTGAAAAATGCGTTAAGCGCCGAAGGAACGAGCGAGTAAATGACGAGTATCTGAAGAACGACCGGGGTTCCGCGGATAATCGAAACGTAAGCAGCACAAATCTGACTAAGCACCTTTACTTTGTGGATGCGGGCAAGGGCGATAAGAAAGCCGAGTACGCTACCTATCACAAGCGACACCGCCGTAATCAAAAGCGTCGTAGGAACTGCTTTCCACAAAAGCAGGAATGTCTTTAATAAAAACGATACGTCAAACATCTTATTCTCCCAGTTGACCAAGCATTACCTGCTACAGTGATTTTCTGCCTTTTGAGAAGTGCTTCTCAATTATTTTGAAAAGCTGCTCAAACAAGAAGGTCAGAACCCAGTAAATGATTGCAAGCGCGGTGTACGTTTCAAGCGCGTAGCCGCCGAAGTTCATACTGATTATCAGGTTTCCCTTTCCCATGACATCTATAAGCCCGATCGTAAAGGCGAGCGAGCCTTCTTTCAGAAGGGCTATAAGGCTGTTTCCAAAGTTGGGAAGGGAAACGACGAACGCCTGGGGCAACATGATTCGGATAAAAGACTGTTTTTCCGTAAGCCCTGATGTAAGGGCTGCCTCACGCTGACCGGCAGGAACCGCAAGATAGCTTCCCCTCATTATTTCCGCCGCACTCGCGCTGAAAAGAAGCCCAAGCGCGGTTATCACGTAGAAAGCCTTTGCCCAATCGTTAATGTCCACCTTGAACAAAGCCCAGAACAAGTTCGGGAGCCCGTAAAAAATGATGAACAGCATAACGATTGAAGGCGTGCAGCGGAAAGCGTTTATAATGAATCCCGCCACATTCCGCTTCCATTTATGCTTTGAGAGCATCGCCCGCGCCAGGAAGAATCCCAGCACAAGCCCGACGATTACTGTTCCTATAAGAATCTCAAATGTTACAAGGAGATAGGGCAGCAATGCCGGGATAAACTCAAATATTTTCTCTGGATAAAAAGGTCTGTCCATTGCTGTTTACTTAAGTAAAGCAGAAATATCCTCGCCGAAGTACTGAATGGCAAGCTTTGTTATCGTGCCATTCTTCTGAAGCTGTTCTATAGCCTCATCGTACGCATCGGCGAACGCCTGCTGCTTGTTGTTGAACAGCGGCCACGTCGGGATTCCCTTATACGGGATGTATGTAAGCTTGTCCTTGAACTGTCCGTATGGAGCGCCGTCCACAACGATGTTGTTCTGGAACGAAAGCTTTATGTCCAAATAAGCGTCGTAGCGTCCTTCAAGAACCCATGTGTATGCGTCCGTAGCAAGGAACTGGTCACCGGCTACAAGGTTCACCTGCGCATCGGGATTCTCTTTGTTGTAGTCGGTTATTACCGAAAACTGTGCGCTCGATGCGCTGATTGGCACAAGCTTTCCAGAATACTTTGCGAACGACGGCAGATCAGTTATCTCATCAGCGTTTTCTGTTCTGATTACGATACCAAGGATACTTGCTCCAATCGGGTTTTTCGGGAAAATGTACTTCTTTTTGCGCTCCTCAGTTACCCAAACGCCTTTTGTTCCAACATCGTACTTTCCCTGAAGCACACCGATAAGAAGGTCATCATCTGATGTCGGGAAAAACTCGAACTCGTAGTCAGGAAGAAGCTTGTCAACTTCTTTCATGACGGCAACCTCAAAGCCGTCTGATTCACCTTTTTCGTTCACGTAATCGTATGGCACGTAGTAGTTTGTGTGCGCCACGCGGATTTTCTGAATCTGGTTCTCTTTCTTTCCACCGGCAAATACGGCTGTAAAAATCAATGTAATCAACGCAATCGCTGTAAATGTCTTTTTCATTTGTTTTTTTCTCCTATTATTTAGAGTTTAGTCGAGCAGTGCGGAAATATCCTCACCGAAATACTGAATGGCTAGCTTTGAAATAGTACCGTCCTTCTGAAGCTTCTCTATTGCCGTGTCGTACGCGTCGGCGAACGCCTGCTGGCTCTTGTTGAAAAGCGGCCATGTCGGTATTCCCTTGTAAGGAATATATGTCAGCTTATCCTTGTACTGCTCGTAAGGTGCACCCTCTTTCAAGACATTATTCTGAAATGAGAGCTTTATGTCTACATACGCGTCGTAACGACCTTCATTAACCCAGATATATCCGTCGTTGGCTCCAAACTGATCTCCAGCGACAAGCTTTACCTGCGCATCGGGATTCGCCTTGTTGTAGTCGTCAATAACCGTATACTGAGCGTTTGCGGCTCCAATCGGCACAAGCTTTCCTGAATACTTTGCGAATGAGCGGAGGTCGGTTATCTCGTCAGCAGTCTCTGTTCTGATTACGATACCGATGATACTTGCTCCAATCGGATTTTTTGGGAATACATACTTCTTAAGACGCTCCTCAGTTACCCAAACGCCTTTCGTTCCTACATCGTACTTTCCCTGAAGTACACCGATGAGAAGATCGTCGTCCGATGTCGGATAATACTCGAACTCATATTCAGGAAGAAGTTTGTCTATTTCTTTCATTACGGCAACCTCAAAACCGTCTGAATTGCCGTTTTCATCGACAAAATCGTATGGCACGTAGTAGTTTGTGTGCGCTACACGGATTTTCTTAACTGAGCTTTCTTTCTGACCGCCTGCGAATACTGCGCCCAGAACCAATGTTACCAATGCGATTGTTGTTATTATCTTTTTCATTTGAATACTCCTTAAAATTGTGCGGAACTTGCCGCGACTCTCTCCGTGCCGTGCTTTGCCGTTTATTTCGCGGCAAACTCCGCTTACTTCGCGGCTTCGCGAACCCACTCAAACCGATCGAACGAAATATCTTTCGGAACCGTACAGTCCGCGCCAAGAATAATGCCCTTCCTTCCGGCTGCGTCCAAAATGCGCTTCGTCTCTGCCTGAACCTCTTCCTTCGTGCCCTTGTAAAGCACACCTTCCCTTGTGTTCGCAAAGCCGCCGATAATCGCCTTGCCGCCGAAAATCTTCTTTCCCTCAGCAAGCGAAACGCCCTCAACCACAGCCGCAAAGTTTATCACCTTCGCTGGGTAATTCTTGAACAGCGCAAGGTTGTTCTTCGCTCCCTCATATCCGCATATATGAAGGATATTCTTTCCTCCGGCGGCATTGGCAGCTGTCAGTACAGCAAGCTCCGACGGCGCGATAACTTCCGCGTACAAATCCTCGGTAACGCTCGCATCCTGAATCGTCTGCGCACTAAGATAAATGCCATCCGCGCCACCTTCCGCAATAACAGCTTTGGCAAGCTCTGACGTATTCTGTGCGATAATGCCAAGTGCCTGAATAACGGCCTCTTTGTCTTCCTTAATGAACGCGGCAAGCTTTTTGTCGCCGCCGGCAGCCCACTTGAACGCCGTCGCCGGAGCGAAAACGTTGTAGAACGTAAGAACCTCGTCTCCAAAGCTTGATGTAAGCTCCTTAACGAGCGAAACCTGATCGCGTATCCATTTGTCATCGAACGCGATTGGCTTAAGCTTGCGCAAGTCAGACGCATGTTCCGCAGCTTTAAGAACTTTTGCCGTCTCCGGCTCAAAGAAATATCCGTCGCTCATAAGCTTTACAAAATCGGGCTTAAAGGACTTAACAAAGTTTTTGTGTCCGCTTATGTTCTGCTCCCTCATCTCCTTATGGTCATAAGAAGAAAGAAGTTCATCGGCAGTGTAGTGAAACCAAAATCCAACCGGTGTTCTTTCGGTATGTTTATTATTGAACGCGTCCCAGACGAGTTCTCTTTTTCCAGACATGGTTTTCTCCTGTATGCATGGCTGTAGCTGCATCATGGCAGACTTATCCCATGCGTTTGTGAAAAGATTTGAAGCTAAAGGACTTTCAGCTTAAGCGAGACAACAACAGAGGCACATGCATCCGTTGCGGAAATTTTCACGAACTAATTTTTCGAAATAGAATTTCATGTCAGCCTCCTTGTAAAGACTTTGTGGCAACGGTACACACGGATACATAAATTGCTACGATGCGCGGTTACCACACAATATTGGTTGATTTATTTACCTAGTACATAACTAGGTTACGAGATGGTTATACATCTTAGTAACCTACTATGTCAATAGGTTATACAAAAAAAGATTTGAGAAAAATTGGGAACTTAGCGCCATTTTTGGGAAAAGAGATATATAAATCAATGTATTACAATAGTTAAATCGCGCACAACACCAAACAACAAACAAAAAAAATCCCGGCAACAAACGTCACCGGGACTATTATTCATGGGAGGTTCCGCAAAAACTTGCGTAGTGGCGCACGAATCACGAAACCTCGATAACTCGCACCGCGCGAACCTCCCGTAATAGTTCTGTCTCTATTATCTTACGCTGAAAAGCAGGTCGCCGTAGCTTGGGAACGGCCACAGCTCTTTTGGCGTAATCGTCTCAAGCTCATCAGCGCAAAGACGAAGCTCGTTCATGCTCGCGAAAACATGCTCTCGGAAGAAGAACGCCGTCTTGCTTGAATCGCCAGAATCCATAACCTTCTTTGCCTCAAGAACATCCTGCTCAAGCTTTTCTGTCTTGTTGTAGATGCTGCTTGTAAGGCAAGAAACTTTCTTGAGCATCGCGCTCTCATAAGTCGTGTCGCACTCGCTGCAAGCCGCTTTCTTAAGCCCGATTGTCTCAGCAAGCTTGTTCGCGTACTTGCTCGCCGTCGGCAGAATATCCTTTTTCGCCATTTCCAGCATCGTCTCTGCCTCGATGTTGATAATCTTCGAATAGTTCTCGTTGTGAATCTCAAAGCGGCTTGTAAGCTCAACCTTGCTGTAAACGCCGAACTTCTCGAAAATCTTAACGTTCTTCTCGTCAAGGATGTGTGGCAGAGCCTCCGGCGTTGACTTCAAGTTGTAAAGACCGCGCTTCTCGGCTTCCTTAACCCAAGAATCATCATATCCGTTTCCGTTGAAGATGATGCGCTTGTGCTCTTTGATTGTCTTAAGAATCAAGTCATGCAGCGCGCCTTTGAAATCCTTTGCCTTTTCAAGCTCGTCAGCGAACTGAGAAAGCTCTTCGGCTACGACAGTGTTCAGGAACACGTTCGCGCAGGCGATAGACTCGTTTGAACCGAGCATACGGAACTCGAACTTGTTTCCAGTGAACGCGAACGGAGAAGTTCTGTTGCGGTCCGTCGTGTCTTTGTTGAAGTCAGGAAGAACCGTAACGCCAATCTGCATCTTCTCTTTCTCGTGTTTGCCGTAAGGCTTTCCTGCTTCAAGGCACTCAAGAATCTCGCTAAGCTCGTCGCCCAGGAAGATAGAGATAATCGCTGGCGGTGCCTCGTTCGCGCCAAGACGGTGGTCGTTTCCGGCAGACGCAACGGAGATACGGAGCAAATCCTGATACTCATCAACACCCTTGATGATAGCGCACAGGAAAAGTAGGAACTGAGCGTTCTGGTCAGGAGTCGCGCCTGGATCAAGAAGGTTCTTTCCGGTGTTCGTCGAAATTGACCAGTTGTTGTGCTTTCCGCTTCCGTTAACGCCTGCGAAAGGCTTTTCGTGGAGCAGACAGACCATACCGTGACGAGCCGCAACCTTGCGCATCATTTCCATAGTAAGCTGGTTGTGATCGCATGCAAGGTTTGTCGTGCTGAAAATAGGAGCAAGCTCGTGCTGTGCCGGCGCAACCTCGTTGTGCTCAGTCTTTGCCAGAATACCAAGCTTCCACAGCTCCCTGTTCAAGTCCTTCATGAACTCCTGAACACGTGGCTTAATCATACCAAAGTAATGATCCTCAAGCTCCTGACCTTTCGGAGATTTTGCACCGAACAATGTGCGTCCGGTGTATATCAAGTCTTCGCGCTTGTCGTAAACGCTCTTGTCTACAAGGAAGTATTCCTGCTCAGGGCCTACAGTCGTCTTAACTGATGTTACGCCCTCATTGCCGTCGAAAAGCTTCAGGACGCGCACAGCCTGCTTGCTGATAGCCTGCATTGAGCGCAAAAGCGGTGTCTTTTTGTCCAAAGCCTCGCCCGTGTATGAGCAGAAAGCCGTCGGGATACAAAGCGTACCGTCCTTGATGAACGCATACGATGTCGGGTCCCATGCTGTATATCCGCGAGCCTCGAACGTAGCACGGATTCCTCCACTTGGGAATGATGACGCGTCCGGCTCACCCTGAACGAGTTCCTTTCCGCTGAACTCCATTATTACCTTGCCGTCGTTTGTCGGCGTGATAAAACTGTCGTGTTTCTCAGCAGTAATGCCCGTAAGAGGCTGGAACCAGTGAGTGAAATGGGTCGCACCTTTCTCGATCGCCCAATCCTTCATGGCATTCGCAACGACTGTAGCAACTGAAGCGTCAAGCTTCTCTCCGCCCTCAATCGTCTTCATCAGCTGCTTGTATGTTTCCTTTGGCAGCCGTGCCTTCATAACAGTTTCGTTAAAAACATTCTCGCCAAAAATAGGTGTAACTTCGTCCATATTCAACTCCTAAAAAAACAAAAGGCGCCACAAAGTCTCCGGGGCGTCCCCCAGAAAAAATGCAGCGCCATTGCCATAAACAAAAATGCTTTCGCATTTTAGTTTTGCGAGTTTGCTACGCAAACATCGCGTTTGATAATGCAGTTTAAACGAAAAAAGGTCGCAAGAACAATATTCCTGCGACCCCATTGTCGTTCGATATTTCGGTTATATCGCTTCTAAAATTTTTTGTCAATAGTCTGTGAAAAAAAAATTATATAAAACTCCACAGATGGACTGTGTTCATGTCGCAAGGTTCGTTGATGCCGTGCGTTCCCAAAATCCCTGCGGTGCGGTGGCAGCCGTGGTCGGGCGCGAATGCCAAAGCCGTATGATGCTTGTCTTTCCATTCAGACTGGATAAGCTCTTTAAGCGCAAGATACTCCGCGACATTTTTTTTGAGCGCGTTTTTCGCTGGCAGCCCAGTAGGGGATGAGCGGTGCATCCAGTAATCGTAATCAGTGTTGTACAGTACTATAAGATCATACTCATCTTTTTTTATAAGTTCTGCTGCTTTGTCGTTGCATTCTTTCACCGTCTTATAAATGAAGTAATCCATGTCGCGCTCCAAAAAAATCAAACTTATGGAGTCGCCTTTCGTAGAGACGATAGCGGCTTTTTTACCGGCACCAAGAACAGCGTCGAAAACCGTCTGGCATTTCAAGACTGGCTTTGTGTAGCTTTGTATGCCGTGAACAGCCGGCTGCAAACCCGAATACATTGAGCCGAAGCAGACTGGCGTTACAGGCGGAAAAACGGAAAGCATCGGGAGCATAAGGTCGGTATTCGCTTCAAGGTGCGAAAAATACTTTTTGTAGTACTTTCCGTAAATCCACAATGCGATTGCATCGGGGTTGTACATAACGACGCGGTCGCATTTTTCACCGCCGAATTTTTCGTGCGCTTTTGAAAGCACGTCGGGAATAGGTTGCGCCATCTGTGCGGTTCCTGCATCCGGCGACATCTGCGCGGCACCTGATTCTGGCGCAGTTCCAGGTGCGCCCAAAAGCGTGAGCACTGTTGACGCGACCTGCGTTATACAGATTTTGTTGAAGCCATCAAGTCCATAGTTCTTATCTATTGTCATTTTGTTATCCATTTTTTTTCGCGCCCTCCCAAATATCCGCGTCCCCAATGTCATACTACTTAACCGCGATTACCGAGCCGACAGTTGCCATTATCGAGCCGAGAATAACGAGAATCTGGAACGGAAGCTTTCCGTATTTTCCGCATATCGCGCTTTGTCCTGTCCGTTTCCGAGAGCGACTGTACGCTATTATTATTCCGATTCCTGTGAGCACCTGAATTATTCCCGCAAGGCGCGCGAAACCGACGAAGCTTGTCATTCCGCACAGCGCAAGGATAAGGCACGGAAGCGTC
>JAEEGK010031641.1_pt1 | contig 10416 bp, 8 predicted proteins | sample 8958771 | NCBI WGS metagenome assembly JAEEGK01 (sample SAMN16246547, study PRJNA631951) | gut metagenome | biome: gut microbiome; feature: rumen; material: SC-attached | host: Bos | place: Iran: Karaj | collected 2018-10 | reverse complement strand
CTATTTTTAAAGATTCGCCTTCTTTTCTAACTATAATTGAATCGTTGGAAGGCAGATATGAAAGACAATCTGTGTATTGAATATTAGAAATGTTCATTGTTCCAACATTTGTGGTATCTTTTGGTTTTACATCATTTTCCTCACACGTGGTAAAGAGAAATGTTCCTGCCATAAGTAAGATTGTCATTGCCATTATAGGCACTACTTTATATAATTGTTTCATAATGTCTTTTTTAATATTATTAATACTAATGATTAACGTCTTAAAATTCATAATATCTGCTCCTTTCTTATTTTTAGTGTCAAGAACTTACTATAAAAAAAGGTAATTAATGGTCTCATGGCATAACATATTTTTCAACTCGCAAATATACAAAAAATTTTTTCAGCAAAAAAACTTATTTCTCGTACAATCGGACTATTTGTCGGACGATGGTTTCGGCATCGTATTTTTTCACCTGCTCACAGCCTGCCGCCACAAGGGTCTTTTGCAATGAGACGTCATTGGCAAGGGTGCTGATTTTTTCCGCTATGTCGTCTATGTTTTCCACATCTGCATACAAGGCAGCTTTTCCGGCTGTTTCTTGAAAACAGGAATGGTTGCCTGTTATCACCGGCGTGCCGCTGTGCATGGCTTCTATAATAGGTATTCCGAAACCTTCAAACCATGACACATATATCAACATTAAAGCCATGGCATAAAACGAAGAAAGCTCTTGATTGTCAACATGATGGTAGAAATAAATGTCAGAAAGTTTTTTCTCTGCCGCATAGGCTTTCAAGGTTTGGACATAGGCGGTCTCCTTTCCCACTATGACCAAAGGTATGGAGATATGATTTTTTTCTTTTGCCTGAATCACCGACAAAATATTTTTCCGGGGTTCGATATTGCCTACCATCAACAAATACTGCTCCGGCAAATGATATTTTTCTTTTACAAAATTTTGCTCTTCCGCTGCCGGCTGCCGGCTGAACAAGGAATTGCACGGTTGATAGACGACAGTTATTTTTTCTTCCGGAACACGGAAATATTGCACAAGGTCCGACTTGGTTTGTTCGCTTGCCGCAACCACCACATCAGCAACCTTGCAGGCCCATGCCGTCTTATGTTCATAGATAAGTCTGTCGTGCCATTTATACCATTGAGGATAGCGCATGAAAATGGCATCGTGTATGGTGACAATTTTTTTTGCACGGCAGCGGCATATATCTTTTGGCAATTCATTGCTGAGGCCATGAAATACATCCAATTGCAACTTTTCGGCAACTTTTCCCATGTGCAGATAACGCCACAGCCCGCCCAAGGGGGCATATCCGGCTCTTACCTCCGTTACACTGGCAGGAGCATATAAACGATGGCTGACTTTCGGGACAAACAAAAAATATTGATTCCGTGGATAATAAGAAATTAAAGCCGTTAGGATGCTACGGCTGTAATTTCCCAATCCGCTGGAATTATAATAGGCCCGTTTGGCGTCAAACCCTATTCGCATGGATGGGTTTCTATCCATTTACGGGCATTTACAAAGGCTTCTATCCACGGAGACACTTCATCTTGCCGTCTGTCTTCTGGATAATATCCCCATTGCCAACTGAAAATAGCTCTTTCCAAGTGCGGCATCATGGCCAAATGACGACCGTCGGCACTACACAAGGCGGCTGTATTGTAAGGCGAGCCATTCGGATTGGCAGGATAACCGGAATAGGTATATTTCATAGGAATATGATAATGCTTTTCTTCATACGGCAGATAGAATTTGCCTTCTCCGTGTGCCACCCAGATACCCAAACGACTGCCTTTCAATGAAGACAACATCACAGAATGATTGTCGGTGATATCTACATTGACAAAGCCGGATTCAAATTTATGGGAATCGTTGTGCAGCATTTTCGGCATCACCGGATCTTGCGAACATATCAAACCCAACTCTATCATCAACTGACAACCATTGCAAACACCCAAACTCAAGGTGTCTTTTCTGTCAAAGAAATTCCGCAAAGCCTTTTTTGCATTTTCATTGTAGATAAAGGCACCGGCAAAACCCTTGGCAGAACCCAAGACATCGGAATGCGAGAAACCGCCCGGGAAGACAACCATATTTACATCTTCCAGATTTTCGCGGCCGCTCATCAAATCGGAAACGTGAATATCTTTCACCTCAAAACCTGCCAAATACAAGCTGTAGGCCATTTCCCTGTCTCCGTTGGTGCCTTTTTCACGAACAATGGCAGCCTTCACCTTGCGGACTTGTTGGTCGGAAATGTCATATTGCGATTTCTTTCCGGTAAAATGACCCGGGAAACGGAAGTTTAAAGGTTGGTTTTTGTAGTTATCGTATCTTTCTGTCGCCTTTTCTTCACCGGACTGCAATTTGTCCAACAAATAGGACGACTCATACCAGATATCCCTGTATTCATCCACATTGAAACTATAGGTTTGGCCGTCTTTGGTCAATTTCAAGGTCTGAACGTGCAATTTTGTATTCACGGTGGCGATTTCGGCAAATTTGATGCCTGCCTGCTTTAAGCAATCTTCCGCTTCAGGACCCTCTACCTGTATCAACACGCCGGCATTTTCCGCAAAGAGCAATTTGGCTAAATTTTTCTCTTCTATGCCCGACAAATCCACATCTAAACTGAGAGCGTTTTCCGCAAATATCATTTCAAACAAGGCAGTAATCATACCGCCGGCGGAAATATCGTGTCCGGCTAAAATCTTTTTCTCCTCTATCAATTGCTGAATGGTGTTGAAAGCCTTTTTAAAATAAGCCACATCCTTGACAGTGGGAGTTTCGTTTCCCAAGGCATTCTTGGTTTGTGCATAGCTACTGCCGCCCAATTTAAAACTGTCGGAAGAAAAATCTATGTAGAGAATTTTGCTGTTGTCTTTCAATTGCAAGTTAGGGGTGACAATTTTTTTCACGTCTGTAACTTCTCCTGCTGCCGAAGCGATGATGGTTCCGGGAGAAAACACCACATGTCCGTCAGGGTATTTTTGTGTCATCGACAAAGAATCTTTTCCTGTAGGAATATTGATACCCAATTGGCAGGCAAAATCCGAAGCGGCATGCACGGCTTTGTACAAACGGGCATCTTCGCCTTTGTTTTTACACGGCCACATCCAGTTTGCACTCAAAGAAACGGCATCCATACCGCCTTTCAATGGTGCCCACACAATATTGGTAAGTGCTTCGCTGATCGACATGACAGAACCATGTTCAGGATTGATCAATGCGACAGCGGGAGCATGTCCCAAAGAAGTGGCAATACCTTTCTCCCCTTGATAGTCAATGGCAACGGCACCCAAGTCACTCAATGGCAACTGCAAGGAGCCGCAACATTGCTGGCGGGCGATTTTTCCCGTTACCGAACGGTCCACCTTGTTGGTCAGCCAGTCTTTACAGCCGACAGCTTCCAAACGAAATACATTGGCGACATCCTGTTTTAAGTCGTCTATGACAGTATCCACTGTTTGATAATGTTCTTCTATGGTTTCGTCTGTGATGACAGTTTTTGGCGGATTGCCGAACATATCGTTGAATGCCAAATTGATAGGAGTGGTTTGGGCAGAAGCCTGCTCAAAAACAAAAGTATGGTCGTTGGTGGATTCACCCACTACATACATAGGAGCCCTTTCCCTGTCGGCAATGCGGTTCAAACGGGCAATATCCTTTTCTTCCACCAGCAAGCCCATTCTTTCTTGCGATTCATTGCCGATAATTTCCTTGGCAGACAAGGTCTTGTCACCGATTGGCAATTTGTCCATATTGATTTTTCCGCCTGTCTCCTCCAATAGTTCCGACAGACAGTTCAAATGTCCGCCGGCACCATGGTCGTGAATGCTGACAACAGGATTGTCAACATCTTCCGCCATCGCCCTGACAACATTGAAGACACGTTTTTGCATTTCCGGATTGGAACGTTGCACGGCGTTGAGTTCTATATTTTTGGAAAATTCGCCGGTTGCCACCGAAGAAACGGCACCGCCGCCCATACCGATACGATAGTTGTCACCGCCTAAAACAACAACTTTTTCTCCCGGCACGGGTGTCTTTTTCAAAGCGTGTTTTTTATTGGCGAAGCCGATACCGCCTGCCAACATGATCACTTTGTCAAAGCCGAACAATTTTTTGTTTTCTTCATGTTCAAATGTCAGCAAAGAGCCGCAAATCAAAGGCTGTCCGAATTTATTGCCGAAATCGCTGGCACCGTTGGAAGCCTTTATCAATATTTCTTCCGGTGTCTGGTAGAGCCATTTTCTGGCAGGAATGTTCTTCTCCCACACCTTACCGGCGTCATTTCTCGGATAAGAAGTCATATAAACGGCTGTTCCCGCCATGGGGATAGAGCCGATGCCTCCGGCCATACGGTCACGGATTTCTCCGCCGGAACCGGTGGCTGCTCCATTGAAAGGTTCTACTGTAGTAGGGAAATTGTGTGTCTCCGCTTTCAATGAAATGATGGTGTCGATGGGTTTGGTTTCAAACCAGTCGGCTTTATCGGCTGACTTGGGGGCAAACTGTACCGCTGTCGGACCTTCTACAAAAGCCACATTGTCTTTATAGGCCGATACCAAGCGGTTGGGATGCTCTTTGGATGTCTTTTTTATCATGCCGAACAAAGATGACGGCATTTCTTTTCCGTCTAAGATGAAAGTGCCGTTGAAAATTTTGTGGCGGCAGTGCTCGGAATTCACTTGCGAAAAACCGAATATCTCCGAATCGGTCAGTTTTCTGCCCAATTTTTTGGACAAGCCTTCCAGATACTCCATTTCTTTTTCACTCAAGGCCAAACCTTCCTCTTTGGTGTAGGCGGGCAGGTCGTCAATGTATTTGATGGGTTCCGGAGCGATGGTTTGGGCAAAAATAGTTTGGTCCAAGTTGACATAAACCTGTTGCAACATAGGGTCGTAAACACTTTTTGCATAGTCTTCCGCCGACAGATGCTTGTCGGGAGAGTAAATTCTTTCAAACTGCTCTATACGGGTGATGCCGGCAAAACCGATATTTCGGGTGATTTCCACGGCATTGGTGCTCCACGGAGTAATCATCTCCCGCCTCGGCCCGATAAAAACACCTTCTATATCCGGTTGGCTTACTATCCGGGCATTAGAAAACAGCCATTCTAATTTTACTTGTTCGTCTGCATTGAATTGTTGTTCTGTTTCAACAACATATACTATTGTGTTCTTTTGAAAAAATACTAACATCCAAAATAAAGTTTAGAAATTAAAACTTGCAAAAATACAAAAAAGTTTTTAGTTAACGGTAAAGAAGCCTTATATTTTTATAATTTTTATATTTATTGCATAGCCCGACAAGCAATATTTTACACTATGCTAGCCCGTTTTTAAATAATTTTTAAATAACTATAAGAACAACTTTTTCCGAAAATTTAACAAATTTTAACAAAAAATTCTTGTTCAGTCCCAATTTTTCCTTTTACCTTTGCATCTGAAAACGTTTTATTTATCATTTTAAAAATTTATATTTATGGAAACATTAAAAGAATTATTAGAAAATCCATTTGAAGGATTAAAAGGCAAACCGCAAGAATTTCAAAAGAAATGCGATGAAATTGCGAATAAGTTATTTAAAAACTACTGCATTGAATGTGGAATAAAACAATTTTACTTTGCTGAAATCGAGTTTTATTATTATGACACAAACGACTTTAAAGAAGAATGGAACATAGTTACATATGCTAGAGATGGATACGATGCTGGAACACTATTTTACCATCTGAGTGGAGTTGACATATGCTTCAAGAGTCATTATAATGAATCTTCTGCTCAATTTGGAGGAATTCTAATTAGATCTTTGCCAATCTTGGATAATGATAAAAATAAAAAATACATTACAGGACCATTGAACTGCAAAGATGAATTACTTAATGCTTGTAAAGGATGTTGTATGCCTAGAATTGTAAAAAGAAAAACTCAACTTGCAATGTCCCCAAAAGCAACTAAACGATTGCTTGGTGAGACTGCTATGTTAGATAATGTTGATGGAAATTATAATCTATGTTTCTATGACGGAAACATTGAAAATTGGGACACAGAAAGAATTTGGTATGACAAGAGAAAAGGAGAAATAAAAAAAATTACGAAAAAATACTCTATAGAGAGAAATATACCAATTAAATAAGATAATGATAAAAGGAATCATCACCCTCACAAACACAACATTCACCAACAACTAAACCCGACATGAAAAAAAAGAAATTGGAATTAATATCCCCTTTGAGGGAAGATGCTTTTACCGAAGCTGTATTACACAAGGTTGTATTAAACAAGATAGATTTTGAACTTCCTGATGAAATATGGGAGGTGATTAACGAAGGATTCGGAATATATTGGGACGAAATAATCGGTTTTGGCAATTATATCGATTTTGACGATTCATGCCTGTTCGTATTTAATCATCTTGTTTCTTATCACATATTATTTCCTTACGAGAAGGTGGAAACTATCATGAACATACTCTATGATTTCATCGAGCAAATACCGGGGGCATTTTTAGATGAATCCGCTGTTGTCATACCAAAAAACGATAAAGAATAAACACCATGACACTCACCGACAACCTTAGCAACAGCGTTTATTTTTCCGGCTTGCTGCCGAAGCAATGTCCTGTTTTGAACGCTAAAATTACGGAATCGCTGCAAAAACACGGAATCCCCTATGCCTATCTTTCTGAAACCAAAGACATCTGGTGCAGGGACTTTATGCCCATACAAATTGAAAAAGACAAGTTTGTATTCTACTATTACACACCTGATTATCTGCAAGATACCACATATCATCGTCGCCTTCAAACCGATACGGAAAAAGTGCTGCTTGCGGAGGAAAACCACCTCGGCGGTCTGCTCAAATACCGCACAAACATCGACCTTGTAATAGACGGCGGCAATGTGGTAAAATGCGGCGACACCGTGGTGATGACAGACAAAGTCTTTATGGAAAACAAGGACAAAAGTCCTTCCGAAGTGGAGCGGATACTCCGCGATGCCTTTCGGTGCGACATTCTGTTCTTACCATGGGAAAAGGTAAAAGAAGATGTCTACGGTCATAGCGACGGCATTGTGCACTACGCCGGCAAAGGGAAAATTCTGCTGACCAACTACGATGATTTTTCAATGGACTATTATCATCAATACCGAAAAATATTGGATAAAAAGTTTGATGTTATCACATTGAAATACAACACAAAACAACATCTCAAACGCAGTTGGTGCTATATCAACTTCCTGCAAATCGGCAATTTGGTGCTTGTGCCGCAGTTGGGAACCGATGAGGATGAGCAGGCTTTAGAACAAATAGGCAAAGTCTTTCCTGATGGTGAAATAGTCGGCATTCCTGCACTGGAAGCCGTCAGAAAAGGGGGTGCGTTGAATTGTATTTCGTGGAATATTAAAGTTTAGGATTATGAAAGACAGCAAACAAAACAAGAAAGATTTTTATGATAATTTGAAGACCAAAGAATTGGAGCTTTACGCTGAACAAGGTGATGCAGAGGCTCAATTCACACTTGGATGTCGTTATAGATTTGGTAAAAAAGCTAAAAAGAACTTTGCCAAAGCGATTGAATGGTATACTAAAGCAGCCGAACAGGGACATTCATTAGCTCAAAACAACCTCGGTGTATGTTATAATCATGGAAAAGGTGTGAGAAAAGACTACAAAAAAGCCTTTGAATGGTATTTCAAATCCGCCGAACAAGGAACCATTGGGGCACAATGGAATCTCGCTACTTGCTATTATTATGGCACTGGCGTTGAGAAAGACTACAAAAAAGCCTTTGAATGGTTTTTAAAGGCCGCAGAACAGGGGGATTCATGGGCTCAAAATGACATTGCAATCTGCTATTATAATGGATTTGGTGTTGAAAAAGATTTGAAAAAATCCGTGGAATGGGGGACAAAATCCGCCGAGCAAGGATATTCGGTTGCCCAAAACAATCTTGCCCTGTGTTATCTGTTTGGAGAAGGTGTCAGAAAGAACTATAAAAAAGCGGTAGATTGGTTTATAAAGGCTGCAGAACAAGGTGACGAAATAGCGAAAAAAAACTTGGAAAAAATCAGAACAATTTAGATAATGATAAAAATGATGACGAAAAAAGATTTTAATGAATTATTTAACAAAGCATTAGAAATTGCTTTTGAAGCCCACAAAGGGCAGGTGGACAAAGGAGGGCAGGCATATATTATGCATCCGATAAGAGTTGCACAAAAATGCAAATCTCCGGAAGCAAAAATAGTCGCTCTGTTGCACGATGTAATTGAAGACAGCCCTGTAACAGCTTCGGATTTGACAAAGAAAGACATTCCTCAAAATTTGGTGGACGAAATTGTTCTTCTTAGTCATGACAAAGAAAAAAGTTACGACAGCTACATTGCCGGCATCTGCGGCAGCGAGACTGCCAAAGAGGTAAAACTATCCGATTTAGAAGACAATATGAACCTCCTCCGCATTCATGGAGAACTGACGGAAAAAGACTTTGCCAGACTTCAACAATACAAAAAATCCTATGCGTTTTTAAATGATGAAAAATAATAAGCTCGTTTAAATATTTTTTCTACTTTTGTATTCTAAAATCAACCACCATGAATAACGAAAAATTCTCCGTTAAGAAAAGGATAAAAAGTTTTGCCTATGCCTTTGCGGGACTGAAAGTCCTGTTCAGAGAAGAACACAATTCCCGCATACACGCCGTTGCTGCGATACTTGCCATTGCCGCAGGATTCCTTTTGCGTATTTCCGCTTTGGAATGGACGGCTGTTGTCATCGTTATCGGGATGGTGTTTGCCGCGGAGATACTCAACTCCTCGTTGGAACGCACCGCCGACTTTGTCAAAGCGGAAAGAGACGACCGTAAACGCGATATCAAAGACCTCGGTGCCGCCGCTGTCTTGGTGTGTGCCGTCACCGCCGCCATTGTCGGTTGCATTATTTTTATCCCGAAAATATTGGATGTGTTGAGGTGATAAATAGTGGCGACTTGCACGAACAAGTATGCTCCACCTCATTTTTGTAAGGACGTGCCATGGTCGCGTCCCCACAAGTCATGGAAGGTTTCCACATAGGTGGCTTCGACAAACTCAGCCACCCTTGTAAGGACGATGTGTACATTGTCCCTATATGAAATCCCCCTGACACCCTAAAAGGGAAATAAAAAAAGCCGGCAAGGGATGCCGGCTTGTAATTCAAAAAAAATTATTGTTTAACCGTCGTAGCGACGAAAATAAATATGTTGCAAAAGTATCATTTTTTTTTGAAAAATTTTAACATTTTCGCTCATTTTTTTCTATCTTTGCAAAAATTATTTTTTAATAAATTTGCATTTGTGACTTGAATGTAGTCAAAAACAACTGTTTTTTACGTTATATAATAGATGAAACACGAAATCAACCCGCAAGAAACCAATCACAATAACCTGTTTGTTTTATCGTTATTATCTTTGGTGTGATTTCAATTATATATTGATTCAATTTTTTGAAAATGGTAAAGAAAGATTTTGTTGAAGAACCGCTTGAAAAACAACTGTGGAAGGCCGCCGACAAATTGCGCAAGAATATTGATGCTGCTGAATATAAGCACGTTGTGCTGGGTCTCATCTTTTTGAGATATATTTCGGTATCGTTTGAACAATTGTATGACGAATTAGTGAGGCAGCAGGCCGATGGAGCGGACCCCGAAGACCGCGAGGAATATGCTGCCGAGAATGTGTTTTACGTCCCAGCGAATGCACGGTGGAGTTATTTGGTGGCACAAGCCAAAAGTCCGCAAATCGGTAAGTATATTGATGATGCGATGGACGAGATTGAACGTGAAAACAAATCATTGAAAGGTGTGCTGCCTAAAGTCTTTTCCCGCCCCAACCTCGATCCGACTAGTTTGGGCGAATTGATTGACTTGATTGGCAACTCCACCTTGCAGAACACAAGTACCAAAAGCGCCGATTTGTTAGGACATGTTTTCGAGTATTTCCTCGGCGAGTTTGCCTTGGCCGAAGGCAAGAAGGGCGGACAATTCTATACGCCGCGTAGTGTTGTGGAATTGTTGGTGAATATGCTGGAGCCGTACAAAGGCCGTGTGCTCGACCCCTGCTGCGGCTCGGGTGGAATGTTTGTGCAGAGCGAGAAATTTGTGAAGGAGCACCAAGGACGGATTGAGAATATCTCAGTCTATGGGCAAGAGAGCAACCAAACCACTTGGCGACTGTGCAAGATGAATCTTGCTATCCGTGGTATCGACGCTTCGCAGGTGAAGTGGAACACCGAAGGCTCGTTCCTAAACGATGCCTTGCGCGATGTGAAGGCCGACTACGTGATGGCCAATCCGCCGTTCAACGACAGCGACTGGAGCGGCGACCAACTGCGTGGCCATGCCCGCTGGCAGTATGGCGTGCCGCCTGC
>JAEEGK010031638.1_pt1 | contig 10418 bp, 5 predicted proteins | sample 8958771 | NCBI WGS metagenome assembly JAEEGK01 (sample SAMN16246547, study PRJNA631951) | gut metagenome | biome: gut microbiome; feature: rumen; material: SC-attached | host: Bos | place: Iran: Karaj | collected 2018-10 | reverse complement strand
AATTTTATCTAATTTTAAAATTGAATCTCGATTATATTTATTATTATGAATTTCATGATTAATTGTTTTACTATATAAAATATTTCTAAAAGAATAATTATCGTTACTTTCTAAATTATTTAAACTTAATTCTGATGAAAATGAATTTGAAGTATTTAAATTATTTTTTTTCATAATTGGAATTGATTTATTTGAAATAGCTTTTATTCTTTTATTTGAAAAGTCTTTATTAAAATTTATTAATACTGGCATATTTTTACTTGATAAATTAGTTTTTATTATTGGTAATTTTTCAAATTTTTTTTCTTTATGAAAATAAATTTTTTCTAAATTTCCAGTATATAAAAGTGAATCATCTTCTTCTTTTTCATCTTCTAAATGAAATATTAATTTTTGATTATCAATTAATTCATTTATATTTATTTGAAAATCTAATATATTTTTTTTATTTCTGATTTCTTCAATATTTTTACTAAAATTATCAAAGCCATTATATAATTTATCAATTATTTCAATTAATAAATTTAATAAAGAATACTTTTTTATATTTGATTCAATATCTTTTCGAATATTATCAATATTAAAATCTTCATTTTGTAATTCTTTAAAATAATTTTTTTTATCTTTAAAAGAAAAAGAATTAATTAATTGATTATTTTCATTAATTGAATAAATTGTTTTTCTTATATTTTGACAATTAATATTTACAAAATTTTCTATTGGAGAAGAAGGATAAATTAACATTATATTATTTATTTGTTGTAATAATTTTGAAATTAATTTATACATATTTTCTAATTTTTTATTTAGAATTTTTTCTTTATCTTGTTTTAGCAAATTTTTTAAATTTTCTTCTTCAATATTTATTTCATTTATTAATATTTTTTTATATAAATAAAAACAATTTTCAATATTTCCTTTTTCAATTTCAATACATTTATGTTCATTATGTTTTTCTTTTTTACAATTCAAACAAATAAATTTAGAATCATCTCTGCAAAAAATATCAACTTTATTATTATTACATTCTTCACATTTTTCATATTTCGAATCTTCAGAACGTGATAAATTATAACTTTTAATTTTTTTATTATTAGTTTTAATTAATTTTATAATTTTAGTTTTCATATTATTTGAATTTAATAATGAAGGAATATTATTTTTTTCTACACTTTCATTTACATTTATTATTATTTTAAATGATGTTTTTTGAAAATAATCCTTTAAAGAAGTTTCATTATGTTCCTTTAATATTTTTGTTCCTTTATATGATAATTCTAATAAATTAGCTGGAATATTAAAAGATTTTTGTGCCAAAATTCTTAAATATGATATAGGCATTAATGGAGATATATTAAAAGATAATGCTTTTTCTTTATTTATGAATTCAATATCCATTTTTAATAAATCAAAAAACTTAATTTTTTATTTTTTTAAAAACAAAAAATGTTTTTTTAATTATATTATTATTAAAAAATATTAGATATTGATATTATCTTATATTATTTTTATTTTTTTAGTTTTTTATAATTATTAATTCATTAATTTAAAAAATGTATTTGATTTTATGGAAAAAAATAGTAAAAAGAATAAAAAGAATAAAAATTTAAATTATATATATTTAGGAGTTAATTTTAATAAAACTGAGAAAAATAACTTAAAACAAGAAATAATAAAAAACTATATCTATGACTTAATTAAAAACTACCCAGAAGAACTTTCATTTAAAGACTTACCATTTTATTTTGAAGAAGATTCAGAAAAAGAACTAAATAATAATAAAAAAGAAAATAAAATATGGAAAAATCCAAATTCAATACATATAACAACATTATTTATAGGAAACAAAGGATATATTAAAAATAACAATATATTAAATAATTTTAAAGAAGATGAAGAAGTAAAAGTGAATATTTTAGGTTTAATTATTATTCCTTATAAAATTGCAATTTGTATCGTTAAAATAGATATTTTTTGTGATAATGAATTTCCTCATATTACTCTTTCAATTGGGGATTATAAACCTAAAAATTCAAATGATGTTTTAGATATTTTATTTGGAAAAAATGGGAAATATAAAGATTTATATTTTAATATTATTAATGGAAATGATGTGGATTTTATTATTAAAGATTGTGTTAATATTTTTGGTCATGATGAAAATGTTTTTATTAAATTAAAAAATTATGGTTTTTCTTTAAATGGTTTTCAAAAAGGTTTTAAATTAGTTTAAATAATTAATTATTTTGTTTATAAAACTATTTTAAAAAATTTTTTATATATTATTTTTTAAATTGTTATTTTAATTTAAATTTATTCTATTCTTGGTTTTCTAATTCAGATAATTTTTTTTTTAAATCTTCAATTTTAGTATTTAATTCATCACATTCTTCAAATTTTTCTTCTTTTACTAACTCATTTAAATTGTTTTCAAGTAAAGGTATTTCATTTTTTATTTTTTCAATTTCTTCTTCTCTTTTCTTTTTTTCTTCTTCTTTTTTTTTTAAAATTTCTTCTTCTGATAATTTTTCTTCTTCTTCTTTTTTTACTTCTTCACTTTCATCATTTTTTTCATTTTCTTTTTTTTCTTCATTTTCATTATTTTTGATATCATTTTCTTTTTCATTTTGTTCATTTTGTTCATTTTCTTTTTCTTTATTATTTTCTTCAATTTCATTATTTTCATTTTCTTCTTTTTTTTCTTCTTCTTTAACTTCATTTTTATTTTCAATTTCTTTAATTTCATTTTCTATTAAATTAATTTCATTTTTAATCATTTCAATATCATTATCATTTTCATCTAAATCTTCTAAAAAGTCTTTTAAAATATTTAATAAATTATTTAAATATTTATCATTATTATCTTTTAAAATAGAAATAATTTGATTATTTTCATTTTGAAAATTACTTGAATTAGAATTAATATTTTCATTTTCTTTTTTAAAATTTTCAATAGCATTATTATTATTTTGTAAAAGATCCATTAATTTATTTTTATTTTCATAATGTTTTTTTACTTCATTATTTAAACTTTGTGCTTCTTTAAATTGTTTTTTTATTACTGCATTTTTTTTTGCTTCTTCTAAATTATTAATATGAGAATCAGTTGATAATATTTCAGAATCAATTCTTTTATTTTGAAAATATAATACTTCTATTTGTTCATTATTCTCATTTATTTTTGATGAAAATTCATTTATTTTTTTTTCATTCTCATTTATTTTTTTTAAATTATCTTCATTTGAATTAAACATTTCATTTAATTCTTTTATTGTTTTTGAATAATTTTCTATTCTTTTTGGAAATTCTTCATTTCTTTTTTGTATTATATTTATTATATTATTTACTTCATTTATTTCTTTATTAAATTTTTCTTCATTATCTGAATAAACTTTTTTTAAACTTTCTAAAATTTGAATTGATTTATTATAATCATCTTCTTTTTTATTTTTTTCTTCAATTATTTTTTGATATGATTCTTCATTTTCATATTTTTTTTTTACTTCATTTCTTTCATTTTCTTTTTCTTCTATTTTTTTATTAATTTCATTTAAACTTTCTTCTTTTTCTAATAATTTTTTTTTTAATTCTTCAATTTCATTACTTACTTCATTTTGATTTTTATATAATTCATCAATTTCATTTTTTAAATCTTTAGTTTCTTCTTCAAATTTTTCTTTAAAATTATCTTCTTCTTTTTTTACATTATCAATTGATTCTTGTAAAATTTTATTTAAATCTTCATTTTTTTTTTTAACTTCTTCAATATCTTTTTGAAAATGTTCTAAAGAATGTTTTTTATTTATTTCCATTTCTTCTTTTGATTTTTCAGCATTTGGAATTAACATTGGAAAAGAAATTAAATAACTATCATAAAAATCATTTTTTTGTCTCATTAAATCAATAATTAATATTTTAGTTTCATTTAAATCTTTTTCATTTTTTTCTTTTATTAATATTTCTATATTTTTTTTATCTTGATTTTTTTTATCAATTTCATCTTCAACTTTTATTGCTTCATCAAAATTATTACTTTCTGCTAATTGATTTTGTTTTTTTGTTAAATTTTTTAAATCTTCTTCTAATTGTTTTTTATTTTTATTTAATTCAGATATTTCACTTCTTATTAAACTTATTTTTCTTACAAAATTTTTAAAATTTTGATTATAATCAAACATACTTGAATTATATTTCATTAATTTCTCATTATATAATATTTTAATATCTACTTTTTTATTATTTAATATTTCTTTTTTTGATTCTTCATTTTTTTCATGTTTTGATTCATTATTTCCTTTTTTTATAAAACCAAAATTTTTTTTTGGTTGTTCTTTATTTTCTTTTTCTTTTTCTTTTTCCTTTTCTTTTTCATTTTCATTTTCATTATTTTTTTGAATATTATTATTATTTTCATTATTTGTTGCTGATGATATTACTTTATTTAAATCTGTATTATTTGAATTATTTTGTTCAACATTTGATTTTTGTTCATTATTATTTTGAATATTTTGATTTGAAACTTGTTTTTTTTTTATAAATGAAAATTTTGGTCTTTCATTTTTTTGCTCTGGTGTTTTACTTGGAGGTTGATAATTTTCATGTTCATTTTGTTTATTTGCTTCATTTACAGTCACTAAATAATTATTGATTGATTCTTACTATTTTGAAAAAAATTCATTTTAAATAAAATAAAAATAAATGATTTAAAAATAAATATATTATAATATTAATAAATAATTAAATAATTTTTTTTTTAAAATTATTTAATTTAAATACGAATATTCTCATATAAAACAATATAATTTTTCCTAATATAAACCCATAAAAAAAAAACAATAAATTCTTCTTTAGAAAAAAAAATATACTTTTCTTTAAGAAGAAATAATATTTAAATTAGCATAAAAATTAGAACAATAATTTTCAATCCATTGTTCAAAACTTTCACAAAGTTCTCCTAAAAACTTTCCAGGATATCCACCAAAAACACAATTATCAGGTACTCTAACATCAGGAGGAACATAAGTATCATCTAATATTTTAACACAACAACCAACTTCACTTCTTTCTCCTAATATACTATTTTTTCCAATATAAACAGAATTTCCAATAGAACGACTTGAAATAATACAATTTTTTCCAATATAACATTGACTTCCTATATTTAAAGTTTTAAAGTCAAAAGGTGGAATTGGAGAATTTAAACAATTATGTAAAACTGTACCTGCATCAATTATTGTCCCTACTCCAATGTTTACTCTGTTTAAATCACCACGAATTAATACATTTTCTTCTATTAAATCCATTGCTTCTATACGAACTCCATTTAATCCCCATGCATGAAATCCTTTTGATATTTTTATGTTCTTTTCATTTATTAAATGGTAGTCTTTGTTTGAAACATATCTTTCTGGCATATCCATACTTTTTATTTTTTTTTTTTTTATTTTTTTTTTTGAATTATTTTTTTTTTTTTAATTTTTATTTGAGGTTTAAATTATTATTTAATTAAATTAGAGTTTTAAATTAGATTTTTTAATGACATCTATTTATAATAATTATCATTATAAACATAATCAGTTAAGTGATGCAAATCCATTTAAAATTTTTAGTTCTGATTATAATGCTTATAGTAATAAAATACCAGCTTCAGTAAATAAAACTTCGTATAATACAATAAGTAATCAACCTTATAGTAAAACGACAAAATTAGATGATAATTCTTTCGGTCAAAATTTAAGAAAGACACCAAATCAATTAAATGATCCAATTAAATCAACATCATATAATATTATTAATGGTTATCCTTTAAATAAAACAATGAATTATGCCCAAGCAAATAATAATTATTCATATAATACAAATAATCAAAGAAGAGATCATCTTTTTGATTTATTAAATTATACAGGTTCAAAATTAAATCCAAATAATACAAATTATTATAATCCAAATGTAACAACAAATAATACATATGGAGATTATACATATCAAAAATCAAATAGAGCACAAAATTCATATAATCAACCAACTCAAAATAATACAATAACTAATCCAATTACAAATCCAATAACTAATCCAATAACAAATTCAATTACTAATCCAATAACAAATTCAATTACTAATCCAATAACAAATAATAATAATTATCCCTCTTCATTTAATCAAAATCCAATAATAAATAATTCAAATTACCCAAATTCAATAAATAATAATTTATCTCAGGTTAAAATTCCAACTCCAATAAATAATACAACCCCATTAAAAAACCCAACTCCTTTAAATATACCCCAACAAAAATTAATAGAAACAATACCAAAATCTAATTCAATAACCCAAAATATAAAAAACCCAACACCAAAAATCCAACAATCAATAAATCAAGAATATCAACAATCCTCATCTCAATCAAGCCCAGAAAAACAAAGTGATATAAATTCCCCAGAATATTTCTCAAAAGGAATATCAGTATCAGAATACGCATACAAAGAAGAACCAAATTCTCGTTTTCGAGATTACATGGAAGACAAAGGAGTATGTATTGATTGTTACTTAAACAATCCTTCAAATTCTTTATTTTGTTTATTTGATGGTCACGGAGGTAAACAAGTATCATCATATCTTCAAAGTAACTTCCCATTATTTTTAAAAGAACATTTACCATCACCAAATATAACACAAACATTAACATCATTTTTTCCTTTAATAGATGAGAAAATAAAACAAAGTAATTTTTATCAAGTTGGTTCAACAGGTTGTATAATATTAATAACAAAAGAAAATAATAAAAAAGTAATATATTCAGCAAATATTGGTGATACACGTTCAATATTAATTAACTCACAAAAAAAAGTTACTAGATTATCATTTGATGATAGAGCAAGTGAACCAAGTGAATATAATAGAATTACTAGTCAAGGTGGAATTGTCTTTGCTGGGAGAATTTATGGTCAATTAATGTTAAGTAGAGCTTTTGGTGATTGGGAATTAAAAGAATTTGGTGTTAGTAATATACCACATGTTAAAAGAGTTGAAGTTGGTGATGAGGAATGTTATGTTGTTATTGCTACTGATGGGGTTTGGGATGTTTTAGAAGATGATGATGTTGGAAAAATGTGTTCATATGTTAATGGTGCTAAGGATTTATGCTCTGAAGTTATTAAAAATGCTCTTGGGAAAGGAAGTATGGATAATATTAGTTGCTTTGTTATTAAGGTTAATTAATATTGTTTTAGATTAGAATTTTTTTTTTATTTGTTTTTTTTTTTATTTTTTTTGATTAATAATTTATTATTAGTTTTTTAATAATTTTTATTTTTTTGTTTGAAAATAAAATTATTATATAAATTTTTTTCTCAATTTAACATTTAACAATAATAAAAAATAAAATTTAAAAAAAAAAAAATTCAAAATTCCTATTTAAATTATGCTTTAATATACTCACAAAATTCTTCAAATGTAATTTGATCTCCTTTTAAAGTAGCATTTTTTAAAATATGTTTCATTTGAGTATCACTCATATTTTCTCCAATTTCACTACAAATTCTTTTAAAAGTTTCAAAAGTAATTGTTTCCTCTTTTGGATTATCAATACATAAATTAAAAATAGTTCTCAATCCATTTTCAGTATTATAATCATTTAATCTTGAATTAACATGATTAGAAAAATTTTCCCAAGAAACAATTTCATTTTCTTCAGAAAGTTCATTTAAAATTTTATATAATTCAGGATTAATTGTATCATAATTCATATATTTTAAAGCTTCAATAGCATCATTAATTTTAATAGTTTGATTTTTTTCAAAATCAAATAAATCAAAAGCTTGTTTTAATTCATTCATTTCATCAATAGAAATAATTTTTCTTTCAACTTTAGGTACATAATTTTTTTCACTATTAGCAAAAATTAAAATAATATAATTTTCTTCTTCAAAAATTTGTAAACCAATACCAACTTGAGTATAAAAAGGATCAGTAATAAAACTTCTTCCTTTTTTTTTAGTATCAACTTTATTTAAAAGTAATTTTACAATTTGATTATTTGGATCATCAGAACCAATATCTGCTAATAATGCTGGATTTTCAGATAAATAATAATCAGGAATAACATTTTTTAATTCATTTCCAACTTGATAACATTTATAATCTTTATTATTTAAACAAAATTTTTTTGCTTCATTTTGTGCTATTTTTGATAATTCTGAATTTAATGTTAATGGGGGTACTGGTTTCATTTTTTGAAGTACTAATAAATATTTCTCTATTTCTTGTAAGAGAGGATCTCTTGATTTTATTCTACTTAATCCTTTTCTATATATTTCTATACTATGGATTATTGATTGGGGATTCTCACGAAATTTATTTAAGTTTTCTATAACGGTTCTTTCAAATTGAGTTGACATTTTTTTTTTCTTTTTTTAAAATTTTTTTTAAATGTTTAAATATTTAAATATGAAAAATAATTGTTAATTAATGATTTTTTAATATGTGAATTAAATTAATTTTTTTTATGTTTTTATATTAATTTATATTTTTTTTATATAATTATATTGAAAATTAATTAATAATTAATGTTTTATTTTTTTTTTAGTATTTTTCACCTAAGAAATAATTTATGTTTAATGGCCTTTTTACACAATCAGTTACTCCTTCATGGAATTTATAAATAAATTTACTATCATTTCTATTAATTTGGTTTGATTTTCTTTTTTTACCTAAACCAATAGAAGAAATAAACTTTGAAAAATTATTATTATTTTCTTTTTTATTATCATCATTTTCTATTTTTTTTGCACTTCCTTTTAAATAATCATCAGCATCTAAATTTTTAAGTGATTTAATTTTTTCATATTCAGATTTTAAAATTAATTTTTGATTCAAAGTCAATTTATCTTTTCTTTGAATATTATCAAATTCTAATAATTTACTAATATTAGGTTCAAAATTAATTTGTTCAATATCATTATTATTATTATTTTTAAGAGAAATTCCCATTAAAATCATAATATTAACAGCTTCAATAATTTTATCCTTTTCATTTTGTGTCATTAAATCAAAATTAATTTCTTTAAATTTAGGTTGAATTAATTGATAAACAAAAGGAATAATTTGAGTAACAATAATAGATTTAGATATATTATTTTTATAACCACATTCATTTAAATTATCTTGAATAGAGTCAATAATAGAATTATTAATTTTTTTTTGTTGTTTTAATTCAAAAAATAAAGAAGGATATTCAATTAAATTTCTTTCATATTTATTAGAATAATAATAATGATTAATATAATTTCCACTCATACATGTATAATTATGTATATCACCAGGAATTGTAGAAATTCCTTTTTTTGATAAATAATCTTCATATGAAAATAATTCTGTTAATTCACTTCTTTTTTCAATATCTTCTAAAGAATTTTTATTTTGAATTTTTATATAATTTGAGAATAAACCTTCTATTATTTTGTTATATTCACCACTTGAATTATATAAATTCTTTATTTCCTTATATGATAATGGTATTACATCACTTGAATTATAAATTATTTTATTCCAAATATTAAATAAATTTTCATTAAAATCTTTATTACAAATAAGTTTTAATTTATTTATATCTGATGTTATTTCCATTGTCAAATCAAAATTATATTTATTATAAGATATAAATTGTAAAGCATTTAAACAAGATCTTATATCATATTTTGTTAAATCACATATTGATTTTATTATTGAACGATCAATTGGTAAATTTTCTTTTTGTGATATATAAACTAATTTATCAAAAACTTTTTTTTCATCTGGTTTTTTTATATTAATAACATAAGCTTCTTTTCTTAATAAAATTAATTGTTTTGCATATAAATCATTACAAATACAAATTACTGGTCTTTTAATTGAAGAATTTTTTTGTTTATTTTTTTTATTTTTAAAATTAAAATTTTCATTATCTTCAAAATCATTTTTATCTTTATCATCAAAACTTAAATCATCATTATCAGAAAAATTATCTTTAATATCATTTTTTTTTTTATTTAAACTAAACAAACCATTATTAAAACTTTTAAAATTTTTATTATCAAAATCATTTAAAACTTCTTTTTTATTTCTTCCTAAAATAGCTTTATTTAATTTTCCATTTTTAATAAAATCAATAATATTTTTAATAGAATTTTTTCCAACAAAATCAGAACTAATTCCATCAATTTCATCTAAAATTAAACAAGTAGGTTTATTTTTTTTTTTACTAAGATTTAAATTATTAATTAAAGTAGTATCATAAATTCTAGTAATTAATTTATCATATGTTCTCTCATCTGAAGAATTAATAATTATTGGCTCATAACCACATTGGCGCGAAATTATATTTGCAATTGTTGTTTTTCCTATTCCTGGAGGACCACTTATTAAAATTATTTTATGCTTTG
>JAEEGK010031623.1_pt1 | contig 10421 bp, 8 predicted proteins | sample 8958771 | NCBI WGS metagenome assembly JAEEGK01 (sample SAMN16246547, study PRJNA631951) | gut metagenome | biome: gut microbiome; feature: rumen; material: SC-attached | host: Bos | place: Iran: Karaj | collected 2018-10 | reverse complement strand
ATATTCTAAGATTTCATTTTTATTCTTTTTATTTTCACTTTTAGACTAAAAAATTTTTTCCAATATTTAAAACATTTATTTTTTTATGAATTTTTAAGAAATTTATTATATATTAATTTCTTTTTTAAACTAAATAAAAAACAAAGAAAAAACAATAATAAAATAAATAAAAAGTAAAAAATAAAAACAAAAAAGCTCCAAAAGAAAATATAAATTAAAAATAAAAAAATTTAGTTTGTTTACTTAATTTATAAAATATAATTAATGTTTTTGAAGATAATAAAATTCTTATATAAATATTTATTTTTACTAATAATACAATTACTTTGAAAAATTCAATCAAAGTTTAAATAGTTTTAGAAATAAATACAAACATACAAAAAGAAAAATAAAAGTACTTTTTAAATTTACATTTTTAATTTAAATTGATTTCACCAATATCATAATTTTGTTTTTCACTTTTTTCCATGTCAATATTTTTTTTGGATAATTTTTTTAAATAATAAGGAGATTTCTTAATATTATATATAAATGGTAAATGAACTTCTGATTCCTCTATATAATATTCATTATCATTATCATCATTATTTTTATTCAAATTGTTTTGCAAAGATTCATTCTGTTTTTTTTTTTGGAAATAAGGTTGAATTACATTTCTATAACAAATATTTGAATGAATATTTTGCTGTTTAGTTAATTTAAATCTATTAATATTCTCAAAATCCTGGTTTAAGATATTATTTTTTTTATTTAACTTAATTGAATTATTCAATGGTGTATTAATTTTCGATTTAATTGTTCTTTCATCATCATCAAAATAACTTTTTCTTAATCTAATAGGTTTTTCCATTAAATTCAATGAATAATTTCTTTTTAATTCATTTGAAGGATTAATTTTTATCATATTTATTGAACTCTTATGTTGATTATAAGTTTTTTTTCTTGGAAAAAAATTAATTTTATTATTTCTCATTTGATTTATATTTAATAATCTATTATTAAAACTTTTATTTTTCTTTTGATATAATTTAAAAATATTAGGTGGAATATATCTATTGTTTAATTCATAATTATTTTTTTCATTTTCAATATTATAATTTTTGTTATTTATATCATTCATATTATAATAATTTTCATATAAATCATTGGGAATATCATTTTTATTATAATTGAAATTCCCATTTTGTTGATTTATATCAGGTAATATTTTTTTATTATCAAAAAAATATTTTGCATTGAAACTATATTCTCTATCTTTAAATTTATTTTCTTTTTTTTGAGAAGATTTTTTTTTTTTTATTTCATCAAACCAATCAGATTCATTAAAGTATTCAATGATCATTTTTTCTTCATTATTTTCTATTTCTTCTCTTTGGATATTTCTCATTTATATTAAAATAAATTTTTTGATAATAAAAATAAAAAAAACTATATTTCTTTATTAAGAAAAAAATATGGATGTTAATCAGGCAAATACAAGAAATTTAATTCTAAAGATTACATTTTTATTAACATTATTGATTGTAATTTTAGATTTTCAAGCTTTATATAATTCAATATCTCATTTAAAGAAATATATTGAGAGCGATAAATTTAATCAAAAATATTTTAATGAATGTATTAAATATCAAAGTATAGCTGAAATTATTTTTGGACTTTTTGGTTCTTGTGCAGGAATTTCTGCTTGTGTAGCAGGGTTTTTTTTTATAAGAAATTTTGATTATTTTATTGAAAAAGGTTTAAAAGCATTTAGTTACTTTAATTATTTAATTTTTGGTCCTTATCTTTTTGCTTGCACTTTTATAGGCTTACACTACTTTAATAAAATTTCTTATTTTTGTTTAGAAAAAGAAAATTTAGATAATAAAAGTTTGAATTTATTAATTGTATTTTGTATATTTTTATCTCTTTTTATATCTTCTTTCATTATTTCATTATTTACACCTATAAATATTATTACTTATTTTCATGATTCTATTAGATTTAATGAAACTGGTTCTTATATTCTTGGAAAAATATTTTGGAAATTTGTATTTGAAAGAAATAGAAATATGATTATTGAACCAAACAATAATAATAATAATAATAATAATATTAATAATGGTTTAAATTTTTTAGATGATTTTGACCATCAATTACAATTTTATGCACATATTTAATTATTTAAAAGTCTTTTAAATATAATATATTTTCTTTTATATATAAATTATACAAAAATGGTTTTAAACAATCAAAGGATTTTTCGATTCTTTTTGAATATAATCATAATCATCATCATTTAATTCATTTGCTCTTTTCTTTCTAGGTAATTTTTTTATTAAATAAAAAATTATAGTTACTAAAACACCAATTACAATAATAACTATAATAACCAACAATACAATTATTAAAGTCCTATCTTTAGGTTTAGCATTTGGAGTTATTTTTTGAGTATATAAACTCACAGTTTTTGAATCTTTATCAAAAATTAAATCATAATTTTTTAAAAAAGGTTGTCCTAATCTCCATTCAGCATCAATTGTTTCATCACCCTTTGGAACAAGAATTAGATAATATAATTTATTATTATATTCATACCATAATTGTTCTGGCTTAATTTCAAAAGTATAATTTTCTTTTTTTAAAATAAATTTTAAACTTTCCATTTTCTTAATATCATTTTTCATTTCATCTGTTTTATTACAATAGTAATATGAATAAACATTTTTAGTTTTTAATTCTTCAAAAAAACATTGTTTTTTTTGAATTTTTTGATTGAAAAATAAATCAAATATCATTTCCTTAAATTGAAGAGGAGCAATAATTAATCCTGAGTTAAAGTTAAATCTTGTACTATTTGTAATATTAATATTTTTATTTCCATAAATAATATTATTACATTCCATTCCTAAAATTAGACTATCTTCTAAGATTTTCAAATTAATTTTAGTTAAATTATTTTCAGAATATTCATTATTAAATTGATGAGGATAAGCACCAAATATAAATTCATTTTTATTATCTTTTAAATCTTTATTTAAAGTGTCTCTTTCATCAAAATGAAAATAAAAAGCATTTCTTGAAATTTTTTTATCTGAATGTAATTTATTAATTAAACTTGTATTAGAAAGTTGTTCTGATGTCTTTGAATCAAATTTTAAACCAATAACTCCTGAAGTTTTATTTATTTTCAAAGCAGAAATTTCTTTTACTAAAGAAAAATAAACATCATTAATTTTTGAACCTCCAAAAACGAAATTTTCTTTTGATAAATCAGCTTTTTTAAAGTCTTCAGAAAAAATAAAATCAACTTCATCTATTTTTTGATAAGAAAGAGAATTTGTATCAAATGTTGGATATGAAGATTTAACTTGAGGACCTAATAAATATGTTGAATAAGCATCAGTTCTTAAATGAACATTGAATTTTTGATTTGGTGTTCCTAATAATATTTCAACTATTAAATTTTGGTCATTTAAAATTTCCATTACATTTGATTCATTCATTTTTTCAAATGTTTTTTGGATAAATTTTAATTTTATTGGTTCTATTTTAGAATTTAAACTGTTTGATAATGAAAGTAATAAAAATGTTAAACATAAAAAGCTTTTACTCATTTTTGATGATAAAAATATTAAAAAATTAAATAAATATTTTTTTAATTTATAATTACATAATAATTATTTTTGATAAATTAAATATACCCTTTATAATTTTTATTTATATTTCAATACTTAGTAATATTCCATATTTCCAAATAAATAATGTTAAAAATTGAATTTTCATTTGCTGTTATATTTATTTCTTGAATATTGAAATATTTCAATAAATTTTTCAAAATTTATTGTGTCTTCTTCTTTTATACCGAAAGTATTTTGAATATCTAAAATAATATCTTCTACTACATTCTTAGAATTACTAGTTATATCAAATATTGCTTCTCTTATTTGTTGTAAAGTAATTTCATTTTTTCCTTCTTTATCTATATTATCATAAAATTCTTTAACATATTTTTCTTTTGTTAATAAATTTCTATCTACACATCCTCTAATAAATTCTTCATATTCAATATAACCACTATTATCAGTATCTAAAACAGTAAAAATTTCTTCAATTGTATCTCCATAAACTAAAAAATCATATTTTGAAAAATCTCCTGTGTCTTCTCCTTTCATTTTATAATATTCAATTAATCCATCATATAATTCTTTTTTTGTTAATAAACCATTCATTTCTTTATTTAAATATCTAAAAATAATTAAAATATTATTTTCTTCTTTAAAGAAGTCAGCAAAATGACAAATATTTGCAATGTAGATTTGCTCAATTTTTGATGTTAATTGATAATTAATTAAATTATTAAAATATTTCTCTAAATCTTGAGTTTTAATTAATATTTTATAAGGTAATATTGGATCATATCTTTTAAAAAAATCACATTTTAAAGCTTGAGCAGCAGAATATCTTGTTTGAAGATTAATATCTAATAAATGTCTTAATAAACTTTGTAAACTTTTAGGATATTTTTTTAATCTTTCATTATGGGTATTATATTTACCTTTTAAAATAGAATTTATTATTTTTTCTTCATTTTCACCTTGAAAAGGAATATCACCAGTGATTAAAATATATAATATAACTCCTATACTCCATAAATCACATTTATTATTATAATTTTGATTTATTACTTCTGGTGCCATATAATATGTAGTTCCTATTATTGTTTTTTCATTTTGTTTTGTTTTTAATTTTGCAGTTCCAAAATCAATTATTTTTAAATGATAATATTGACTTATTTTTCCTTTTATGTTTACCATTAATATATTTGAAACTAAAATATTTTCCAATTTTAAATCTCTATGAATAATACCATGAAAATGAAGATAAGAAATTCCACTTAATATTTGAAATAAAATATTTGAAATTTGCATTTCATCTAATCCATTTTTGAGTTGACCGACTAAATCACCGAATTTACAATATTCATTTACAATATAATATTCATCAGTGTTATTAAAAACTTCATATATTTTTATTATTGAAGGGTGACATTGTTTTTTTAATATATTTATTTCATTTAATATTCTTAAATTATATACATTATTTTCATTGTTTTTATCTTTTAATATTTTTTTAATTGCAACTTCCTTTTGAAAAACTTTATCTTTTGCATAATAAACTTTCCCAAAACCACCTTGTCCTATTTTTCTAATTATTATATATTTTTTATCAGGAGAATCATTATTTTCTTTAATTAAACATTCTGGAATAAAAACTAATTTGGTTTCTTTTATATTAGATATATTTTTTGATATTGGAAAAGTATTTTTACTTTGTAATTTTGGCATAATTAAATCTATTTTCTCTCTTCTAGTTTTTTGAGGGGAATATGATAAATTTGAATTTTTATGATAATATAAATCATTTTTATCTCTCAAGAGACTTCTTTGATTTTCTAATCTTTTGATATTCGAATTACAAGCTGCACATTTTATTCCCATTTTTTTTATTATAAAATTTCATTTTATTTTTAATTTAGAAATATTAATTCTATATTAAAACAAGTAAAGTAAATAGAATATATGATAATATATAATTATATATATAAACATTAATCATATTATTATAATTTAGAAATTTTAAATTAAATCATAATTTTAATTATTTTTCATCATTCATTTGATAAAATAAGTTTATTTTATTCATTTGAGTATTTTTTAAATTTATTTAAAAAACATATTTATATAATAATGTTTTTGAATTTTATATAATAATTTCTTTATTGAAAAAAAATTAAATTATTCAAATTTTCAAAGAATTTTTTAATTTGACAATAAAAGAAAAAATACTTGCATATTATATGAATCTTTTATTGGCATTGCACAAATAACACAATAATCGATATAACTGGTTAAAATATCATCTAATGCATTGCTTTCATTTTTCTTTAATAAACTCCAAACAGATTCTTTATAATTATCAATAGGACATTCAACACAATCAATTTTTTTATCTTTAAAAGTTTTAAAATAATAATTATCTAAAATTCTCTCATTTCTTTCATCATCACTCATTGGAGTAGTATTTAAAACTAATATATCTTCTCTTAATTGATAATAACAAGATTCATTTTTAATTAAAAAATTAGGAAACATAGCTAATTTGTCATTTTTATTATTTTCAGCTTTACTAATTAAATCAAATAATCCTTGGTTTTTAGCTTCTTCTTTGTATTTTTCAGGTTCTGTTCTAATATCATTTAAAAATTCAAATATTTTATAAGATTTTTCATCACTTATTTCAAGCATTAAATTTTCTAAATCATCATTAGTTGATTCATTCCAATAAGGAGGATTATGAGAATTCTGAACATTATTATCACAGAATTCTTGAACAATATCATTTTCTTCTTTTTCATCTTTTTCTTCTATTTTTTCTTTTTCATATAATTCTTCTAAATTTTGTTTTTTTTTCACTGTTTTTAATTCTGGTTCCTCATTATTATTAATTTTATCTTCTTCTATATTCATTTCAATTCTTCCTGTATGTATAGTATCTTTTAAATTAGAGTTTTCTAAATTTGAATCAGTGTTATTCTTTTCAATATCAGCTTTAATTTTATCATTTCTATTCATGTAAATATTGAAATTAGCAAGATCTTTGTTTTCTTCTCTTACACAACATTGATTTCCCATTATTTTTTAAAATAAATTTTTATTTTATTTTTATAAATAAGAAAAAAAAATCTTTGTTACAGATATTTATTACAAATATTTTAAGATATATCATTAAACCTTATTTTAAATTTGTAAAAAAATTATTTATATATTAAATTAATAATATCATAAAATACAAAAATTGATTGCTGTTTAAAAGGAATTACACTAATAATTATGATATATATGAGTGAATATTAAAGATATATTTTTTGTTTCAATTATTTCTCCTATTAAAATCAAATTAATAATATAAACAAAAATTATTTTAAAAAACTAAAAATATAAATAACTCCCCTTTAATACATAAATTTTGAGTTTATAAAAAGATTTTTTAAGGAAAAGAAGAATAAATATTAAAATATTTATTTCATTTAAAGTTTGTTAATGAAAAATAATAACTTTAAAAAAAATGCCTATTTATAATAATTATATAATATGAATAAATTTTAATTTTAATTTTAAATATTAAATTTCATGTAATAAAAAAAATAATAAAAACAAAGAATATTAGTCTTATATTAAAAATATTTATTTAATTCTTTTATACAAATAATGATTGAAATTTAATAATCAAATTTTGAAGTCCATAAACAAGAAAGAAATATTATGTTGATTGTTAATGATTATAAAGAAATTAAAATTAGTTTTTGAAAGTTTAATTGTTGAGAATAATAAAAATAAAATATTAATAATAATTTTAATGATTATCAAAGAATATCACTATATAAGGCCATTTAAAAAATAATAATTCAATAAAAATGAATATATGAATATATTAAAGGCAAATAATTATCTTTAAAAAATATGGAGAACTTAATATCAAATTATTAAAAGAAAAAACAATATAAAAAAAAACAATATTCTAAAATAATTTAAAAAATATAATTGAAAATTTCTGAAAGACCCTAAATACATCAAATATTTGTGAATAATAATGTTTATAATAAAAACTAAATAAACAAAAATTAAATTTATTATTAAAAAAATATCATTAACTATATTTTACAATAGAAATTACATATTTCTTTTTTATTTTTTGTAATTCAAAAATAAATAAAAATTTATAGTTTTATTTTTAATCTAATATTAATAATTTTTCTAAGATTATAGATAGAAAATTTTAAATCTAAATATTTTATTTCAAAATAACAGAAAAAAAAGAAATAAAAAACTAAATGATATCATATATTATAGCATAATTAAACCTAAATAAATAAAAAAATTATTAAATTTCCTCTACTTCATGAGCGTCACTATTATCTTCTTTTGGGAAAATTCTTTTTTCATTAATTTTTTTGTCAAAAATTTTCTTTTTTAACTGTGATTCATCAAAACATTGACACCAATACTCGACTAAAATACAAGAATAATGAGCAAAAAAAAATCCTATAGGAACATCAATAGTATAATGTATTCTACTTTCAATAACTAAAATAGCTTCATAAAGAGCAACAGAAAAAGAATAAATTGAAAAATAATAATGTTTCCTATAATAAGCAAAAAAACCACAAATAGTACAAATTCCAACATGTCCACTCCAAAAAAAATCATTTCCTGGATAATAATTTACACTAATTGAGGGAAAATGAGGATCTTCCCATTCCCATCCTTCATCTTTTGGAATTGACATTCTATTTAAAGTTTGCATTATTCCCCGACAAACATAAAAAAAAACTATTGTTAAACCATTTGACCATAATTTATCTATTAAACACCAGACTATTAATGATATTACAAATGCCGAATCTAATATGAATGAACCTATTATTTTTGATGCTTTATTAAAAGTTTTGTTCTCTCTATATATTTTGTTTAAACCCCTTGTTAAAATAAATCCTCCATCCAAAAAACATTTTCCTTTTTCTATATTTGATTTATTTAATATGATGTCTGTTTGATTTATCAAGTAATATAAAAGTATTGCAAATAAAGAAAGAATTAACCGGACTTTCTTTCCAAATGTTAATTTTTGATTAAATATATTTGGACGTAAAAAATTGGAATGAATTAAAGGACTGTCCATTATAATAATTATTTTTTTTTAGTTTTTAATATAATACAAAAATTATTAATTTTTTATAATTTCATTTTTGAATGTTTTTATAAACAATTGGTTTTAAGTAGATTTAAAATTAAATTATATTACCTTCTTATATATATATAAGAATTATTTATTATATTATATTTTTAAACATTTTTTTTAACATGCTCAATTATTTTTTAAGTTTTAATTTATTTTAAAATTCTTATTTCCTTCATCAACTGGTTTAAAAATTTTTATGAATAGAAAGTATTAAAAATAAAATATATAAATCTTTTTAATATTTTTCTAATGGATATTTTACTTGAATCACTTTATTCATACCTCCTTCTATAACTTTTAATTTATTCTTATAACCATATTTCTCTAAATAAGTTAGAGCAAAAACAGCTCTTTTACCACCTCTACATAAAATATGAAGAGGTCTAGTTTTTTCAACTTTTGACATTTTAGGTGTAAAAGTAGTTAAACTAACCAATTGACTATCTTTTATTATTCCTGTTGCTTTATATTCATCTTTTTCTCTTACATCTAGAATAACTTCATTTGATTTTTTTATATTGTTAATAGTTTCAATAGAAGTTTTATCATAAGAAATTACATTTGATTTATATTTTGCTTTAACCCAATCTTCATAAAATGCAAAACCAAATATTTTATATCCTGAACTTTGAATTTCCTTTATAGCTTTGTGATAATTTGATTTATCTGATATTATGACTAAAGCATATGTTTTGGGAATTAGTTTGTTTATGTATGTTTTTAAATAGTCTGGTGGAAGAATAAGAGATTTTGGAATATATCCTTTTTCAGCAATTGTCAAATCTCGAGTATCGATTACAAATGTTTTTGGATCTTTTAATAATTTTTGTAATGCATCAGGCCCTATTTTTTTCAAACTAAATATAAATGATATTAAAAGTATAATTATAATCGACTTCATTTTAATATAAAATAAAATAATTTCAAAAAAATGAAAAACAATATTTGAAAATCAATTTAATTATAATGTTTTCCAAGTTAATGTAAATATCTAAAAAAATAAAACATTTATTCAATATATAAGATTTTAATTTATTTATTAAGAAAAAAAATAAATTTTATGTTTTAATTAAAAATAAAAATGAAATTAAATTATATTTATTTAAAATATTAGAAAAAAATATTTATCTTCAAAAAGCTTTTTTATTAAAAAAATAATAAAATTAAAAACGAAAAAAAAATTTAATAAAACGATTAATAATCAGAATCCTCATCATCACTTCCTTTTTTTTTATTAATATTAATTTCTCCTTTCTCAGCTTTATTCTTTGGTAAAATCATTTTATATAAGACTAACTTTCTACTAATATTAATAGTAGGAAAATCATCAGTCATTCCAAAATCTTGGAATCCAATAAATCTTCCAATTGCTTTTCCATCAACAAACATAATTAAAGTAGGTAAAACTCTAACATTTAATTTAGTAGTAAAAAAAGGAGTTTTTTCAGCATTAATTCTAATAAATAAAGTTTCAGGATGTTCATTTGCAATTTTTTTAATATGTTCATCTAAAATTTTACATCTTTCAAAATCATTATGATAAAAATGACAAACTACTCTTTTATTTTTTAAACAAGTATCTAAAAATTCAGTTTCTATCACTTCTCTATATTGACCATATTTTTCTTTTGCTCTTCTTG
>JAEEGK010031621.1_pt1 | contig 10422 bp, 11 predicted proteins | sample 8958771 | NCBI WGS metagenome assembly JAEEGK01 (sample SAMN16246547, study PRJNA631951) | gut metagenome | biome: gut microbiome; feature: rumen; material: SC-attached | host: Bos | place: Iran: Karaj | collected 2018-10 | reverse complement strand
TCGATGCGGTTTTTGAAGGTGACGCTCCGGATGGTGATGGGGGCGAATACATGGGGGTATTTTGCCGACATGGCTGTTCCTCCTTTGCCGGTCGTGTCCGGCGTCCTGTTCCCGTTCCCGCCGGGCCTATACCAAGGGAGCGCCGGTCTTCCTCAAACTAACTCCATCGGAAATCTACGGGCAGCGCCGCAGGATCCCGGCGCGCAGGCCGCGCAGCCGGGATCTTCGGGCGATATGGCGGAGCATCCTGCAGGCAGGATGCTCGCCGCAGATCCTGCGGAGTGCCTTTCAATCAGGCTCCCCCTCAGGGCGTGTAGTATTTCAGGATATCCAGCTTCCCCGCATCCCGGCCGAAGGCGCCGATGGAGGACATGCTGGTCATCTTGGCCTCTCCGAAGCCGAGCCCATAGAAGATGCCGCAGTCATGCATGGTGCGCAGGTTCATCAGCACCGTGCCCTGGCCGCCGGCAGAGGTCTCCTCCACCCAGCTCATAATATAGCAGTCGCTGCGGAGCTTCACATACTCGCAGGGGGAAGACCACACCATGCCGCCGTTCTGATCGTCCAGATAGATCGTCCAGGAATAGGCCCAGGGGGAGGTGTAGACATGCATGGAGGTGAGCCCGTTCTCTCCGCCGGAGTAATTCCAGGTGAAGGCGCGGCCCACCAGATCCGTGGTGCGGGTGTGGCGCAGCCTTTCGGGCGGGGTGACGCCCTCCGCCTCCAGCACGCCGAAGTACAGATCGTAGCCCACCTCCCGGTTGGAATAGGCGTTGCCGATCTTGGAATGGAACACCGTCGCCAGGCCGTTGCGGAAGTCCACGGCGGCGGTGATGCCCCGACCGTAAGCCGAGCCGGTCTGCACATGGGCAAACATGATGAGGTCCTCGTCCGGCTCGAAGGATTTGTATGTCTCGTCATGCCAGGCGCGCTTGCCCACCTCCCGCCAGCGCAGGGTGCTGAGGCCGGTGAACTGGTATTCCCAGGCAGGTCCGCCGTCCATGCGCAGGGTGATCTCTTTGCCGATGAGGTAGTGACTGTCCGGCATGGAGTTGCCGGAGGGCATGATGGTCTCGTCCACGATGGGGAAGGCGTGGGGCTTCTTCCCCGCGTTTTTGGCCTCTTCCTCCGTGATATCGGGATACTGCCCGTGGACCCGATAGATCCCCCGAGCGCCCTTCTGGGGCTCCTCGCCCTCCTTGACGGCCTGGGGGAAGACCTCCGTGTTCGCTTTTCCGCCGTAGTCCGTGAAGCGGCTGAAGGTGGCCAGCTGACCGGCCATTTCGCCCTTTGCCGAGAAGATGCGCCAGTCCAGAGCGTCCTTTTCGTCAAAGCCCAGGCGCGCGCCCACTTCCTCCATGCGGAACAGGTCGATCACCGCCAGAACGAAGGTGCCGGAAAACTCCGCCTCGGTCCTGGTGAAGATGAACTGCTCGTCGCTGATCTTGATGTAGTCCGAGGGGAAGGCGACGGTGACGCCGCCGTCCGGGGCGTTCAGCTGCACCATGGTGGAATAATAGCAGGAGTTGGAGACGATCAGCAGCTTTTCTCCCCGGTCGTCCGTCCAGACGATGCCCTTGTTCTCAAAGCGGTTGGTGAAGCCGTGCCGCGCAGTCGGGACATTCCCCTTTCCGGCGGCGTAGCCGAAGTAGACCTCACGCCGGGATTCTCTGGCCTCCGGGCAGGCCGGGTCGCAGAACCACACCTCAAATACCGTCGCCAGGGATGTCTTCCGGTCCAGCACCAGATGGTAGGAGGTCCCAGTGCCGGGCAGGAGGCAGCTCACCAGAAGCAGGTCCCGCAGCTCCGCTGCTCCGTACTCGGTCTCTACCGGCGCGCCGCCGTCCACGGATAGCTGCAGCTTGCCCTTCCGGAAACGGTAATCCAGCCTGGGGCCCTTGTCCGTGACGATGGAGAAGGAGGTCCCGGCCAGTCTGGGTCCGGTCCCCGCCTGCAGCGGCGCCGGCGCGCTCGCCAGCTTCTTCTGAATGAACTCGCTCTTCAGTTTCGTGTACTTTGTCCTGAACATGAAATATCTCCTTTCTTGCTCATTATGTTATCTGTTTTAGATTGTAGCATATACAGAGCGGTCCTGCAAACCCAAATCGAAAAAGGGTCCGGCGGGGACCCGGGCGCAGGCGGACCCGGGCAACAAAGCAGATCAGGGCTGAATCCAAACAGCAGAGACCGGAGGGTCCTCCGGTCTCTGCTTCCTATTGGAGTTCAGAACGTAAAAGCGCTTCCGGCAATACGGCGGGGCATCCTGCCTGCAGGATGCCCCGCCGGGAGCTGTGCGGCGCAGCCTTAGATGAATAATTCCTCACCGGCCGTCATTTGTCTATCCGGCTCATTATCCAATGCCGGTTCTTCGGCAATGACGTCGTCCTTTTCCAGATAACCCTTGTCCCTGGGCTTTAACCCACGGGCTTCATTGACCTTCTTCAGCTGCTGATTCAGGTAGATTTCCGCGCTCGAACCACTCACAAATTCCGCGAGCATTTTCATGGATTCGTTGACGGCATCGGCCCTGGGACCGCTCTTTTCGTCCCTGAACTGATCCTGAAACTCAATGATGGAGTTCACTACCGCCATCTTATGTCTGACATTCTCGTCCAGCTTTTTCCTTTTGTATTCTTCCACGGATTTGCTGATTCCGGCTGTCTCGGGCAGTTTCATGTCCTTGAGCTCATCAAAGGCTTTGCTGAACGGTCCGTTCCTGACAGCGATCTCCAAACACCGCTCTTTCAGTCGTGACACTTCTTTCGAAAGCAGGATCACATTGCCTCCGCAGATACTGTCGAGGAGCTTGGGGTCCCTGGTGACGATGCGGAACGCAGGGTCCGTCAGGTATTTTCTGGCCTTCTTTTCCAGCGTCTTGCGGTCGAACATCGCATTCGGATCATTCCGAATGATGTCGCTTGCCGCCGCCATCTTGGCGGCGTGGAAGCGTTTGCTCAATGTATAGTACCACGCTATTTCCTCGTTCTTTTCACGGGCCATTGCTGAATACGCTCCTTTTTTGGTATTTGCATGATCTTATCCGCTTAACGGCGTTGGATCAAATCCCTGTATAGTGCTTTTTGGGGCCATTATAATCCCGAAACCGCACAAAAACGTTATAAACCCGGTTGACAGGGCAAACGGAGCATGATATAGTTAGCGCCAGATAACTCTAAATGCAGGCGGCATATTGACGGCCGCCTTCTTTGAAGGACATGTGTTAGCAATTGCTAACCGAGGAGGAATTATCTATGAGCGTGGTGATCGTGGGAGGACATGACCGCATGGTGCGGCAGTACAAGGATATATGCGCGGAATACGGCTGTAAGGCCAAGGTATTCACGCAGATGAAAAGCGGGATGAAGGGTTCCCTTGGCAATCCGGACATGGCGGTCCTGTTCACCGGCACCATGTCTCATAAAATGCTGCGCTATGCCATGAATGAGCTGGGGGGAAAGACAAGAATCGTTCGCTCTCACGTCAGCTCCGGAGAGGCTCTGCGGGGGATCATATCGAAGTACGCCTGAGGACGGTCTGAATCTTCCTCTATGAGAGAAACGCGGCGCGAACGGGAAAGGCCAGGCAAACGCACATCCGTCAGGATGAGCCGGACGCGGCGGAGCTGCTTTGCAAAACGGACTGCGGCAAAGAATGATATGCACAGCTCTCCCTTTCCCCGGCGCCCGGACCTGTCCCGCTGTCCGGCTGCCTCCATTGCTTTCCGGGGCTTGTCAAAGGGCCTGACGAGGGCGTCGCCGCCTTCCCGCGCAGCGGGTGGGCGGCGGGCGTGTTTTTTGGTGATTGTGAATCGACGGATATTGCGCTATAATCCAATTTGTTGAATTGCATCCGGACCCGTCAAAGCCCCGGAATAACGGCGGATCCCGGGAAGAGCGGGAGGAGATCAGGGAGGGCGCCAGCCGGATCGGCGATATCATCCTGCGGAGCCCGATAGAAACAGGCGACGTCCTGATATGATGGCGGGGCCGCCCCCTCCGGCCAGGTACAAGACGGAGATTTGCAAAACCCGGAGCCTTGGGAAATACACAACAGGCCCGGAGGGCTTTCTGAAGCCGTAAACGGCGCCCGGAAAACCCGGAAAGAAGAAACGGAGCGGAAACGTGGCATACGATTTCTACGTTCGGACCATGCAGGACCTGATCGATGCGGTTCAGGAGTACGGCATCGTCCCCTATTTCTCAACCATGATCCCCGGCTTTTCTCTGGAAGACCACTGCCGGGAGCAGACGCTGTTCAATGATACCGAGGACAACACCTGGTTCTGGAAAGGCCCGGTGATCCGGGCAACCGGCTGCGCTTATGGGAAATTCTTCGGAAAGAAAGCCGCTTATGTCCGCAGAGACCTCTTCCTGGACCTTGCCAATTACCGGCGTGACGGTTACGATTTTGACGCGAGATATGAGGAGGGGCTGGCCAGGTTCCAGGACAAGCAGCTGTTTGACCTGATCGAAGAAAACGCGCCTGTGACCTCCAAGGAGCTGCGGAAGGCCGGGGGCTATGCCTATCACGGGCGCTGGCAGAAAACCGAGGGCATCAAGGGCTTTGATACCTCCGTTACCCGCCTCCAGGAACAGTGCTATGTGATCACCAGCGGTTTTGTCTTCACAAGAGACAAGTCCGGGCGACTGCGCGGCTGGGGCGCTGCGGAATACTCGACGCCGGAGCGCTTCTTTGGAAGCGAGTTTTCCGACAACGTGTATCAGCGGACGCCGGAAGAATCCTATCAGCGGCTCATGGAACACATGCGCGCCCTGCTGCCGGACACCCAGGAGGAAACGATCAGGAAATTCCTTCATTAACAAACAAATGACCGGAGAGATCCTCTGCCGACAGGCAAACGGTCTCTCCGGTCTCTTTTTCTCTTTCGCCGCGCTCAGTCTGCGATGAAGATCATCACGCCGTTTTCATCCCGCCCCGGTTCCGAATCCCGGATCACCAGCTCCAGTTCCTCCGGCGCTTCCCCCCAGAACTCCCGGGAAAACGACGCCGGGCGGAGGGTGAAATAGAGATGCTTGTGCTCCCCCTCACCAATGGTGAACCGCTGCGTCGTCAGGGCCCTCCACCCGTTCCCGTCGTTTGCCCAGACGCTGATATCCGCTTCCAGGGTTCCGCCGCCGTTGGCTGCGCCGCCCAGGACATTCAGGCTCTCGCCTCGGCGGATCGTGTCCCGTGCGGGGATGGCGTCGATGAAGGACAGCATGCTCATTCTGCAGCACCTCACAACTTCATGGAATAGACGTATGCCTAAAAAACCGCCTGCACCAGCAGCATATAGACCGCCGTGCCCGCAAGGATGCTCAGCAGGGACCGGTGCTTCCAGATCTGCACCAGGAGGACGACCAGCACCGCGATAAGCTCCGGGAGCCCGAAGGGATAGGCAAAGAGGACCGTGCTTCGCAGACAGTAGACCACCAGCATCCCGATGATGGCGGGCGGCAGGACCTTGCCCAGATAGGCGATATAAGGCGGCACCCGCTTCCGGAAAACCAGAAAGGGCAGAAAGCGGAGCAGGATCGTGAAGGCCGACATGACAGCTACGAGGAGCGCGGAACGGCCCATGCTGTTCATAGCTCCGCCTCCTCCCTGCCCAGGCGTCCCCGGAGCAGGGACAGGACCAGGGTGATGAGCAGCATGGCCGGAATGAGGAATCGCTCCGGGCCGAAAACGGCAAGGGACGCCAGCGTGGCCCCCAGGCCGGTCAACGCGGGGATCCGATTTCCCTTCTTTACCCACTGTTCCACGAAGGAGGTGAGGAAGAGCGCCGTCATGCTGAATTCGATCCCCTCGGTGGAAAAGGGCAGGACCGCCCCCAGCAGGCTCCCCAGGACGCTTCCGATCACCCAGTAGCTGTGGTCGAAGGCGGAGACCAGGAAACGGTAGAGCTCAGCGTCCGCGCCTTCCGGCACTTCCCCATCGCACAGCAGCGAGTAGGTCTCGTCGGTCAGGGCGAAGATCAGATAGGGTTTCAGACGCCCGGAATCCCGGTAGACCCGGATCATGGAGATGCTGTAGAACAGGTGGCGGGCATTCACCATGACGGTCGTCAGGATCGCCGTGACCACGGAGGCCCCGCCGGAGAGCAATCCCACGCCCACATACTGCATGGAGCCCGCATAGATCAGTAGGCTCATGGCCAGCGTCCACAGGAGCCCGTAGCCGGCTGCATGCATCAGCACGCCGAAGCCGATCCCCAGCACGACATAGCCCGCCATGACGGGGATCGATCTCACAAAAGCCTGTCGGATCGTTGTACGTTTCATCCTGGCCTCGCTTCTCTCACGAAGCGCTTTCTTTTGCTTTCGGCCGGATGCTGGCGGCGTAGGCGCTGTTGCAAAGGCCAAGCACTGCCGAAATAATGAAGAGGGTCTCGATCCCCACGGTCTGCCAGATCCAGCCCCCGAACAGAGCGATCAGCACCGTGATCATGTGGTTGACGGAAATGCCCGTCGAGAGGGTGGCCTTCGTCTCCTCCGGGGAGTCGGAAATATCCTGCACATAGACGTTGGCGGCCATGGACGCCAGGGAGATGATGGAATCCAGCACATAATTCACGCAGCATACGAAAAAGGCGATCTCCCTGGGAAACAGATGGTGGGCAAAGCCATAGAAGAAACAGACGACGACCAGGATCAGAGTGTCGGAGATCATGATGATCTTATAGCCGATCCGGTCGATCAGCCTGCCGATCAGCGGGGAGAGGAAGAAGCCGGCGATGGCGGAAACGGCAAACAGCAGGCTGATGACCCGGGCGTCCGCGCCGTAAAACAGGATCAGCACATAGGGGCCGAAGGTGAAAAAGACCTGCTTCCTCGCCCCGTAGAACACCTCCAGCATGTAGTACTTCCGGAACTTCTTCCGGAAATAGAAGCGGCTGACCGTCTTGTCCGTCTCGCTTTTGCCGTGGAGCCCGAAGGCCAGCACGGTCCCTATGGCGGTCAGGACCGTGGCGACGAGGAAAAAGGCCCGGAATGGGGTTTTTCCTGCCAGCAGGGACAGGGTAACGATCACCACCGCGTACCCTGCCAGGGTGCCGATCTGGTTGACGGAGCTCTGATATCCCAAAGCGACGCCGCCGCTGTCGGGGCGGGCGTATTGCAGCGTCATGGTGTTTTTCATCCCCAGCTGGATATGTTCGCCCAGGGAATAGACGCAGATCGCCAGGGTCACCAGCAGCTTGGAGGGCGATACCAGGGCCAGCATGCCCATGCCCGCCAGCATCACCAGTGCGCCGAGCTTATAGAGGCTTTCCGCGGAAAGCGTGTAGAACAGCGCCAGGAGAAAGACCAGCAGAAGCCCGGGCAGCTCCCGGAAAAACTCTGCCAGGCCGCGCTCGAATTCGCCCATGACCACGATATTCGCCAGGTAATTGTCGATGACGCCCTTGTAGATGCCGTATCCCAGCCCCATGGTCAGGATGGCCAGGAAAAGCCAATGGAATCCGGATCTCTCCCGAAACACCGCCTTGATCTTTCTCATTCTTCGCCTTTCGCACGTATTTCTGCCTGTTTTTTCCTGTGCTTCCCTGTTCCGGGCCGGTATTTATGACCCTGCCTTCTCGCCGTTCACAATGACGACGTTCATGGGCTCGATCTCCACCTTCTCCCAAACCTGTTCCTTTATATACGGTTCGGAGTCCAGATACTGCCGGAGAAGCTCCTTGCTCTGAAAGTCCACGATGAGCACGGAGCCCTTCATTTTTCCTTCGTCGTCCAGGAGCCCGCCGGCACAGATGACCCTTCCGGGCACCTTCGCCATGTTTTCCAGATGGCGGGGCCGGACGGCCAGCCTCCGCTCCAGCATATTTTCCCCGTCGTATGCTTTGATGATATACTGCACTTCGTTTCACCTTCTTTCGCAGGAAAGACCGGCCTGCCCATTTCGGGCGCGCCTGAGCCCCCCTTCTTGCAAACGCTTCCAAACCGGCTCTCTTTACGGCGCTGCCGGCATCGGATCCGCTTTTTCATAGGCAAGCCTGGGGCTGCGGTCCTCGTGCACATAGATCGTGCCGCAGTGAACGAAGCCCAGTTTGGCCAGCAGATTTTGCATGACTTTGTTGTCTCCGTGGGTGTCTATGCGCAGATGCGGGCACTGTTCAAAGGCCCAATTCAGGCAAAATTCGCCGACGCCCTTCCTTGAGCCGTCGCTGGCGATGCGGTGGATCACACCGTAGGGGCTGTCGTCCAGCCACCTTCCCTCTGCAATCTCGGCATAGGTCGGCTCAACGTCCTTTCCCCAAAGGAAAAAGAAGGTTCCCACGATCCTTCCCTCGTCGACACAGACATAGCTGTTTCCCCGGTCGATATCCTGACGGATCAGGGCTTCCGGCGGCCAGTTCGTCGGCCCCCACTGATCCGGATTTCCGTGCTCCGCCATAAAGCGGCGGGCGCGGGCGTAGATCGCCATGATCCGGTCAACGTCCGTCTGCATGGTTTTTCTGATTTCCACCGATCAGAGCCCCCTTAAGAAACCGATGATGAAATCACCGTGCACGTCTTTCCGTCATATTTCCGTCTGATTCTGTTAAAATATCTTGCAATACGCAGAATATTCCTGCGGTTTTTCGCCTTCATCAGGCGAAAAATCTGCGCGGCAATCCGCACACGCCGATTTCATCATCGGTCACTCAGGCCGTGAATGCCGGGATCTCCCGGATCGCCCGGTGATCCGGGGAAAAGAAAGGCAGCGACGCCAAAGCCTCTCAGCTACGCCATTATGACAATATAGCATAATTCCGGGGCGCAGATCGCGCAGCCGGAATTTTCGTCAGATCGGCTGAAAACAGGAGGGAATACCCCCTGCATTGACGGGGATTTTCGGGCAATATGACGAAACAGGATGCAGGCAGGATGCGCGCCGGGAACGGACGCGGTGCTGCCTCAAGTCTCCTGCCCTGCCGAATACGCTTTGGAAAGAGCGATATAGGGCGACGGCGCATCCAGGAGCGCGCGCTGTTCCGGCGCGGAGGAGCCGAAGCATCCCGCCGGATCCATCATCCTTCTGCTCCTTTGCAGGGTCCTCCCGGCCTTCATTTCAATTGCGCATCGACGCTCCCGGCGGCTCGGGCGGCATTTCCCTCATCCCCATCCGCCCGCCGGACCGCGGCGACGAATGCGGCCATTTTTGCGCGGTCCTTCCGCCCATCCGTTTCGATCCCGGAGCTGACGTCCACCGCGAAGGGCCGCAGAAGCTTCACCGCGCTCTCCACATTCTCCGGGCCCAGCCCGCCTGCGAGGAAATAGGGCCTGCGTATCCGGTCTGCCCACCGCCAGTCAAACGCGTTCCCCGTGCCGGCGCCGGAATCCAGCAGCACATGATCGGCAGTGCTGGCTTCCGCCATTTCGGCGTCCCGCGCCGTTCGGATGCGGAATGCCCGGATCACCGGCCCGGCGGTGAGCTGCCTCAGATGCCGGATATAGCCGCCGTCTTCCTCCCCGTGGAGCTGCGCAAGGTCGATGACGCCGCTGTTCAGAAGCTCCGCGACCAATTCCGGCGCTTCGTCCGCAAACACGCCCACCGCCGCGATCTCCGGCGACAGCAGCCCTTTCAGCTCTGCCGCCTGCCGGGGCGTCACGTATCGCTTGCTCTCCGGCGCAAAGACGAAACCGATATAGTCCGGCTGCAGCGCATTGGCCGCCTCAATATCCCTGGGGCGGCTGAGGCCGCAAAGCTTGATCCTCGTCATGCTTCTCCCCGCAGCTCAAGAAGCTTCGCCGCCTTATCCGGCGCGCGCATCAGCGTTTCCCCCACCAGCACCGCGTCCGCGCCGGTCTCCCGGAGCTTCCGGATATCCTCTGCCGTCCGCACGCCGCGTTCGGAAACGAAAACGACGTGGGAAGGGATCAGCGCCCGGAGGCGGCGGCTCAGCTCCGTATCCACGGAAAAGTCCCGGAGATTGCGGTTGTTGACGCCGATCACCCGCGCCCCGGCCCGCAGGGCCATCCCCACTTCCTCCGCGTCATGGGCCTCCACCAGCGCGGAAAGCCCCAGCTCGCCGCACAGCCCGAGATGCTCCCGGAGGGTTTCTTCGCCCAGCAGGGAGCAGATCAGCAGCACTGCCGACGCGCCCAGGAGCTTCGCTTCATAGATCATGTAGGCATCCACCGTGAAATCCTTGCGCAGGCACGGAAGGGAGACAGCTCCCGCGATTTCCTTCAGATACCGGTCGCTGCCCAAAAACCATTTCGGTTCCGTCAGGACGGAGATGCAGTCGGCGCCCGCCGCCTCGTATTCCCTTGCGATCTCGAGATAGGGGAAATCCGGGGCGATGATCCCCTTGGAGGGGGAGGCCTTCTTGCATTCGCAGATGAAAGAGACGCCCGGCTTTTTCAAATCGTTTTCAAAAGCGAAAGCCCCTTTGGGCAGATACAGGTGCGGCCGCCGGATTGCTTCCGGGGGGGTTTC
>JAEEGK010031616.1_pt1 | contig 10423 bp, 6 predicted proteins | sample 8958771 | NCBI WGS metagenome assembly JAEEGK01 (sample SAMN16246547, study PRJNA631951) | gut metagenome | biome: gut microbiome; feature: rumen; material: SC-attached | host: Bos | place: Iran: Karaj | collected 2018-10 | reverse complement strand
CCGCGCTCCGCGCGGGGTAAGCTCTCAGTCCCGGGCTCACGCCCGGTGCTCTCCTTGGATAATGGAGCGCACCCATTTGCTCCCCTTGGATAAGGGGAGCTGTCAGCGAAGCTGACTGAGGGGTGGAGGGCAGCGAGCAGCAGGCAGTAACGATGGTTGCAACGCACATAGATCGCATCACCCCATTTGCTCCCCTTGGATAAGGGGAGCTGTCAGCGAAGCTGACTGAGGGGTGGAGGGTAACGACTGGCAGGCAGTAACGATGGTTGCTCCGCACAAAACGCGCATCACACACAAACACCGGCACAAGACGCAAGCACCAGCAGACGACCTCTCAGACGCCTGCGGCGCCAGCTCCCCTTATCCAAGGGGAGCGAAAGAACCACCGCGCTCCGCGCGGGGACGATCTCTCAGACTCGGGCTCACGCCCGTTGCTCCCCTTATTCAAGGGGAGCGAAAGAACCACCGCGCCCTGCGCGGGGTAAGCTCTCAGCCTTGGGTTCATGCCCGAGCTAGCTCCCCTGAAAGGGGAGCGAAAGAAACACAGCAATTTACATACATTAACTTTGAAAATAATTACCATTTACATATATTAATTTTCGCCAATGAGGGGAGAAAAACCTATGGCCTCCAAAATGCTTAATATCGAAGTGGGAGAGCATATAACAAAGGTTTGCGTATGCGTGAAGAACAGAAAGAGCTTCCGCATAGTATCAAACTTTATGTTTGCTCCGCCGCCCGAGTCTGTATCCGACGGGCAGGTGATGAACCCGACAGCGCTGGCGGAGACGCTGCGCGAGAAGCTTGCAGAACACGGCGCGGCTGATCTGAAGCAGGTGACGTTCAGCGTATGTTCGTCAAAGATTGCGAGCCGCGAAATTATGCTGCCCAACATCAAGGAATCACGCATCAGCACGGTTATTGAGACGAACGCCTCGGATTATTTCCCCGTGGATATGAGCGGCTACACGCTCGCGAACAATGTCCTCGAAAGAGTAACGGGCGAAAACGCGGGACTTCGCGTGCTCGTTATGGCTGCGCCGAAGATGCTGCTCGAGGGCTACATGCAGCTTGCTCAGGAGGCTGCGCTCAACATCGAGAGCATTGACTACTGCGGCAACAGCCAGTATCAGGTGCTGCGCGCGATACAAAGCGATGCTGTAACCATGTACGTTGATGTCAACACGACAACTACATTTGTTACGGTTATTGACGGCGGCATCCAGCGTCTGCAAAGAAGCATTGCCATAGGCGGCGACGAGATTATTTCCACGGCGCTGCAGTTTTCGAAGCGCGAGGACAGCGAATATCTCAAGACGCTCTCGGACCTTGAGCGCGGCACCTTCGTCACCTCGGTCATGACAGGCGAAACGCGCGACGAGTGCCTTTCCCGAATAGTGAACGGCGTAGTGAGAAGCGCGGATTTTTATAAGACCGACCATACGGCGAAGCCGGTCAGCAAGGTCGTCCTCATGGGGCCGTGCAGCCATATTTCCGGGCTGAAGGAGCTCGTCGCTGCCGAGACGGGGATGGACACCGAATACATTCAGGACCTCCCCGGGCTGAACATTATCGCCAATTCGGCGGACAGCCTCTCGTCCTACATTTCCTGCGTGGGCAGCCTCGTTTCGCCCTGCGAGCTTTTGCCGGACGAGCTGCGCCGACAGAAGAAGGGCAAGGGGAAGAAGGAGTCTTCATCCTCCATCGGCTCGGCAGTGGCCTTTCTCGTGCTGATGTTCGTCATCGGCGCGGGGCTCACGGGCTGGGCTGTGTACCGCTATATGACGGCGACGGAGGAGAACGCGGTTCTTACAGAGCAGCGCGATTCGCTGCTGTATGTAAATAACGACTATGATAAGTATATAGCCTATAAAACGACGGACGATAACGTACAGATAATAAATGAGCTTGACGACCTTCCGAACGCGAGGCTCAAGGAGTTTTTCGAGGAGCTCGAAATGAAGCTGCCGAAGAATGTGCTTGTTCTTTCCGCGTTCTGCGATAACGACGGGGTTACGCTGAATCTCTCCGCACCCGGATTTGAGGAGGCGGACAACGTGATATCGCAGCTCCGCGCGTTCACTTCGCTCGGACAGATCAGCGTCAGCACGATAACGGAAACTACAGACGACGCGGGAATTACAGAGGCTTTGTTCTCCGTTATCTGCTCCTATCATTCGTTAGAAGAGGGAGGGGAAGACTGATGAAGGTTTCCAACAGAGATAAAAAATTACTGCTTATACTGGCGGGAATAGTAGTTTTCCTCCTGTTTTATGTGCTCGGTTACAACCGCATAAGCGCGGCGGCGGATGAGCTTGAATCCGCACAAAGCGCTTTAAGATCGGAGATCAGCGATTTAAAGTCAAAGTATGATAGTCTTGATTCTTATGCGGAAAGCATGGAGCTTTGCAAGGAAGATATTGACAAGACCTTGGAAGACCTGCCCAGCCGTATTTATGAAGAAGATTTTCTCTCCTATCTTCTGACGATGGAGACACGCGAGGGAATTAAACTCACAGCCGTCAGCCTGAATCTGCCGGAGCTCGTGAGCGAATTTGATAATCTTCCGGCAGAGGAAACTCTGCAGCAGGACCCGAACGCGGCGCCGGACGACGGCATGATCCATATTTACAGGACCACGGCGTCCTTTAACGCGGATCTTAATTACCCACAGTTAAAGAAGATTCTCGATTATATCTATGAAAGCAAGGATAAGACTTCTCTTGAGTCTTTGAGCGTAAGCTACAACAGCGAGACGGGTAAGCTTGCAGGCGTTTTTGAGGTGTCGAAGTATTACGCGACCAGAAGAGGCGTTGTTTATACGCCTGAGACGCTGCCGCGCGTAAGCTTCGGTGTGAAGGATTTGTTCGGCACGACCTGATGCGTTGAATTGCTCAGATATTTGACAGGCAGACTTTGTTAACTGATTAATTTATGTAGGAGCGCTTATGAAACCAGCGGAGAAAAAACTGAATAACGCGGGTTTTTCGCTCGTGGAGCTTATTATCGCAGTGGTTATCCTCGGCATAGTCGTTACACCGCTGCTCCACAGCTTCATCACCTCCGCAGGCACCACGCGCAGAGCCTATATTGTCGGCGAAGCGACTCTTGCCGCGCAGAATATCGCGGAGAAAATTGAGGCGAACGGTATTGATGCGGTGATGGGGGCGCCGGCTGTTCTCGGGACGGGAGCGGTGGCGAAGTACGCAGACGCCGAATGGAGCGCGGGTTCCCTTCCGGCGTACGCGAAGAAGTTTGACGTAAAGGTTCCGAATATCAGCGTCAGCAACGGCACGATGTACGCAATGGTAGAGTTTGAGGCCAATGCCGATAACACCCATAACTCGCGTAAAATGGCGGAATACAGCAATATGGACGCCGTTTTTGCGCAGGCTGTATTAGACCCGAGCTTCCCCGACCCGGACGATATCTGCAAGAATAAGTTTGAATTGGCGACGGTTAATCCTACAGTTTCAAGAATAGAGAGAACCGTTACGCTCAAGGTTAAAAATGAAGGTAATCTTCTGAATGCAGAGCTTGAGTTTTCGTATTATTATTCTTATACGGAGCCCGCTCCCGATGATGAACCGGCAGCGACACAGCATAAGACCGTTTCATATTCATATTCAATACTTAATGATTATAATTATGTAGATAATGAAATCCCCAACATTTACCTTATGCTATACCCATTTGTCAAAGGTGTGCAGCCATACCCGGATGCTGAAAAAGTGGATATTATAAACATAAATAATAAGGTTGATAACAGTTTGGGCGCAAAACGCCATGATCAGGATAAATTCAGGGTTTTTCTTGTGCGTGAAAACAGAAATACAGAAGGTGACAACAATTCAAACTATAACTGCGAGATACATCTGATACAGGATTATGATTCTCGTGTCCTGAACGGAAACTATAATGATTACGTCTTTTCCGATGTGTTTTCAAATTTCTTGCGCGGAGATGTAAATAAACGCGGAAGCGTGTCGATTAAGGTTCACTTCGGATCAAATATTTACGGCGCGCTAAACTTCGCAAACGGGGACGAGCTCGTTGCGATGACTCCGAAGAAAGACAGAATATACGATGTGACAATAACGGTTTATCCCACCGATGATTTCACCGGAGACCCTCTGTATCACCTTAATGAAAAGATTCTTAAGTAATTTTGCCTGAAGGGAGGGCAAACGCATTGAAAACTAAATTAAAAGCCGCGCTTGCCGCTCTTAGAGGCAGCAGAGGCTCGGGCATAGTTATGGTGCTCGTTGCGATAATCTGCATTTCGGGGCTCGCGTCCACGATTATGTATATGGCGTATACGGGCTACCGTATCAAGCTCACGCAGCGCGAAAGCGTGAACGATTTTTATTCCGCGTCTACGGCGATGGAGGAGATTCGCGCGGGACTTGAGGAACGAGCGTCGGATGCGATAAAATCAGCCTATGAGAAAACTCTTTCAAACTATAATAATCCAAATTACAAAAAAGATCCCGATCCTACAAAAACAAAGACGCTTATTGAGAAGTTTCAAGAGCAGTTCTGCGATGATTTTAAGTTAACTCCTGATGATATTTCAACATTTGTTTCGGAGCCCGGCCTCGTTACAATCACCGTAGGCGACTTAACCCCAAATTCGAGCGGGTTCACGCTTAAAGATCTTAATGTTTCATACAGGAAGAATAACTACACAACATCAGTTTCAACTGATATTATCATAGGCGTTCCCGACTTTTCTTACGTTATGTCATATTATTCCATATCCGGCCTGCCGGAGTTCACCTCTATAATCAAGGGCAAGCTGCATCAACAGAGTGGGTCCGTTAGTATAACCGGCAGCGTTTACGCGGGAAGTGTTGAAGTTGCAAATGAAATGGTAATCAAGGACGGAACACTTATCTGCGGTGGAACGATAGACGTCTCCAGAAAGTTTTCAACTAAAAAATCCGATGAGCCTAACGGGAAAGAACCATCGCTTTGGGCGAAGAACATAGATGTTAAGGCGAGCGGTGAGCTTGACTTATCCGGCTCTACCTACATTGCAAACGATCTGCGCCTGTCGGGCAAGAAAGCAAAGGTTAAGCTTTCCGGGCAGTATTTTGGCTTCGGCAACAGCCTTGAAAACCCGGATGAGAGCAGCGCAATACTCGTTACGGGGCGTGAGACAGAGCTTGATATCAACGGGCTTGAGCGTCTTATCCTTGCCGGACATAGCTTTGTCAGCAATCCGACTGTATCGGATACCGATAAGGGCATTTTTATGGGTGAGTCTGTTTCCACAAAGCAGAGCCAGCAAGCGTATCTTATTCCGGCGGAGTATCTCGTAAACGGGAGCAACCCTGAAATATACACTGATTCTCCTCCGTCCGCCGAACTTAATGCGCTTGGTACGAGCGCTCTTGACGTGTATGATGCTGCTTGCAAAACATATTATAAAACATACGGTTCTCAGAAAATCGCCTACCACTTCTTTAAATTCAACGATACTAAGAAGGCAAATGATTTTTTTAAAGCGTATTTCAACGCTTACCCCGATAGAGTAAAACGATATCTTGATAACTACATTAAGACGCTAAATAACTCCTCGCTTGAAAACGTTATGTCTGCGGGATATGTTCCGAAGAAAACCGGGGAAGACTATTCTTTTATTGGTGTTTCCGATTACAACCTGGAAACTCCGTCAAGTCAGGCAAAAGCAACATATGCTCAGCTTTGCAAGACGCTTTTTCAAACGGTTACGCCTCCGGAAGGCGTAAATAATCCGTATAACTATTTTGTTAATACTACGGATATAGATACACTTCCTGATAAAACAGAGTTTAAAGACACCTCAGGAAATACGGTTGGTATAATAAAAAAAGGTGACGTTTCTGATGCTGATATTAACGGCGATATAAAGGTTATTGTCGCGACGGGTAATGTTACTTTATCGCACAGCTTTACAGGTCTCATCATATGCGGCGGCGATCTTACTCTAAATGCCTCGCTTACGGCGAATGACGCCGATGTAGCTGAAGCGCTGAAAGCAAAATATACCGATTCCGAAGGGAATACAAGGAGTATGTATTCTTATATCATAAACACAGGTTATACCGAATCCACGGTCGAAGGTTCGGAAACAATAGGCAGCGAAAAGACCTATTGGGATGTCGGCGCGCTATTTACATACTCCAACTGGACGAAAACTCAGTCGTCAGATTGAGCTTGACTCGCCGTGCCGCGAGATAGAAATTATAGCATAGACGGGAGGGAAAACATTGAAGAGAAATTCACGCGGATTTACTCTTATTGAGCTGCTGGCAGTAATCGCGATAATGGGCGTTCTTGCCGGGCTCGTGGTGTTTTCCATATCCAGCGTTTCAACGACCAAGCTTGGCAAATTCGCAAACGAGTGCGAAAGTCTGCTTTCCCGCTGCCGTGTTGACTCGCTCAGCGGTGCGGGTTCGCCGCGGCTTGAATTCAGCGTCAGCGGAGATAAAACCGTATGCACCCTCTACGAAAACAGCGTTTCCGTTGCCGACGCCAAGCTTGATTTGACGCTTGGTTCCTGCTCTGTCACTTTGAATAGCGGCAGTGTGACGACGATCAGCAGCGGCACCACATTCTCGCTGTCCTTTGATCCCGTGAGCGGCGTTCAGCTAAAGCCGAAAATAGGCGACGCCGAATCGGATTATTATTGCACAAAAATCAGTATATCGGGTAACGCAACATATATCATTGAGCTTACGCCGGAAACCGGTTATCACACGCTGAAAAGATGAGGCCCTTTATGAAACTTAAGTTAAAACAGCTAAAACAGAATAGTAAAGGGTTTACGCTGGTTGAACTGCTTGTATCTATCGCCCTTGTGAGCGTTGTCTCCGTGGGCGTTTTCGGGCTGCTGCTTTCCGGCAGCCGCTCGTTCAATAATATAAGCTATTCCCTGCGCCTGCAGGTTGAATCTCAGCTTGCGCTGACACAGATGAAGGAGTATATTTTAGACGCGGATGCAGGTATAGCATGGAACGATACCGAAAACACCCTCTGCATAGTAAACAAAGATGCTGCCAAACCGCTTACGGTTATTAAGCTTCAGGATGGATGCATTTATCTGCATTGTTCTGATATTATAGAAAATATTCCTACTACCGATTGGAATATCCTCACGGAGCACGTTGAGGATTTGGATTTTTCATTTGCCCCGATGACAGGGGACCCGCCTGTGGTAGCGGCAAACCCAACAGAGCTTACCTTGACGCTTAAAATGAAGCGCGAAAACAAGGAATACACCGGAACGCAAACCATAGCGCTGAGAAATGCACCGTATTTTAAGGCAACATGGGCTGAATTGTATAATCTGGTGAAGTGACTTCCTTTGCTGTCAGCCTTGAAGCTGGCGCGCGCCCGGCAAAGTCAGCTGATGTATGGTAACCCGAATACAAGATATATACCCGAAAGTAAAGAATTGCCTTGTGTCTTATTGTAGAATGGAGGACGCCAAAGCATGAAAAGAATTAAATTGCTCGTTTCTCTCGCCGTTATTGCAGCAGCGGCGGCGATTAGTGCTGTAGTGGTATTTGCGGCAGGAGGGGATCCTGTCGGACCAACCTCGTCTCTCAACCATATCGAGGAGATAAAGGCAAATGTGGGCGACAACCCATTCTTCACCATTCTTGAAATCGTCCCCGAGGCTCCGTATGATGGTTCTATCGGATATTACATTGACGGTTACGAGCCTTGCAGGACAAAGGCTATAAATATACTGAAAGATAATCCTCTATATACCCCAGACGATAGAAGAGATGCCATACGGACGTATTTTGCCGAAATTGAAAGACAAGGCCTTATTTCTGTCGGCGACAGCACGCCTCTTAAACGGCGTTCAGATTATAAGGAGTATTTTCCTTGGGATGAGAGCATTCCGAGCGGAACTGATTATATTACTTATTCAGATAGCGCAAGATACGATACCCATGTTATCTCTAATAAGATGACAGAGGTAACTGATTCCTCCGGCAAATTCCAAAAGCGCGACGAGTACGGCAAGCAGAAAGACGGCGGCAGCGAGCAGATTATTGAAAAGCTCGTATACGTCGAAGATATTTCTTCCGACGCCGCGGCTAACCCAGGAAGCTGGTATTATGCGCCGTCGTTTAAAGATATCAAACTTGTGGATATTTTGGATGATGATGGCAACGTAAAAGCCGATTATAGGGGCAAGCCTTTTTACAAGCTTAATGACGCGGGACATTATGAATATCTTAGTACATTTAAATCGGAGAATAACGAAATCCCCCTCAATACAAACCTTTACATCGTTGAAGTTTATGGAGAGCCTTCGAGCGCTCCAAGCGAAAGCGCGCGTTATAGGGCTGTGGGCAGCGGCTTTAGTCCGGCAATATCCGGAGGCTGGTTTGCGGTAACGGAAACGAGCTATGTATACGTCGGTGAGGGCGGAGATTATAATATCAGTGCCGAAGGCGGTTCCTCTACGCTTAAGTATAATAAAATCTATTACGACCTTGGTTTTGAGAACAACAACTGGTTCCTGAAATATGTTTTCGATTATACCGACGAGGAAATCAGTTCAGGCAATACGCTTAATCTTTATCTTATGTCCGTTAAGGCATCGGAAGCTGAACTTGACAGATTTTCAAACGCAAGCCTCGTTGTCCTTTCAGCAGATGTAACCGGCGAACAAAAAGAAGAATTAACGAAACGTATCAACAGTACCAATAGAAACCCGCTGATCGTTGATATGAGCGTTAGTGGGCTTAAAACGAAGTTCTGTTCCGAGAAATCCGCTTCATTTGTAAACGATTCTCTTATGGGCTTTTTGCCTTCTGAAAATCCGCTTGTTTCAAAGGACTTTAATGAGGTACTGACGACGACGGACTTTGATGAGGTTAAGGCGGTTAAGGATGATATTGACTACGAAGTATGGCTGCGTGAGGCGCAGGGAAGCGGCGTGGCTCTGGCAAATCCGCGCGTAAGCCTTGCCTCTTGCATTCGTTACGTAATAAATTATTATAACAAGCTTGCTAAGGATGACAAGCATTCTTTACGCGTCCTCGATATAGAGCCCTTGCCGGTAGAAGCCGTTATGAATGGGACCCAAAGTCTTACTAAAGAACAGGTGCTTGCGTGGCTGCCAAGCACTGCCAGCATTTCCGACGATAAAATAGAGATCACTCATACTTCTACTGCGGAATTTATCGGCAAAATAGAAAATATAAATGAGGAATACGACCTTATATATATAGGTGCAAGTCTTGCCGGTTTTTATACTAAAGGGACAAATATCACCGATTATAACGATGATGATATGGACGGGCTTATTTATTCCAACATAGGGGATTATTATATTTGCGACGAAAATGACCAAAACTATCGAATGTCTGGCATACTTGATAGAGACTATGCTAGTTCAACTTTCAGACCGGATGGAAGAGGAACACCTTATTATAATGAATTAAATCAAAGTGATACAACAGGAAAAATGCGCCTTTCCGGTAATGATATAACACAGAAAAAAGCTGATGAAATTAAATCTTTTGCTGATAATGGACACCCAGTGGTAATATCTGATAATTTGTTGGAAGGTTTAAATCTGGGCTCGGTTGAAGTAAAATCTTCGGCGCAATTATATACTTGGCAAACTATTTGGTATGCAATTGTTCCAGTTGCAGATAGAGCTATAGAGTTAAATGTCACCTCTGTCGATGTAACCGGGGATCGCCCAGGATATACATATGAACCAACTAACTATATTTGGCAAAGAAGAACAAAAAATGGTGACTGGATAAATCTTAAAGCAAATTCTAGTCGTGTATTGGAAATTAATAATATGGTATGTAAATATGATGTCGAAGCAGATGATGATGAAACATATTATAGATGCGCTGTTCAGTTATCCATAAAAAAGGGTGGCACTGTCATAAAAACCGTTACAGCATATTCAACGGAGTATGAAATAACTTATCCAGCGCTTTCTCCTGTCTTAGCTAATATGAACAATTCAGAACCTGTAAATATTAACGATCCAACCAGCACTCTTGAGTTAAGTCCCACGAAAGTTGACAATAGTTCTATTGTTTATCAGACTTTGAATAGCATTTATTCCAAAGATAATGTTTTTTCTGAAAAAAAATTAGAAGAAAGCGCAAGCAAAAACACTCTTCTACGATATATTAATATATCCTGCCCATCGCTTTCAATGATATCCAAGCCAACTGAATACAACGGGTCCGGCACTTCCGTTAAAGCTGAGCTTGAAAGCGGCGGCTCGAGCGGGTTGCTTAACTATACATTTAAAATTAAAAACCCAACAGACCCAACGCCGACGACTACGCATTATCAATGCAGCCTTTATATTGACATGAATGGTGACGGCAGATATATCGATGAAGAACGCCTAAGTGACCTTACAATAAGAGATGATAAGGGT
>JAEEGK010031612.1_pt1 | contig 10425 bp, 10 predicted proteins | sample 8958771 | NCBI WGS metagenome assembly JAEEGK01 (sample SAMN16246547, study PRJNA631951) | gut metagenome | biome: gut microbiome; feature: rumen; material: SC-attached | host: Bos | place: Iran: Karaj | collected 2018-10 | reverse complement strand
TTGCATCAGCTATAATTGAAACTATTGCTGTTGTATTCACATTCTTTGTAGTAAAAAATGATTACAGTCCTGAAATAGCAATGTCATGTGCTTTATTAACATTGGTAATGCAAGAAATAATATATGCAATAACATGTAGAAATCTAAAACAATTTGTATTTAAACAAGGTTTCTTCTCAAATAAACAATTTAATATAGGAATATTAATTATATTAATAATAGAAGGAATATTCTTCTTAACTCCTTTAAGACAATTTATTGGAGTAGTAAGTGTATCAATTCCTTTAATGTTATTAATAATAGTTGCTAATTTAGTAGTATTCTTTATATATGAGTTATTAAAACCTGTTTTAATAGGTTTATTTGAAGATTAAAACATGGATATTATCCATGTTTTTTTATGTAAATTAAAAGGTAATTAAGTGTTATATATTATTTATGTATATTATAATTAATATAGGTGATTATATGGAAATCAGAAAATTGAATGGAAAAGATATTCAAGAAATAATAATTGGAGCTAATCCTGAAAGAGGTTTTAATTTTCCTTTTACTTTATTAGTACCAGTAGATTTATGTGATGATTATTATATGATATATAAATGTAATTTACCTAAGAATTATATTAAGGGGAGTAATAGTTTAGAAGAAATACAAAAAAAGACTTTAGAAGATAAAGGAAATATTGATCCAATAGATAAACATTTTTTATGTGAATTGGATTTTCCACTTTTAGTTCCAGCTATTCCAAGAGGATATGAGTGGAGACCTAATTTTTTAGGTAAAGATTTTATACATGGAATAAATTTTATAGATGAAAGAGATGATATTCTTGATAAAGATAAATATGTAGGTTTGCCTGAACAAATTAAGAATATGATTCAATATGGATTAGAAATATTAAATGATATGAAACCAATTATTCATAATAAGGCAATTATAACTGGTTATTCTGAAGGTGCTAAATGTGCATCTCATTTTGCACTTTTGCATCCGGAAACAATTGAAGCAGTAGTAGCAGGTGGAACAGGTGGAGCAATGTCTATGCCTATAAAAGAAAAAAATGGATATGAATTTATATATCCAACTGGTATAGCTGATTTACCTTATTTTGATGAAGAAGAATATAGAAAGATAGCTTTCTTCTATTATATGGGAGATAAAGATGTAACAGATTCAGCTGCTCCATATTTTGATGATGTTCATTATATAGATGAAAATGGAGAAGATAGAATCTTATGTGATGTAAATGGTAACCATATACCAGCAGTTGATGAATATGGTAGACAAGTATTTAAATTAGACGAAAATGGTAATTATACAGCAAAATATTCTTTATTTACTGATTCAGAAGTAAATGCTATATGTAAGGTATTTGGTGCTGAAACACAAGATAGATTTGTTAATCAATCTAATCAGTTAAAAGAATTAGGTTTAAATGTTATGTGCAAAAAATATCCTGGTGATCATCATACAGTATTTGACAACAAAGAGGAAATAAAGAAAGATATAGATAATTTCTTAGGAGAAGTATTAAATAAAACTAGTGGAAAACAAATGAAATAATATATAAAATATATTGACAAATAATTTATATTTGATATAATCATATTGTTTTAAAAAGGAAAGCGATGTATCCACATCCACCCGAGATCAGATAGTACTGGGTAAAGAGCCAAATAGAAAATAAATATAATTAAAGTATTAATTAGAGTTATTTTATAAGAGGTTTCAAAGGTGGATACGTAAGTATTCACTTTTTAATTGAAAAATATTGGAGGTGCTTACCATAGCAAATTTTAACAATAAGAAAAATGATGATTTACCTATTAATGATAGAATAAGAGTTCCTGAACTTATGCTTATAGGACCTAATGGAGAACAAATGGGTACAAAACCTTTAGCATTCGCAATGCAAATTGCAACAGCTGCTGGTTTAGACTTAGTTCTTATGAATCCTGGAGCAGATAGACCAGTTGGAAAGATCATGGACTATAATAAGTTCAAATATGAAAAGAACAAAAAAGCTAAAGATGCATTAAAGAGACAAAGAGAAAACAACAAAGATATGAAAGAATATCAATTATCATTAAAGATTGATGTTCATGATTTTGAAACTAGAAGAAAAAATGCAAGAGAATATCTTGAAAAAGGTCATAAGATAAAAGTTACTATCAGATTTAGAGGTAGAGAAATGGCTTTTACTGATCAAGGTAAAGATGTAATGCAAAGATTCTTTGAAGCATTAGAAGAAGTATGTACTATCGAAAGCAATCCATCATTAGAAGGTAGAACAATGACAATGATATTAGCACCTAAAAAAGAGAAAGAAGTAGGAGGAAATTAATATGCCAAAACAAAAAACACATAAAGCAACTGCAAAAGTTTTAAACAAACATAAAAGTGGATTAATCACTTACAAAAAATCAGGTGGTAACCACCAAACTGCTGGAGATTCATCTAAGCAAATAAGACAAAGAAGAAGAAAAGGACAATTAGCGAAAGGAATAGCAGATAGACTTAAAAAAGTTATCTAGTTATAAGGTGATGTAAGATGACAAGAGTTAAAGGCGGAAACGTAGCTAAAAATAGAAGAAGAAAAGTATTAAAAGCTGCAAAAGGATATTTTGGATCTAAACATAGATTATATAAAACAGCTCAAGAACAATTATTCCATTCAGGAGTTTATGCTTATAGAGATAGAAAAGCAAACAAGAGAAACTTCAGAAAATTATGGATTACAAGAATCAATGCTGCTTGTAGAATGAATGATATTTCTTATTCAAGATTTATCTCAGGATTATCAAAAGCTGGTGTAGAAATCAATAGAAAGATGTTAGCTGAAATCGCTATCGATAACGCTACATTATTTACTTCTTATGTAAATATTGCTAAAGATGCATTAGCTGGTAAATCAGTTGCTGCTAAAGCTGAAAAAGCAAACAAAGAAGTAGCTAAAGCTGAAAAAGAATCTTCAGTTGAAAACACTGATATTTCTAAATTATCTGTTGCTGAATTAAGAGAAATGGCTACAGCTAATGGTATTGAAGGCGCTGCTTCAATGAAAAAAGCTGAATTAGTAGAAGCTTTAAATAAGTAATAAAAAGGGTATAAAAAATATACCCTTTTTTTGTTGTAAAATTCATGTAATTATATGTATTAATATTTTTATATTTTATATAATAAATTAGGTGATATTAATGATTAGAACATATGTGGGTCCAATGTTCAGTGGAAAGTCAGACTCATTGATTACAATTTACAACAAAATATGGAACAAAAAGCTTGTTTTAGCTTTTAAACCTAAATGTGATTCTAGAGATGGAGCATCAATAAAATCTAAGAATTATGATGTTGAAATACCAGCTATTTATATTAAAGATTTAAAAGAAATTAAGAAACATATAAAGGGTAAAAATATACATACTATTTTTATTGATGAAGCTCAATTTTTAACAGGTGATGTTAAAGAATTAGTCAAATTATCAGTAGTAGATGAAATTGATTTCTATATTGCTGGCTTAAATATGACAAGTGAACAAAAACCATTCGGTATTATGCCTGAAATATTAGCTGTATCTGATACAGTACATACTATAACTGGTTTTTGCCAAGAATGTAATAAACCTTCAACTTTTACATATTATGAAGCTAAAAAGAAAGAAGATGTATTAGTAGGAGATGAAGGATATATATCTTTATGTCAAAGATGTTTAAAAAAACATATGTTGAAAGGAAAAAAGAAATAATGAGTTTAGGAAAAGTTATTGTTATTGAAGGAACAGATTGTAGTGGTAAAGAAACACAAAGTAAAATGTTGATAACTAAATTATCTAGAAATGGAGAAAAAACACATTATTTATGTTATCCAGATTATGATACTCCAACAGGTAAAATAATTGGATTACCATATTTAGGTAAATCTTATATTGCTGAAGATTTTGTTAGAGCAACAAGAGAAAAAGTAATAGAAAGATTACATGAAAAGAATAAAGAAATTTCAGATGATGTAGTTGATTCGGTTTTAGAATCTGTATCAGCTGAATTAGGACATGGTTGGTTCCCAGAAGGAGCACCTCAAGTACCTGGTAAGATTGCATCTTTATATTACACAGCAGATCGTGCATACAATAAACATAAGATAGATGAAATTGTTTCTACAGGTGATAATGTTATTCTTGATAGATATGTATATTCTAACTTTGCACATCAAGGTGGAAAATTGGAAAATGATCAAGATAGACATGATATGTATGAATGGTTATATGATTTAGAATTTAATAAGATGGAATTAAATGAACCTGATATTAAAATATTCTTACATATGCCTACTGAATATGCTGCACTTTTAAAAGCTTTAAGAGAAGAAAAATTAGATGAGCATGAACAAAACGGAGAATATCTAAAGAGAGCAGAAAATGCATATGTAGAAGTGGCTAATTTATATGGATTTATTACTATTGAATGTGTTAGAAATATGGATGGTCCTGTGTCGTTAGAAAACATTAAAACTAAAGAAGAAATTAACGAAGAATTGTATGAAATTGTAAAGAAAAAAATGGATGAAAAATAATTGGCTAAATAATAGCCAATTTTTTTGATTTTACTTAACATTTTTCATACATTTTGGTTGATAATAAAGTGTATTTTATATTATAATTATTATAGTGTATTATAGGGATTACTATAAATATAAAAGCAATTGGAAGTGAATAGATATGCTAATAAGCGGTGTTTTGTCTTGGGGAGCAACTTTACTCCTTGAATTAATAATGATATTTTTTGATACTACTGCATACGGTTTAGCCATAGTAGCAATTTCTATTTTTAACGGTTTAGCACGTATGGATTTCTTCTCGACTAAAGCAGGAGCTGCAATTTATACTGATATAACTAATAGAATTTATGGCATTATTGGTATTATTATGATTTTCTTTTTCACTTATCAATTGATAATGCTTGTTATAAATCCGGATGGAGATTCTAAAACTTCATCTGCATTAGTAAAAAAACTTATCACTTCAGTTATAATGATTGCGTTCTTCCCAACACTTTACCATTACATGGCGGTGTTCCAAGAACATGTACTAACTGAAGGAACTATATTTGGTATTGTTACAGGAACTGCTTCTGGCGGTGATTCTGATTCGATGGGTAGAAATACAGCACTGATTGTTTATCTATCTATGTACCATCCTGCAGGTGGAGGATATCAATCTCTGGTTGATTCTGATTCGATGGATGAAAATGGAAATATAAGCGTTAAAACTGCACAAGAATGCTATGATGATATTCATGCAGATGGTGGCGAGGGAGCAAGCCTCGATACATGTCAAAAGTGGGTTGATGCTGTTACAGATTTTAAAAATAAATCAGCTAAATCTAGCATAGGAATTTTTGGAGGTATTACAGCGTTTACTTTAAATCTTGATTTGACACACACTGTGTTTGAAGAGGGCGGTAGCGAATACATGATAATCATCACATTTGTTTGTGGATTCGTATTAGCTTGGTATTATATATCTTATGCAATAGATTTGGGTTACAGAACTATTAAATTGGGATTCTTACAAATTATAAGCCCTGCCCCTTTAGTAATGAGAATTTTCCCTAAAACTGATGGTGCATATAAAAAGTGGAGACATCAAATGTTTGTGACTTATATGGAAATATTTGTTAGAGTTGCAATTATTGCTTTCCAAATAGTTATTATTCAAGTAATACCAACTGTAATTAAAGGATTATTTTCAACTTTATTAATGAGCAAATTCTACATTGGATTTGGTGTAGTTGCAATGATCTTTGGTATTATGAAGTTTGGTAAAGAATTACCAAAACTAGTTAAAGATATGTTCAGTAATGGTAGTGGATTACTTGATGGTATTGATTGGAAACCAGGATTCAGAAGAAGAATGAGAGCCGGTGGACAAGAACTTATTGGATATGGAAAGAAAGCCGCTGCTTGGACTAAGAAGAAAGTTGATGGAGCAATTTCACTTCCTGGTAAAGTTAAAAAATTCACTAGAGGTGTTGGCGGTATTATTGGTGGAGCAAAAACAGGAAGAAACTCATGGAATAATGCTAATCCAGCTGCTACAGGAATTAGTAAAGCTATTGGTAATATTGCTGGTAGCGTAAAAGGTGGAATATCTGCTTATAATGCATCACAACATATTAGTTCTAAGGCTACACCGGATCAAGCGCAAAAATTAATGCATGATGCTGCTTCAAGTGCTGGTGGCTCATTGAAAATTAAAAATCTTGCTCAAATGATTAAGGATCGTTCAATTGAATTGGAAGCTGAAGAAACAATGAGTACTCGTAGAAAAGTAGTTAGAGATGCAAGCAACAATAATAAAGCTCATACTGACTATTTTGATGAAAAAACAGGTGTAAAAGATATGATATCAAATATCGAAGACTTGAAAAATCAAGCACTAGATAATTTGGCTCAATCAGCGGATGGTACTGCAACAGGTTATACTGTTAATATGAATACAGGTAAACGTGGAGAAGATACTGAATCATTTACAAGTGCTAAACAAATTATTGAATATTATGATCGAGCTAAACAAGATGCTCTTAAAGGAAAATTCGAGAAAAAAATTACTGATGGTATTACTGATCATAACTTTGACAAAATGGTTGAAGATATAACAGCAAGTGGTAGCAAATATGCAACTGATGTATTAAATATGGATCAATCAGATGATGTTAAGGACAAATATGCAAAAGCAATTTCTAATAAATTGTCTTCATCATTCTTTAAAGTTGCAAATGAAGTATTGAATACTAATTATGATACTTCTATGGCACTTGATTCTATAAAGAGTACTAATCTTGAAAGAGAAACAAAGAATAGAGAATGTCAGTTGAAAAATTCTACTCTTGAAAGCGAAATAGATGCTTTACAAAAATCAATGGATCGTAAGGCTCTAGAAAAAAGATTTACAGATGAACTTGTTGGCACATATGCACCTGAAATTCTTAATGAAGAAGTAGATAAGGCTGTTAACGCTGAAATTAAAAATATTCAATCTCAAATAGCTGCTAAAAAGAGTGAAATTGCTAATAATACTAGTGAGATAAAAGATTTATTAGATGAGAAGGCATCAACTTATATGAGTTTAGAAGATGCTAATAGATTGCTTGCTACAATTAATAGTGACCCTGAAAGTTTCTTTACAGCTCCATCATCTATGAGTGAAACAGAAGCTGAAGCTTTCCGCAAAGAAAGAGCAGAAGTTTTAAGAGATGTCAGGGAAATGGTTACTAATATGAACAAAGCTGCAAATATGGATATATTAACTGACTTTGAAGTTTATAGTGCTCCTGCTGAAGAAAGTTCTGGAGATAGTAAGAAGTAATAGAATAAAAAGGAAGATGATAATATGAATCGATATTTAATTCCTGCGAACTCAAAAAGATCAATGTTGATCTTGAGTATGTTTGCACCAATTGATTTGATTATTGGTGGCGTAGGTGCATTTATTTCAATGATCTTATTCTTTATAATAAGCGTTGAAACTACCACTGATATTTTAATAGTTTTGACACCGGCGTTGATTAGCGCTGCTATGATTATACCGGTGCCAAATCATAGAAATGTTTGGCAATTAACTGCTAACATTTTGTACTATTTTACAAATCAAAGAAAATATAGATGGAGAGGTTGGTGTATGCTACATGGCGAAGAAGGAGAACAATAATCAAGCTAAAAGTTGTGAAGATTGGTTACCAATAATTGATATTAAAGGTAGTTATATCGAAGTAAAAGGTGCTAATGCACTAGAAGGCAATCAATATGTTACAGGAGTTAGAGTTGAGCCTAAAAATATATTCATTCAAGATGAATTAGTTCAATCTCAAACAATTCGTGGTTTAACTAATTTTTACAACACACTAGATTTTGAATTCTGGTTAATGTGTTGCGATAGACCAGTAGATATTAACTTATATAAATCTCAACTTGAAATTATGTATGCTGATGCAACAAGTCAACAACAAAGAAAGTTAATTGCTGAAGATTTAAGAAAAGTTGATAAGTTTATTGGACCAGAAATTAATGCAGTTGATACAGAATTTTATATATTGTTTAAAACTTCTGTTAAACAAACTGAATTAATTCAAAAGAGAGTATCAAATATGATATCTGGTTTAGCAAGTGCTGGATTAAATTGTAGACAAATAACTGAAGAAGATATTAGAGTTTTATTAGATAGTATGTTTAATGATAGTGAAAGAGTAGAATTTGGAACGGTGATGAGTAATGTCTAAGAGTACATTAAAAAGTGAAATCGCACCTAAGGGGTTAAATTTTAAAATTAGAGAATTTGATATTAGTGGTAAATACGCTACTATCCTTACAGTGTTAGAATTTCCTAAAGAAATAGGTCCAGGATATTTAAGTAATTTAACTTCAATTCCTGGAGTTAAAGTTGTTGTAAAACATACTCCAATTGACTTTGGAACAATGTCAAAAACTATCAATAAAGAAATTGCTGAATTAAAACAAGAATATCAAAAAGAAAATGATTTAACATTAAAAGAGAGATTAAGACTAGACTATGAATCAATGGAACAATTCATTCAAATGTTAGCAGCAACAGGATCAAAAATATTCGACTTCCAATTGCATGTTATGATCACTGCTGATACTCAAGATGAATTAGATTCTAGAAAAGTAGAAATAAAGAATTATTTAACTGGTATTGGACTTCGTGCAATACCTATGATGTTTGAACAAGAAAAAGTACTAAAGAGTATGGTACCTATCTTCCCAAAACAAGATGTTGAAGATAGAATTGGTATACCTGTTCCTGCACCAACAGTTGCAGCTATGTATCCATTTGTATTCGATAGTATCAAAGACCCAGGATTATCAAGTTTATTAGGAATTGATTTCTCTGGTGGTGTTGTTCTATTTAACCAATTTGCTTATCAACAAAGAAGTGTTGAAAATAGACATAATGCTAATATGATTATTTTAGGTACATCTGGTAGTGGTAAATCTACTGCTGCTAAGATATTGCTTAGAACTAATATTAGAAATGGACATAAAATAGTTGCTATAGACCCTGAAGGTGAACTTGAAGATATGACTAGACTATATGGTGGAGATTTTATAGATCTTGGCCGTGGTGGAGATTTCGGTATGATAAATCCACTTGAAGTTGTATTAGATGCTGATGAAGAAGAAATGCAAGAAGGTATGGGTTATGCAATACTTACTCGTACAATTCAAACATTAAAAGCATTTATGAAGTATTATAGTCCTGATATAGAAGAAGATGTTTTAACATTATTCAGTGAGATGGTTCAGGAGACATACAAGAGATATAAAATAGATTTTAATACAGATTTTACTAAGATATTTGCACATGATTATCCAACTTTCGATGATGTATATGCTACAATAAAAGGAAAACTATTTGCTATGACAGAGCATACTCATGAAAGAGATATTATGGAAAGACTTGAAATAAAGATTAGACCATTAACAAATGAACTTAGATATTATTTTACTGGTAGAACAACTATAGATAGTGATGCAGATTTTATAGTATTTAATATTCGTGAAGTTATGAATGCAGATAGTAATATTAGAAATGCATTATTCTTTAATATTTTAAAGTATGCATGGGGACTTACATTAGATAGAGAAATTAATACAATATTAATGGTTGATGAAGCACATATGCTACTTGCTGATCAAAATACATTAGGTGCTGAGTTCCTAGCACGTATTCAAAGACGTAGTCGTAAATACAATACTGGAACAATTATTATTACACAACAACCAACAGATTTTGCTGCACCTCATGTACTTGTTCATGGTAAAGCAATATTTGATAATGCTTCTTATTATTTAGTTATGGGTCTTAAGAAACAGGCAGTTGATGATTTATCAAAATTAATTGATTTAAATGATCAAGAGAGAGATTCAATAAAAAGATATTCTCAAGGGCAAGCATTGTTTGTTTGCGGTAATAGAAGAATGCGTATAAATATAATAGCGACTCAACAGGAGTTAGAATCATTTGGATCAGGAGGAGGATTCTAATAAATCCTCCTTTTTTCTTAAAGGAGTAAAGTATGGATGATGATTTTAATGAAAGTGAATTTAATGATGCAGTAGAAAGCGGTAATAATTCTTCATTTGGAGGCCCTTCATTGGGCGGTTTTAATGACTTTGCAAGTGGACTATCAAATGCAACAAATAGTGATAGTAGAAAAAAAGATATTAATAGTATAAATGATAGAAGAAAAAATGAAGAGATTAGAAAAACTGATGAAGATTATGGAAAAACTCATTCAAGACAAAAAAAGCAAAAAGAAGAAGATGAAAATAGTGATAGTATAACTGGTAAAAGTAGATCAAAAGGTTCTGATGAATTAGAAGGTACTAAAACTGGAAGTAGTAGT
>JAEEGK010031600.1_pt1 | contig 10428 bp, 9 predicted proteins | sample 8958771 | NCBI WGS metagenome assembly JAEEGK01 (sample SAMN16246547, study PRJNA631951) | gut metagenome | biome: gut microbiome; feature: rumen; material: SC-attached | host: Bos | place: Iran: Karaj | collected 2018-10 | reverse complement strand
AATGAGAAATCGTACCAGGGCTATGGTTCGGCGCTGATGCAGCTGTCGCTGTTCCCAATACTGCCGTCGGTGGCGTACACGTTTTATTTCTAGTTTTTAGTTTTTAGTTTCTGTTTTTTTAGTTTCTGGTCACAGGTCACACATCACAGGTCACACATCACAGGTCACACAAAACACACATAACTTGAAAGTCAAGGCATACATATTAATAATACTCACGATTGTTATGGCCGCATGCCAGAAGGTTGTGGAGTTCGATGTTGACGAGATACCCTCGCAGTTGGTGCTCAACGGATTGCCGTCAGACGGCAGCCGCATGTTTGTCAATTTTGCCCAGTCGCGTTTCTTCCTCGACACCAATACGGGAGGCTCTGCCGGGAATTTTGGAATGACGCTCAACGTGACGGGGCCGTCAGGAAACCTGTCGTTGCATCCCGACTCGATTTCACGCACCAACTACTTCTTTCCGTACATACCGCAGGGAGGCGACTCGTTGAATATCAGTATAAAAGTGGGAGGCGATGAGGTTACGGCAGGCACCAAGATACCCAAGCCACTGCAGGTGGCGACGTGCAACACGCTGCTGACATGGATGATGCCAGGAGGCAGTCCGAGTACGGATACGGTGCTGAACCTGTGTATTGTAAGTTTCGACTTGTCTGACTATGCAGACGAAGAGAACTACTATGATATCTCCGTGTCGGAACGGGACAGCGGTTCGCGCTACAGAGAGCGTCTTGACAGGTTCGACACCATAGACACCGTGTATCGAAACAATATGTTCATGTGTATGGACAATGCCCTCACAGGGTCGGAAGCCCTTGTTTCGGCACCGCTGGTGGTGTTGCCGCGCGGATACACAGTGTATGACCGAATCATCTGTAACGACAAACTCCTCAACGGCACCTCCGGCACCCACAGTATTATCATCCCCATACTGGTCGATACCAACGAGGTTCGCGGATTTAAGCACGAAATGACACTCCATATAGAATCCATACGCCCCGAAAGGGTGAAATACCTGTTGGATGTGGCCAATGCCACCAGCATGACGCAGGTGTTTGCCGAACCCGCGGGAGTGTATAGTAACGTGAAGATTAACGGCGAGCAGGGACTGGGCCTGTTCTCGGGCATCTCGCATCTGAAGTTCCCACTTAACACAGAGCCCTGGCCATACCCCGAAAACCTATCGACGGGAACAAAAAGAGCCGAAATATTGTCCTGTCCGGACGCTCTGCTTGAATTTTATCGCTTTGCAAAACAGCGAAATAGGAAATAAAAGAAAAAAATAATTTGTATGTATTGAAAAAAGTTGTACTTTTGCACTCCGTTTTGTGGATAAAATATCATCAAACAATAATCTAAAATGTACGCAATCGTAGAAATCGCAGGAAAGCAATTCAAGGTCGCTCAAGATCAGAAGATCTTCGTCAACCGTCTTCAGAACGAAGAGGGCAGCGAGGTTTCTTTTGACACCGTGATGCTCAAAGACAACGACGGCGCAGTGGAGGTTGGAAAACCCTATATCGCCGGTGCAAACGTGAAGGCCACCGTGGTGAAACACCTCAAGGGCAAGAAGGTTTTGGTGTTCAAGAAAATCCGTCGCAAAGGCTATCAGAAGATGAACGGTCACCGCGACTATCTGACCCAGATCCAAATCAACAGCATTAACTAAGTTACAAACCTTTTAAAACATTTTGTTATGGCTCATAAAAAAGGTGTCGGTAGTTCCAGTAACGGTCGTGAATCCGAAAGCAAACGCTTAGGCGTGAAAATATTTGGTGGTCAGAAGTGCATCGCCGGCAACATCATCGTTCGTCAGCGTGGCACCGTCCACAACCCCGGCCAGAACGTAGGAATGGGTAAGGATCATACCCTCTACGCCCTCTGCGACGGGACAGTGCAGTTCAAACGCGGACGCGGGGATCGCTCCTACGTCTCCGTGGTTCCTGCCGCCGAATAGGAAAAGGGATAATGGTTTTTCATAAATTGGTTTTTCAGATCCCCGCTTGTCGGGGGTCTGTTTTTTTATGGGTATGCGTTAACTACACATAGCCCAAACATAGAGTTACCATAGAGCAACCATAGAGCAACTATAGACAGGTACGCGTTGTGTCGGTAGTGCAATCAGGCGTTGTTTATTGCAGCCTCCTGTCTCCTCACGCTCTCGGTGTGTATCTTTTCAAAAATCTCTTTTATGTATGTGGGGTCGAGGCCTAGTGACTCGGCTTGACGCAGGTGGTCGTTGAGCAGGTCATTCCACCGGTTGGGCTGAAAGACGGTCATGTTTGCGCGTTTTTTGATGAGGGCAATGGCCTGAGACGCCTTTTGGCGTTGTGCGAGGAGTTCGAGTATCTGACGGTCTATCTCGTCAATGTTGCGGCGTTGCTGCTGAAGCTCCGTCTCGCAGTTGTTTTCGTCGGTTGTGCGTATGGTGATCCTTTCCAGAAGCGCCTTGAACTCGGCAGGGCTAAGCTGTTGCCGTGCATCTGTGAGGGCGAGGTCGGGATTGGGGTGTACCTCTATCATCAGGCCGTCGAAGTGGAGGTCGAGGGCGGTTTGCGAGACTTGTGCTATCATTTCGCGTCGGCCGCAGATGTGGCTGGGGTCGCAGATGAGCGGCAGGTCGGGCATAATTCGGTGGAGCTCCATGGGGATTTCCCAAAGGGGGTTGTTGCGGTAGCCGAGGTTGTTGTAGATGTCGAAGCCGCGGTGGATGGCTGCAATATGGGTCAACCCCACCTTGCGGCACCGTTCAAGAGCGCCTATCCAGACGTGGATGTCGGGCACGGGTGAGTTCTTTACAAAGACAGGCAGGTGGCAGCCACGCAGGGCTTCGGTGATTTCCTCGACGGCGAAGGGGCTGCCGGTGGTGCGGGCACCAATCCATACGGCGTCGATGGAGTGGTTCAGGGTGGCCTCGACGTGACGGGCGTTGGCCACTTCGCAGCAGAACTTGAGCTGCGGATGAGCCTTCTTCTGCTCGTCAATCCAAAGGAGGGCTTCCTCGCCCAGCCCTTCGAAGCCGCCGGGCATGGTGCGCGGCTTCCAAACGCCACAGCGAATCATGGAGACTTGGGGCAGGGCCACGAGGCTTTCGACCACGGAGGTGAACTGGGGCAGGCTTTCGATGCTGCAGGGGCCGGATATGATTTCAAGTTTCAAGTTTTTAGTTTTTAGTTTCAAGTTTGACTCACTTCGTTTGATTTATTTCTAAGGTGTTTGCAGCCTTCGGCACAAGTTTTTAGTTTCAAGCAGGGAAATTTCTTTGCAAAGATACTAAAAATCCAATGATTGAGTTATTAGTACATACGAATCGATTCAAACCATGAAAATCAAGTATCTTAAATTGAAGAATTGGCTGCTTGTATCGCTGATGAGTGTATTGGGCTTCACGGCGTGCAAGTCGTCGAAGCCGGCGGCCACGAGCGACCAGAAGGAGTCGGAACAGTCCGAGCAAATCGAGAAGAAGCCCATAAAGGACGACCGAGGCCAGGCAGCGCTGATGTATGGAGTGCCGACGATGAGCTATCATGTGAAAGGCCAGGTGGTGAACCATCAGGGTAAGCCCGTGAAGGGCATACAGGTGGTGATGCTCAACCGCAATATGGGCAATACTCCGAACAATCCCGGAGAGGAAAATCCCGAGATAGAAGACTATATGAAGATATATGCCGACACCACGAAGAATGACGGCACCTTTGACATCAAGGCTAAGGATTTCCCCAGCGAGTATATGAGAGTGTTCGTGAGGGATGTGGATGGCCCGTCGAACGGAAACTACCAGAACGATGTCATCAACCTCGAGTTCACCCGTGACGAGATAAAAGCCGAAAGCAAAGGCTGGAACAAAGGGGTGGCTGAGAAAGAGGGTGTGACCATCAAGCTGAAGCCGGTAAGATAGGGGGTGTTAAGGTGTGGAGATGTGGGGGTGCGGAGATGTGAAATTGTTAAAAGGTCTTTGATGGCGGATAGGATTTCCTTTAAGCAGCGATTGGGGCTTGAGCTGCATCGCAAGGTGCGGCACAACGACGCCCAGATACACCAGTTGCGTACGCTCTTTTGGGAGTGTACGCTTCGTTGCAATATGCACTGCCGCCACTGCGGGAGCGACTGCAAGCAGGATTCGCTCAAGCCGGACATGCCGGCCAAAGACTTCCTGAAGGCTGTGGACGACATCACGCCGCACGTGGATCCGCACCACACGTTCATCATCTTCACGGGGGGCGAGGCGCTGATGCGCAACGACATAGAGGAGGTGGGGCTGGAGCTGTACAGGAGGGAATTCCCGTGGGGCTTGGTAAGCAACGGATACCTGCTCACGCCACAGCGGCTGGAAAGCCTTATGGCGGCGGGGATGCACTCGATAACTATAAGCCTCGACGGCTTTGAGGCAGAGCATAACTGGATACGTCAGCACGACCACAGCTTCGAGCGGGCCGAGGCGGCGGTGAAACTGCTGGTGAAGGAGAAAGACCTCCTGTGGGACATCGTGACCTGCGTCAATCCTCGCAGCTATCCCCATCTTGACGAGTTCAAGGAGTATCTCATCTCTCTCGGGGTGCCGCGCTGGCGGGTGTTCACCATCTTCCCGATGGGACGTGCCGCCAACGACCCGGAACTGCAGCTGGGCGACGAGGCGTTCAGGGGTACACTCGACTTCATAGAGCGCACCCGCAAGGAGGGCAGGATAGAGGTGAACTATGCCTGCGAAGGGTTCCTGGGGCCTTACGAGCAGAGGGTGAGGGACAATTTCTTCACCTGCAGGGCAGGGGTGGATGTGGCGAGCGTGCTGGTGGACGGCTCGATATCGGGGTGCACCAGCATCAGGTCGAATTTCACGCAGGGTAACATATACGAGGACAACCTGTGGGAGGTGTGGCAGGAGCGCTTTGGGAAATACCGCGACCGGAGCTGGATGAAGAAGGGGCAGTGTAAGGAATGCGCCGTCTGGCGCTATTGCGAGGGGTCGGGCATGCACCTCTACGACGAGAACGAAAACCTGCTCTTCTGCCATTACCGACGGCTGGGATTCAAATAGTTCCGAATCGTACATGCAATAATGTTCCCGAAAGCAATACTAATTATTTATATAGAATTATTTAATTAACTAAACCTATAATTATTATGAAGAAACTTTTCAGACTTTTAGCAGTGAGCGCGCTTTGCGGCGTGATGTTCACCGCGTGCGACCCGACCGAGGAGCAGCAGACTCCTGGCGGCGACAACATTGATGATGCCACTAGTTTGAGTGGCGCCATCAGCGAGAACAAAACTCTTCCCGACTTAGGGCTTGACGTTGACTATATCGTTGACGGCACACTCAATGTTGAAGGCAACGCATTGCTTACCATCGAACCTGGTGTGACAATCATGTTCACCGGTACCAACGGCGCTGTGGAGGTTGGCGAGAATGCCGGTCTTAAGATGGTTGGCACCTCAGAAAAACCCATCAAGTTTGTCGGTCCTGCCAACAACCCCAACAACGGCTCTTGGAGCCATATCACCTATAACAGCATTCGCTCCGACAATCAGATGGAGTATGTCTATATGCTCCGTGGCGGCTCCGATGATGCAACGTGGGCAGGTGTGCTGAGAAATTACGGCCGTATCTCGATGAAGAACTGCACAATAGACGGTTCTCTTCGCAATGGTATCGACATTGAGGGCGGTGTTTTCACCTCTTTCGAGGGCAATACCATAAAGAACTGCGCAGCGTATCCCATTTATAATGAGAGCGGCTTAGAATGCATAAGGAATTTTGGAGCCAACACCTATACCTCCAACGGCAAAAACTACATACGCATGGCATCTGGTGCCACTTTGTCGGAGGATCTTACCATAGTCAATGAGGGAATACCTTATTTCTTTGAGGGCGACTGCGGTGTTACTGGTCCTTACACACTCACCATTGAAGCTGGAACACAGCTGCTTTTCAACATAGGTGGAAGGTTCTACACGGATGAGGAGCCAGCCATCGTTGCTCATGGAACTGCCGAGAATCCCATAATTTTCCGTGGTATGCGTAATGAACCGGGCTATTGGAATGGTGTATGGCCTGAAACTACCAGTTATGACAATTCGATGGCGTATTGCAAGATTTACGATGCCGGACGCGAAGAAGGATGGCAGGGAGGTTGCCTCTATATCGGTCGCAACACCCGTTTGAACTTGTTGGGTTGTGAGTTCGGCAATAGCGGCCACTATGGCGTCGTGATAGAGGATGATTCTGATTTCAATCACAATATCGTTCACAACGGAACATGCACGTTTGTGAACTGCGCCGATGGTAACGTCTATTTCGAGCAGACAGGAGAAACGGCAGATAATTTGCCGTTGTAAACCTTATGTATGTATAAAGAGAGAGGGCGGCTGCACAATGCGCAGCCGCCCTCTCTCTTTTCGTTCTCTTTCGCTATGCTTTCCGCCTTCATTTCACAATGATTTCGTCGCAGAAAAGCCACGAGGGTTGACCAGGAGCAGTGTGCCAGTCGGGAAGCGGGCCGCCGGAGGGAACGACCACGCGGAGGAATTGATAGTTTTGAGTTTTAAGTTTTAAGTTTTGAGTTTTTGGGGCGGTTGTTTTTTGTGCGGGTTGGGGTAGGTCGATGCAGTAGTGCTTCAGTTGGAATCCAGTCTCTCGTGGGTCGGTTTCGAACTCTTTTTCGGTCAGCAGCTGCCACTCCTTGCCGTCTGCGGAGGTGTATATCCGCACCTGCTTCGGCGCCAGCACCCAGTCGAAGGTGTTCTGGATGAAGCGCATGGAGACGCTGTGGATTTCGCGTGGCGAGCCGAAGTCGATGCGGGCGTCGATGCTATCGCCCCAGTAGCCCTGCCAGTGGCCGTCGGTGTAGGATGTGTTGCTGCCGAGCTGTCCATCGATGAGGGCGTTGTCGCCACCGCCTGAATAGACGGCGCGGAAGTCGCTGCCGCACTTGGTGGCGAGGGTGAGATTGGCCCCCATGGCGAGGTGGGAGAGGAGGTATTGCGATGTCTCGACACCTTCGCCGTATTCGTTATAGGCGATGGCGCGGATGGTGGCAGAGTGCTCTAGTGGGAATGGTTTAGTGTAGAGAGTCGAGGCGCGGGTTGGCTCGCTGCCGTCGAGGGTGTAGTAGATGTCTTTGTTGCCATCGAGGGTGTGGAGGGAGACTGTTGGGGTGTTTGAGAGGGGGTTACTAGAGGAACTAGATGCACCAGAGGAACTAGATTTACTAGATTGACCAGGGGTGGTTGTTTGGATGAAGACGTGGCGGTCTAGGTTGAGGACCTCGCGGGCTAGGTTGTCGTAGCGGTTCATGACTATGTGGCGCTCGTAGTCGCCGTTTTCATTGTCCCAGAGGCGTAGGTATTCGCGTTTGAGGTTTTTCAAGTCGTTGAGGAAAGCGCTTGCCAATGACAGACATTCGTTTTCGGCACCCCCTTGCCGCAGTTGACGATCGATGGCTTTTTGGAGTGAGATTTTGCTGACGCAGGCAAGCATGTGCATGTAGGCGTAGTGGAGGTGAGGGTTGGCGGCGAAGTCGATAGTGTTCTTAATGTTGGCAAGGATTTTGAGGGTCTCGGCATTGTCGCGGTTGAGGATGGAGGGGTTGATGTTGAGCAGAGGCTCCCAGAGGGATGAGGAAACGTAAAGGTCGCTGGTTTTGGGGTTGGATTCGAGGGTGCCGAAGGAGTAGAGGGCTGCGGTGTTGGGGTGGGGCTGGTCGGACGGGGCGGACTTGTTGGACTTGTAGAATAGTGCCTCGAAGTTGTGGTTGAACTGTTCCTCGCGTTGTTTCAGTTCTTCGGGGTCGTCGGTCTTGATGGGGTTCCACGCCATCTCGGCACCCCAAAAGAAACCGTGCCAAGAGTTGTCGAAGAGAGCCTCGCCGCTGTCGTCCCAGCTGGTGTTCATGAACCCCTCGGCCCCGTTGATGAAACCGTCGCGGGCAAGGTTGGCTATGTTCTTCATGTAACGGTGTGGATTGGGAACCATCACGCTGTGGTGGCTCACCGACGGTGCCACCCAGAAGGGGTTGCCCTGCTCGCGGAACGGCTTTATCAGCCGGTCATAGGAGTCGAGAGGGTCGTAGGCCCACATGATGTAGGTCATATCGTCGGGCAGCTGGCGCATCATGGCGGGGTTCTTGGCCACGATGTCGCCCCACATGACTGGTTGAGTTTTGAGTTTCAAGTATTGATTTTTAAGTTGGAGTTGTCGCGACACCTCCTGGATGATTTGGCAGCAGTGGTTGAGGTGGTCGATATATACTTGGTCGGTGCCTTTCTTGTCAACGAGTTTCTTTGCGCGGCCAGAGCCGAGTTGCTCCGTCTCGTCGCAGTTGATGATGAAGAAAGGCGAGTTGGGGATGCGGTCATAGGCGGCTTTGATACGCTTGCACAGGAAGTCGTAGGTGGCCTCATTGGATGGGTCGAAGTTGGCCTTGCTGTCCATCAGGTTCTGATAGAACGGCACACGCAGCGTCTTCTCAGCATGGGCGAAGAGTTGCAGGTTGATGACCTCGTCGGGATGCGGCTTGCAGTCAGCGAGGTAAGCGGGCGCCAGGTCGGGGAACTCAGGCTGGTAGAGGGTGTGCTCGGTATAGTAGTTGCAGAAGTTGAACTTCAGCGCGTGCAGCGTCTCCCATTGCTTCTGGCGGTAGGCGGCGTGCGGCACAGGTCCGCGGCTCTGGTCGTCCATCCAGCCACGATAGCGGTAGGCCGGCCAGTCGGTGATGCGGCAACAGGGTAGCACGTCGCCATAAAGCCTATGGAGTTGTGCCAGCGTCAGATAGCCATTGGCAAGTCCCTCTTTACCATAATACTCAATGGTGATGCCTTTCGGCTCAATGGTCAAGACATAAGCCTGTTCCACATTGCTCTGCACCCAGTGCAACTGACTTGTCTTCTTCAAATCAATCTCAACTCCGTCAACCTGTTTCTCCTTCACCTTCATACGGCGAGTATCCACACTATCCTTTTTCCAAAGGCCGGTCTCCACATTCTGCGGCGTGGGTATCAGGCCGAGGTTGATATCCTGTGCGGCGGCAGGAAAGGCCATAATAAGCACAGCAATAAAAACGCTCCATTTCATGTGTACATCTTGTCTATTTCCCATGTCTCGACATTGTTTTCGATATATCGGGTGATTGTTTCGTATGACTGCTAATCTCTTACAATATGATCGTAGAAGCGTGTCTGCCACGCAAATGGCAGCCCATGTGATTTGGCATAGCGCGTAACGGATTGTTTGTATTGACCTACAATCACCGACAACCATGACTTATTCTGTGTTGCAACATCTATCGGCCTCTGCTGTAGAGACGTGACAAGGCACGTCTCTTTGGCGACGATGGTATTATTGGAGACGTGCCGTGTCACGTCTCTACCGGCGACGATGGTATTATTGGAGACGTGCCGTGTCACGTCTCTACCGGCGGGCATTTTATTGCTGTCAATAAACACTATCATCTGCAAATGATTGGGCATAATCACAAAAGCACCAATATTTACATACGGGAAATGGCTTGGCATTGCGGCAAGATTATCGTGCGCCACTCGGCCTATAGGAGAATAATGCATCACACCACCTCGAATCTCACCAAACCAATGGCGCATATCCTTCGTGCATATCGTCACGAAATAGACGCCGTGGTCGTATCGATGCCAGTCAGCCCGCGCTGTCGACACACGATATTCCCCTTTGAACAATTCCGTCATAGTATCCGGAGACGTGCCATGTCACGTCTCTACTTCAGGCAATCTAAATAGCGGTGGATGGTCTCCTCGATGCCGAGGTAGAGGGCGTCGCTGATGAGGGCGTGGCCAATGCTGACCTCGTCACACCAGGGTATCTGCTCGTGGAAGAAGGCAAGGTTTTCCAAACTGAGGTCGTGGCCGGCGTTGAGGCCTAGGCCGCATTCGCGGGCCACCTTGGCGGCCTCCACGAAGGGGGCAATACATGAGACGTGCCCTGTCACGTCTCTACAGGCGTGGTACTCCCGGGCGTAAGCCTCCGTGTAGAGCTCCACGCGGTCGGTGCCCGTCTTGGCGGCCATCTCGATCATCCGCGGATTGACGTCGATGAAGATGCTCACGCGGATGCCGCACTGCTGGAACTCCTTGACCACGTCGCACAGATAGCTCTGGTGCTTGACGGTGTCCCAACCGGCATTGCTGGTCAGCACCCCGTCGGCGTCGGGCACCAACGTCACCTGCGTGGGCCGTATCTGCTTCACCAATTCGATGAAGCCGTTAGGCAGGTTGTCTTTCCGTTCGCCATCCTCCACTTTACGGATTCCTTTCGGGTTGCCCTCGATATTGAACTCCGTGGTGACGATGGGTTTGATGGCATAGACGTCGCTGTAGCGGATATGGCGCTCGTCGGGACGTGGATGCACGGTGATGCCCTGGGCACCGAAGCGCTCGCAGTCAATGGCGAATTGC
>JAEEGK010031599.1_pt1 | contig 10428 bp, 5 predicted proteins | sample 8958771 | NCBI WGS metagenome assembly JAEEGK01 (sample SAMN16246547, study PRJNA631951) | gut metagenome | biome: gut microbiome; feature: rumen; material: SC-attached | host: Bos | place: Iran: Karaj | collected 2018-10 | reverse complement strand
TTGCAGATTGATTATTACCACTTGATGCCTGTTAACAGACAACACTAATCAACATTTAGTTATTTTTCTCACTATTAACCATTTAAAGAAGTGTTTACATGATGAAAAAAGCATTACTTCTTCTTGTAGCATTTGCCCTGACCATGGCAGCCAGCGGACGTCAACTCACCAAGAGTCCGCAGCTATCGGGCCAGCAGGTCAAGGGCAAGTATGAGTTCAGCACCACGCACAAGAGTGCTGAGCGTGGCGGCAAGCTGCCCTTGGTGCAGCAGAGCCGCAAAGCACCAGCCCGCGTCGATATCATTTCAGAGCAGCCTGAGGGCGAACTGAAGATTTATCAGCGCAGTGGCGGTGCGATCTACAACATGTGGGGATACATCTTCTCCACCTATCAGGATGGTGGCGCCATGCAGATGGTGTTTGCCGATGACGGCAAGACGGTTTACCTCAAGGATCCCATCTCACAAGCTGCTGCCAACACCTGGGTGAGGGCCGAGCTGAGCGACGACGGCAAAACGCTGACGATGCCGTTGAACCAGTTCATCACTTACTTTGATGAAGTGGATTATGGCTTGATTACTGCCTGGGTTGATGTGACGGTAGACGAGGACGGCTATATTGTAGCCACCCCCAACCTTGACATCCATGAGGTGACTTTCACTATCGGCGACGATGGCACCATCTCGCTCAACGGCTCGAGCGGCGACGTGGATGCCTTTGAGGGCAGCGGCATCGGTCTGATTTATGACGATGACCAGAGTTGGGCCGGCTATGTCGATTGGGAGTCGGTTTACACCCCGTTTGAAGCGACACCGGTGGAACTGCCTGATGGCATTGTTATGGAAAACTCCTCGATGACCTATGTTGACAGCAATGGCAATGCTGGCGGCAAGATGGTCAAAGTGGGCATGACGGGCAATGACGTCTATGTACAGGGCTTCTCATCCTTAGTCCCCGACGGTATCATGAAGGGCACCCTGACCGAGGACGGCGACATGGTGACATTCCCGAGCGACCAGTATCTGGGCGTGGGTAACAGCTTGTTCCTGAACATGATGGGCCTCGATGCCGATTACACAATCCTCGACAACCTTGTATTTAGCTTCGATGAAGACAACATGAAGGCTAACGACATCCTCGCCGTCGTTGCTGGCATGAACATTCAGGAGGAATATGACCAGCCCTTCATCACCCCCTATGTTGACCATGCTGCAACACCCGCCAATCCTGAGGTGATTGACTTTGTTGACGAGGGCGAGCTGGGCGGCTACAACTATGGTTCGTTCAATGTGCCGACCGTTGACACCGAAGGCAATTTCATTGATCCCAACAACCTGTACTACCGCATCTACTTTGATGACGATGAGTTGTTCACCTTCGGTCCCGACGAGTATCCTTATGTTGAAGAGTTCATGACCGATGTGCCCTACTACTTCACCGAGGGTTACGACTTCGGCGTAGGTGGCGCAACCGTCTATTTCTATGAGACAGGCTTCCAGCGTGTGGGCATCCAGAGTGTGTTCCGCGGTGGCGGCGAGGAGCACGTGAGCGACATCGTCTATATGGAGCTTACCGACGGCAGCGCTCCTGAAGGCTCGGCAGACTATTATGCCGGTTACTGCGACGACAATTTCAAGGCTGCAGGTTTCTCTGCAGGCAGGGCACAGGGCTATGATGTGGCCTTGTTTGTCAACGATCCCAGCCTGCACGGCTTGAAGGTTAAGGGACTGCGCATCAGTGCTCCCGCTACCGGCATTGCTCAGTACACGGGCTGGCTGTCCACTGGCCTAGCACTTGAGATAAAGGACGGCGTCAAGGTGGCCAAGGCCGATATTGCCAGCAATGTGGGTAATGTGGCTGATGGCCATGCCGAGGTGCTGTTCGATGAGCCCTACGAGATTGGCGAGAACGGCTTCTTTGCCGGTTACACAATTCCCGTCACCGTCGAGGAAAGACCCATGATGATCACCAGTGACAAGATGGGCGGCGGCTTCTGGCTCCACACCACGGCTGCCTACCGTAAGTGGACCGATATGTCCAGCGCAGGCAGTCCCTGTATCGAACTCATCCTTGAGGGTCAGCCGCTGAATGCAGCCACCATCGTTGTTCCTGCCAACTCTTATGCCAAGAAGGGCGAGCCCATCTATGTGAATGCTAAGGTTTACAACCACGGAACAAGCATGGTTAATTCTTACGCCTATACCTACGAGGTCAATGGCGTAACCAAGTCGGCAAACTTGAAGAGTTCCATCCGTGGCGACCACTGGGGCCGCAGCAATGACATCGTGCTTGAGTTGGATCCCATCGCCGAGGCCGGCAATTATCCCCTGACCGTCACTGTTACCGCCGTTAACGGTTCCGAGAACCAGGATGTAGTTCCCACCCATGAGGGCATGGTGAACATCATGGACTTTGTGCCTGCTCACCGCGCGCTCGTTGAGGAATACACCGGCACCTGGTGCGGCTGGTGTACCCGTGGCCTGGTTGCCATGAAACTGTTGGCTGAGACCTACGGTGATGACTTTATCGGTGTAGCTTACCACAACGCTGACCCCATGGAGATTACCACCGACTACCCGAGCCCTGTTCAAGGCTTCCCCAGCGCATTTGTTGATAGGTACTATGATGTTGATCCTTACTATGGATATGAGTCGGTGGGCTTCGGCATGAAGGACCTCGTTGACTACGTGATGAGCCAGCTGGCAGTCGTTGACCTCAATGTCAAGGCCGAATGGGCTGATGAGGGCAAGAACGAACTCAAGGCCACCGTGGAGAGCAACTTCGTCATGAATGCTGCTGGCAGCGACTACGGTATTGAAGTCATGCTTGTCGAGGATGACATGTACGGCCCCGCAGGAACCAATTGGGACCAGCACAACTACTATGCCGACATGGCTGACCAGTATGGTAGCGATCCCGACCTGGGCCCGTTGTGCGAGTTGCCTGGAACCATCGAGGGTTATCACTTCAACGATGTGCTCGTAGCCACCTCGGGCGTTGTTGACGAGAGTCTGCCCGAATCGATCGTTGCCAACACGGTCAACAACTTTGAGTACTCGTTTGATGTCAACAACATCTACAACACGAGCTATGAGCCCCTCATCCAGAACAAGGAGAAACTCCATGTCGTAGCCATCGTCGTTGACAAGTCTACCGGTCAAGTGCTCAATGCAGCCAAGGGAAAAGTCGGCAATACTGCCGTCAACGAGATCAGTGACGAGAACAAGGTGGTTGCCTCGACCATGTACTTCGACCTCATGGGCCACATGGTTAGCAACCCCGGCAACGGCATCTATGTGAAAGTCGTGCGCTACACCGACGGTTCACAGCGCAGCTTCAAGGTGCTCAAGAAGTAACACCTGACACATCCCGATTTAAAAGAAATCGCAGGCCCGACATGAGGGCTTGCGATTTCTTTATTATCCAGAGCCATGGCTGTCAATGAGCATCAAAATCAGGGCGAAAAAGCATTATCTTACCCGTGTTAATAAAGAGTTTGACGAAAAATGATTACTTTTGTGGCTAGAACATAGATTAATAATAAGAGTGATGACCAAGGGTGTGTCCATGACGGTTCATGAATATGAGCAACTGTTCAAACAAAACTTTGAGCGGCTGTATTATCATTCCCTTGACATCGTTCATGATGAGGATGTGGCACGCGATGTGGTGAGCGACGTGTTTGTCAACGTGTGGAAACTGCGCGAGACAATTGCTCTGGATACCGCGTTGTCCTACCTATTTACCAGCGTACGCAATCGCAGTTTGGACCAACTGCGCCACCAGAAACGTTACGTGCCGCTACTGGATGAGGTCATTCATGAGCTGGAAAACTATACCGATACCGACTGGGAAATATATGAAGCTCGCATTGAGGCGCTCAAGGAGGAGTTAAATCGCCAACCCGAGCGTATCAGACGCGTGTTATATTTGCGGTTTTATGAGCAGAAGAGCAACCAGGACGTCGCTGACATGTTGGGAATCACCGTCGATGGCGTGAAGAAGATCGTTCAGCGATCCTTTGCCCAAATGCGCGTGTCATTGAGTAAAAAGATGTTAAAGTTTGTACCACTATTGCTTTTAGCGTGTATGAATTAGTGAAATGGAACAAGACAACAAGCATATTGAAGGACAAGAGCCACTGACCCCGCTGGAACAATGGGAGTTGCAAAGTGCCATGAACCGTGAGCACGCCAGTGCGCCCGATGTCGAGGCTGCGTGGCATGACGTTAGCCGGCGATTGGATTTGCTGGTAATGGAAGAGGAAGATGCATCGAGTCATGTCTCGCAACCGTTATGGCACAGGATGGTTCCCTTTGCCCGTTGGGCTGCGGGCATCGCTGCTGTCATTACATTGATTGTCGGTTATCGCTATTGGTCTGGTTTACAGGAATCTTTGCCCGTCAATGTGAATGCCGACTCATTTGCTGTTCATGTACCTGACAGTATCGATGCGGTGACTATCACTACCGCCGATGGCCATGCTCGGCACATCAAGGAAGAAATGGCACTTGACAAGTCAACAGCGGCCACCACGTCGGCCCAATTGATGGCTTTGTCCATTCCCCGTGGTCAAGATTATCACCTAACGCTTGCCGACGGCACCAAGGTATGGCTCAATGCCGAGAGCCGCCTTGAGTTCCCTGACCGATTCAATGGCAATACGCGCGAGGTCCGTCTCCAGGGCGAAGCCTATTTTGAGGTAAAAAAGGATGTCAAGCGCCCATTCATTGTGCACACCGATTACTTGTCGACACGTGTGTTGGGCACCTCGTTTGATGTGCGGGCCTATTCCCGCAAAGATGCGTCTGTTACGCTCGTTTCAGGACGTGTGCAGGTCAAAACGGGAGACTTGACCCAGATATTGTCACCTGGAGAGCAGGCTGCACTTACAGGATCTCAACTGGCGGTTAAGGCCGTGGACACTTACCCCATCACCCAATGGAAGGAATGTTTTTTCTATTTTGATAATGAATCGGGACAGTTACTATGTGCACAACCTTGTCAACCAGTATGCAACCGCCAATCCGGCCGGTGGAGCAACTTTCAACGTGCCCTATGGTAATATCTATTTTGCCGCCAATCAGACCTCCAAGGCTTACACCTTCCGTCAGCAGTTGAATTTCGACCGCACCTATGCCGACAGGCACAATATTGTCGCATTACTTGGTCATGAGGTACGCAAGACCGTTATTGACTATGAGAACAATACACTCTATAACTATGACCCCGAGATGCTGAGTTACTCGCCGGTCAACCAGGCTACGCTCAACAGTACATACGGCTTGATGGGTGGATATGGACTCCAGGCCAGGGATTTTGCTTATTCTCGGTACATCGATAACCGCTTTGTGTCTTTCTTTGCCAATGTGGCTTACACATATGACAACAAGTATATGATTTCGGGAAGTATCCGTTGGGACCGCTCCAACCTGTGGGGCACTGGTTCGAAGTACCAGAACAAACCCATCTGGAGCATTGGTGCCGGTTGGAACATTGACCGTGAGCCGTGGTTCCATGTGGCTTGGGTAAATCGCCTCAAGTTGCGTGCATCTCGCGGTATCGCCGGTAATATTGCTAAAGATGCCGCGCCCTATATGACAGCCAGGTATCGAACCAATAACAATGTGGGAGGCACTTATGGAACAGTACAGGCAAGGCCTAACCCCAACCTGCGATGGGAAAAGACAACGACAACCAATGTCGCTGTGGATTTTGCCGTTCTCAACAATCGATTGAACGGTAGCATCGAGTTCTACAACAAGATGGGTACCGACCTGCTTGCCAACACAATGGGCGTGCCTACCGAGGGCTTTGGTTACAGCACTTACAAGATCAACAATGGCAAGATGCGCAACCGTGGTGTGGAACTCTCCTTAAATGGACAGGTCGTGCGCAGTGCCGATTTTGATTTCAATGCAGGACTCACCTATAGCTACAATAAAAACAAAGTCGTGTATGTAAACGTTGAGGCTCCAGTTTACTACCTGCAATTGGATTATCCTGATGCCTATCCCATAGTGGGCAATCCTTACAATGCCATCTATGCCTATAAGTGGGCTGGCTTGAGCGCCGACGGTCTGCCTCAGGTGCTGGATGCTTCGGGTAATACAACGGCTTCTAATCCTTCGGACTTGGCCGCTATCATCTATGCAGGCAGCACCGAGCCAATGCACATGGCATCGCTCCACCTCAATCTGGGCTACAAGCAGTTTGACTTGTCTTGTATGTGGCTGTTCCAGGGTGGACACAAGATGCGCAATACCGACCTGCCCATGCTTAACTCGGCTTATAACTACACGCTGTGGAGTTATGTGACCTCTTTGGGTGCAGTCAACAAGGATATAACCAACCGATGGCGTCATCCTGGTGATGAGGTCAAGACCGACATACCCGCAGCCATCTTTGGCGAGAACCCCTTGTTCAGCGATGCGTCGCGCACGATTTACGGCTATGCCGACAATAATGTCATCAGCGCGATTAATCTGCACCTTGCTAATATCTCGCTGGCCTACAACCTCCCCAACGCTTGGCTGCGTAACATCAGCCTGAGCCGTGCGCGCCTCCAGTTCAATGTGGAGAATGCCGTGACGTTTGCCAAGTGCACCTCGGCCAAGTACCTGTTGGGTGGCTACAATGCACCCAACTATGTCTTCGGCCTCTATCTGGATTTCTAAAAAACCGGAAAATAACAACTAACAACTATAATATTGAGAGATATGAAAACTAAGATAAATAGACTGCTTTTAGGATCCTGCCTGGTGCTGCTTGCATGCTTGTGCAGTTGTGATGATTATCTGAGCAATGTGCCTAAGGGACAGAAGATTCCCACCACGCTCAACGACTTCTCGGTCATGCTTGCCGATGAGTACACTAACTGCCGTGAAGATGTGACACAGGCGATCCTCCTGCTCAACGATCGCTATGTCTCGGATGGCAACCTGTCCTATTATGAGTTGTGGAATGCCAACTACTTCTGGAATGAGGATGCTGACCGCGTTGCCATGAACAAGAGTGATGAGACAACCTATTACAATGGATATGCCGGTATCTCTACCGCCAACCTGCTTATCGAGAATGCGCCCACAGCGACCGAAGCCACCGATGCCGAGCGGGGGCAAGTTGTAGCACAGGCCAAGATCTTGAGGGCCATGAAGTATTTCACCCTCGTGAACTATTATTCCAAGACCTATGACGCAGCGACAGCGGCTACCGATGGCGGTGTGCCCCTGATTACCAGTGCCGAGGTGGGTGCTTCCTACACGCAGCCTTCGGTCCAGGGAATCTATGATTTCATTCTTCAGGATATTAACGAGGCTTTGCCTGCACTGCCCGAAAAGGCATTGAACGTGCTCTATGCCGATAAGGCGACCGCCTATGCGCTGGCCGCACGCGTCCACCTGCAGATGGGCCACTACCAGGAAGCCCTGACCAATGCCGATGAGGCGCTGAAACGCAATAATCAACTGTTTGACTGGGTACAGTTCTACAATGACAATGCTGACATACTGAGTGCCCCTGACGTTTATCAGACCATAACTTCTCCCATGGGGCACAATAATGTGGAGAACTTCATCTTCTGCCATGGGTCGTCATCCAATGCCAGCAATGACCTCCAGGTGCGTGAAGATCGTGGAGCCCGCTTTGAGCAAGGTGATGCGCACTTTATGAGCCGGTGGAAAATCCGCACTATGGCTGGCGCTACTTATTATAACCCCAACATGAGAGGCTTCTTCAACCGTGGCGGTCTGACGACAACCGAGGTTTATCTCATCCAGGCAAAGTGTATGGCTCGAACTGGCAATGTGGCTGGCGCAATGGATGTACTTAACAAGGTCCGTCAAAAACGCATCCTGCCTGAGTACTACCAGCCGTTGACAGCCACCAGCGCCGATGCTGCTATCGACTTGATAATCAAGGTCAAGGATGATGCCTTGGTACAGACGATCATCCCTTTCTGTGACGCTCGTCGCTTAAACCTTGAGCCGGCTCATGCCCGCACCTTGACCAAGGTCGAGGGTGGCAAGAACTACTCGCTCTCGCCCAACAGTCACATGTGGGTAATGCCCTTCCCCATGGGTGCTGTAACTAATTCAGGCAATGGTACCGTAACCCAGAATGTTGAACGTTAAATGATTATAGAGTAATGAAGAACGTATTATTCGCATGCCTGTTGTGCATGCTCGTGTGCAGTTGTAATTCCCGTCAGTATAAGGTCGAGGGTAATGTTGCCGGACTTGACGATGGCGCCATTGTGCAACTCGTGCCTATGAGTCACGACAATGAATCGCCTATTGCCGAGGCTACAGTCAATGGCGGTAAATTTACCTTCAATGGTGAGATTGGCGACAGCCTGCCGATGCCCATTTGTGTCAACCTCATGGTCAAAGACTCGTATGGTGTCGAGACCTTTATGCTCGAGAAGGGAGATATCACTATTGAGGGCAAGGCCACCAAGGGTGAGCCCGACCAGAACGGAGTAATCAATTACACTTGGGACGTCACTGTCAAGGGATCACCGCTGACCGACAAGTTCAATATTTACAAGCAGCGTCGCGCCGATCTCGACAAGCTCTTCAATGACTATCACGAGCAGCACGCCCAGATTATCCAACAGGTTAACGAAGCCCGAATGGCTAAGGACAGTGCCCTAGAGAAACAGATTATGGAGACCGAGGAATACAAAGCCTTCGATAAAGCTGAGAAGGATTTCTTTGCCAAGGTAGAGGAGACCTACAAGGGCATCGTCGATGAGAACAAGGATACTTATTGGGGCCCGATGATGGCCATCTATCTGTGGACCTATTTTTCAGCCAATGATAAGCCTCTCTATGAATCTCTATCGCCCGAGGCCCAGCAGAGCTGGTACGGCAAGAAGATGATTGACGAGATCATGCCAGCCGGTGATACTGGCCAGAAAGCCAAACAATTGACCGTAAAAGGCGATGACGGCAAGGAACTGACACTTGAAGACCTGGCCAAGGGCAAGAAGGTGCTGCTCATCGACTTTTGGGCATCGTGGTGCGGACCGTGCCGCAAGGAGATTCCCAATGTCAAGAAACAGTATGAACTTTACAAGGACAAGGGCTTTGAAGTGGTGAGCATCAGTATTGACAAGAATGAGGCCGCATGGCGCAAGGCCCTCCAGCAGGAGCAACTGCAATGGCCCAATTTCCTGGACAGCATGGGTGCTGCCGATGCTTACAAGGTGCGTTCTATTCCGGCCATGTTCCTTATTGATGCCGAAACCCTCACCGTTATCGAGTCGGGAGAATATGCCCGTGGGGAGTTCCTTGCTCAAAAACTCGCCGAACTCTTCGGAAATGAATAATAAGATTTTTCATAAATTCAAGTGATGTTCATATTGGAGATTCGGGTGGAGGGTAATAAACCACCCGAATTTCATCAAAAACGTCATTTATAGATTATCAACAGCAAAAATGAAAAAACTATTATCGGTATTCATTAACCCCCGAGGGTAAAACAACACGCATTATATTAGGCGAGGATCCCACTTTCTACGACTTCCTGGATGAAGTGCTAAAGTAGTTTTATTAAACCGTGGCTCAGCCACGATCCACACAACAACTTACAACTTACAACAAATGAACCATACCCAATCATTGATTATCGGATCCGGCCCTGCCGGATACACTGCTGCGATTTACCTGGTGCGCTCGGCTATCGACTGCTTGCTCATCGAGGGCTTGCAGGTGGGTGGCCAGTTGACTCAGACGACGACCATCGAGAACTTCCCGGGTTTTCCCGAGGGCATCGACGGTTTCCAGTTGATGGACAACATGCGCCAGCAGGCCGTGAACTTAGGAGCGAAAATGAAGTCAGGCCTCGTGACGGCTATCGATATGAGCCAGCGCCCCTTTCTCGTTACTCTGGATGGCGGTGAGCAACTCACAGCCGACACCATCATCGTGGCCACGGGTGCCACGGCCAAATACCTGGGCCTGCCCGACGAGACGAAGTATGCCGGGCAGGGCGTATCGGCCTGTGCAACCTGTGACGGCTTTTTCTACCGCAAGAAGGTCGTTGCCGTCGTGGGTGGAGGTGACACTGCCTGTGAGGAAGCCGACTACCTGAGCCACCTGGCCAACAAGGTCTATCTGATCGTGCGCAAGGACTACCTGCGTGCCAGCGAGGCTATGCAGCAGCGCGTCCAGGAGAACGACAAGATCGAGATCCTGTTCAACACCAACACCGTGGGCCTCTATGGCGAGAACGGCGTGGAAGGCGCCCACCTCGTGCGCTTCAAGGGCACCGACAAGGAGGAACTGTTTGACATCGCCATCGACGGTTTCTTCCTGGCCATCGGCCACCGTCCCAACACCGAGTTCCTGGGCGGGCAGATCGACCTTGACGAACAGGGCTACATCAAGCTCAAGGGCCACAACACTGCCACCAATGTGGAAGGCG
>JAEEGK010031597.1_pt1 | contig 10428 bp, 7 predicted proteins | sample 8958771 | NCBI WGS metagenome assembly JAEEGK01 (sample SAMN16246547, study PRJNA631951) | gut metagenome | biome: gut microbiome; feature: rumen; material: SC-attached | host: Bos | place: Iran: Karaj | collected 2018-10 | reverse complement strand
ACGGCTGGACGGACATGGGCGAGGTGATTCACACGGTCAAGAGCGATTCGTACAACGCGATTGACGCGGCGGTGCTGAAGGACCTGGATGGCAAGGTCTGGATGGCGTTCGGTTCGTGGGGCACGGGTATCCACATTCTTGAACTGGACGAGAAAACGGGCAAGGTGAAAAGCGGCGCTAAGATGATTAACATTGCGAACCGCGGCGGCGCGGGAATCGAGGGCGCAAGCCTCATCGAGCACAATGGCTATTACTACCTCTTTACGGCGTGGGACAACTGCTGTAAGAAGGGCGCGGATCTCGAGAACAATTCTTACAAGACGACGGTCGGGCGTTCCAAGTCGATTACGAGCGGCTATGTCGACAAATCGGGCAAGAGGCTGCTGGATGGCGGCGGCACGATTCTGTTGAGCCGTTACGGGCGCTACTACGGGCCTGCGGGCGGCGAGGCGTTCCAGGACGTGAACCGTCAGCGCTTTGTGAACCACTACTACGACAAGAACGACAAAGGTAACTCTTACATCCAAGTTCGAGATATAGTTTATACTGATGATAATTGGCCGGAACTGGGACAGCCGTTCCTCGGGCGCTACCTGAGTGCCGAGGCGGAACACGGAATTCTCACGCATGTGGATATTTCCAGCAGTTCCAAGGCGTCTAACGGCGAGTTCTGCGCCTACATCAACTACGATGATAGCAAGATTCGTTTGCCGATGATTATCCCGCAGGCGGGTGATTACCTTATCCGTTACCGCTACGACAACAATTGGACCGAAAATGGGGCAAACGGGAGCTCACATTTCGTGAACATCAACGGCAAGAAGCAGGAAATCGAGCTGCCGCTGACGGGCGCATGGAGCGAATTCCCCGAGAAGTCCGTCGTCTATATCCCGACGAAACTCAAGCGCGGTTCGAACTTTGTCGAAGTGACGAAGGGCAAGCATTATGCGGAACTCGACCGTCTCGACTTCTTGCGCATTATCCGCGATACGATTCCGGCGAACGGCTTCGACAACGGCATCCGCGTGCGTTTGACGGACAAGGACGAGTTCGCCATCAAGGACGGTGGCTACGCAATTTTCGAGAACGTGATTACGGACTCCATCGTGGGTGCTGGTGTGAGCGTTCAGGTGAAGAATGCTGCCGGTGGCGTGTTGAACTTGCGCAAGGAAAGCAAGAAGGGCGACGTGATTTCGAAATGCGAACTGCCCTCGGCGGGCGATGCGAGCAAGTGGATTGACGTGCGCTGCTCCAACATGCCGGAACTCAAGGGCGTGCAGGACTTCTACCTGACGGCGGAAGGCCTCGGCGGCGAAACGCTTCTCGGAAACATCAAGTTCGACAAGGGTGTAGATACGACACGTACGACGATTCGTCATATGGATGGTCGCACATCATTAGAAACGCTCCGTCAAAGCATTACGTTTGATCGCGAAAATAGCCTAGTTCGTCTGGCTTCCGAAGAAAAATGGACGCTTTTCGATGCCAATGGTGTTGCCGTCAAGCATGGTTACGGACGCGAATTTCGCATGTCGGGCTTACCTCATGGCGCATATTTTGTGCATTCTGCAGGTCAAATGTTATCAATTCGTTACTAAACGAACCTGAAACTCAATTGTACTAGGTTTATTTTTAATAACGGGCTTTTGTGAAAAAAGCCCGTTTTTTGTGTGCTTTTGCACACTTTGCAGATTTTTAAGAGTAAAATGGATATTTTTTATCTTTTTTGTAATAAAAAAGATATATTCTGTTGTAAAAGAAAATTTTCCAATGGAGTAAATATGAATAAACACTTATTTTGGAATCTGGGAATTTCAGCATTCTTGGTCATTGGCCTTAGTGCCTGTTCGAGTTCATCCTCGTCTTCCGCAGATGATGACGACGATATCGGTTATTCTTTTACGGAGAAAGATTCCGGCAAGTCATCATCCTCCAAAAAAAGTGCATCTTGTAAATCCGTGACCGCAAGCTTGGCCGTCCCAACAAATTTGGAAGTTGTCAAGAACGGCGATGACAAGTGGGTTCTTATTTGGGATTATTCAGCTAATGACGAACGCCCCGAAACTGGTTTCGTTATCGAATCTCTTGACATGTCAGATTCTGTGCCAAACTGGAAAACTGTTGGCACCACCAATGAAGCCGTTGTGATGTATAATTTGAGCGGCGAATCCAAAGCAGGTAAATATTACCGTGTATCCGCAATGGATGATTGCGGAGTTTCTAAAGCTACGGACATGGTCGAAGTTACTAAAACTGGAGCAAACTCTACTACAAGCGCCGATCTTGCTGTACCGACAAACCTCAAACTTGAAAACATCGGTGATAACATGTGGCAGCTTTCCTGGAGCTACACCAACAATGAAAATCGCCCAGAACAGGGATTCAAGCTCCAAAGCTTAAACCTCAATGATAAGAGCCCCAAGTGGGCCGATGATGGAAGCGCCAATAAGGGTGTTCACGTCGTTAAAATCGACGGGAATAAGAAGGGCGGTTTGCTTTTCCATGTCGCTGCCAAGGATGACAAGGGTGTTTCTGAATATTCCGAAGAAATCACAATTCCTCGCGTAGTTGATAGCACGAGTTCTTCATCCGACATTGACATGGATTTAGCAATTCCAACCGGATTAAAATTGGACTCCATTGGTGCCAATAAGTACCAACTCTCTTGGAGTTACACAGACAACAAAAACCGCCCCGAAAATGGATTTAAAATCCAGAGTCTCAATGTAACAGCTGAAAAACCGGCATGGGCTGTAATTGACTCCACAAACAAGGGTGTAAACCGAATCATTATTGATGCCAAAAAGTGGGGGGGCAACTATCTTCGTGTTGCAGCTAAAGATTCTAAGGGAACTTCAACATATTCCTCTGAAATACAAGTTCCCAAAGCGGATACGACTAAAGTCGAAGGTCAAGAAATTAATCTTGCTGTTCCTTTTGACTTGACTCTTAAAGAGCTGGGCAACAATGAATATTTGCTTTCCTGGAACTATACTAATAACGAAAAACGTCCCGAAAATGGATTCAAACTTCAAAGTTTAGACTTTAATGCAGCATCCCCAAAATGGACTGACGAAGGAACTACCAACAAAGGTGTTCACGTTTATAAAATTGATGCAACTAAGAAAGGTGGCCTCATCATTCATGTAGCAGCAAAAGATGACAAAGGCTTTTCGGAATATTCTGCAGAAATAACGATTCCCAGCATTTCTGACAGTGCCGGTTCCAATACAAGCGTTGATTTGTCTGTTCCAACGGATTTGAAAGCCGATTCCGTTGGTGTTAATAAATACCAACTTTCTTGGAGTTATACTGACAATAAGAATCGTCCTGAAAATGGATTTAAGCTGCAAATTCTTGACTTGAGTGCCGCTAATCCGTCTTGGATTGTATTGGATTCAACCAATAAAGGCGTTCGTTTGTACAACATAGATGCAACCAAACATGGTGGTAAATTCGTCCGGGTAGCAGCAAAGGATGCCAAAGGCATTTCAGAATATTCCTACGAAATTAAAATTCCTGCTCCTGATACAACAAAGGTTGAGGGCCAAGAGCTTGATTTGGCGATTCCTGTAAACTTGACTCTAAAGTCTTTGGGTAATAATGAATACCTACTTTCTTGGGAATATACCAATGTTGCAAAACGTCCTGCAAAGGGGTTCGTCTTGCAAAAACTTGTTATTGCCAATGGTAAGTCTTGGGAGAACATTAATGCTACCGTCAAAGAGGATGTGTTATTCTTCAAGCTATCTGCTGAAACTGAAAAATACTATGTGAGAGTCGCTGCCAAGGATGATAAGGGCACTAGCCAATTCTCTAATGTTATTGAAGTTCCTAAAAAAGGAGAAAGCGAGGATTTGACAACTCCACCAACGAATCTTACAATATCCCGTATTGCGCCGAGTGTATGGGAACTCAACTGGAAGTATGAAAACAACGTTGAAAATGTAAATAGGAAGTTTATCATCCAGAGTTCTAAACTAGAAGACTTCAAATGGACAGATATAGACACGAAGATTGATGGTAATGTTCGTAATTATTATATCCAAGGTCGCGATAAGATTGAAACTTATTACCGCATGGCCGTCGTCAACGACGGGGACACCTCTGCGTTTACCGAAACAATTCAGCTGACGCCGGAAATTCCGTATCGCGATTACATGGCGCTCAATGTGCCGGTGCCTTCACAGAAGATTATATTGGGCTATACAACAGCTTATGAAACGGACAAGGATACTTCAACTAAAGAAGATCTCACGTTTATCAGTGCAAGGGCTACATATACCATAACGGAAAATTTAATTAGTAAGTATATCTTTGAATCGGAGTATACGGATACTGTTTATTACGAAGCCCGTTGGTTTACTTCTTTGGAACACTATAACTATTACAAGGGTTCATGTGAAGGAAAGAAACATTCCGATATGTGCGACAGCTGTTACTGGATTGAAGCATTCCCATATGAAGAACCGTCTATTACGAAGAGTGTTGATGAATCTGACTATGCCGATGCGGCCAAAACAAAGTCGGTTCTATCTTCTTGTGCTGCTAATTACAATTATAAGCCAGCAAATCATTCGAAACTTTTCGATGAATCTACGGACGATGCTGAATGGAGTGCGTTAATGGCGGCAGAAGAGGCGATGTCTCATTGTATTGAGGGGCATATTCGTGATATCTGTGGATACTATGTGCAGATTCGCATAGTCTGGAGAGACAAGAACGGCGAAACTGACTGGAGCGAATGGACAAGACCGTACAATATAAGCGATATTAGCGGAGCAGATAAACTCTGCAGTCCCAAATAGAGGGAATCGGATTTACTGCAAATGTAAAACGCCACTGCTTTTTTGCGGTGGCGTCTTTGCATTATGTGCAATAGCCTTTTATTTCAAGAACGCAAAGAAAACAGCCGCAATAATCAGCACGAAAGCGACGATGTGGTTCCACTGCAACGCTTCGTTATTGAATACCGTTACCGCGATAACGGTAAAGACTGTCAACGAAATTGCTTCTTGGATAACCTTCAACTGCATCAGGCTGAAGGGACCGCCATTGATTTTGCTGCCGATGGTGTTGGCGGGAATCATGAAGAAATATTCGATAAGAGCGACGCCCCATGACGCAAGAATCACGAGGATGAGCGGCCAGTCGGTGCTGATGTGCATTTCCTTGAGTTTGAGGTTGCCGTACCAGGCGGCGGTCATGAATACGTTACTGATGATGAGGAGGATTACTGTAATGATTCCGGCTTTCATGGGGGAGTGAGTGGTTAGTGGTTAGTAAGCTGTGGTTAGGGGATTTTTTCCTCGAGCTTCACACCTCTCTCGTCTTTCGTCAGTAGGCCCGTAGGACCGTTCTCTCGTCTTTGTCTATACGGTTTTCCCGTACTGTGCTGGTAGGCGAGGCGGGCGCGGACTTGCTCCAAATACTGGATGTATTTTTCGCTTTGGTAATCGCGGTATGTCCAATCAAAAGCGTGGAAATGCCCGTCCTGAAAGTAGAGGGTGGGTTCCACGAAAATTCCACGCTGCATATAGACGCGTTGGCGTTGGTCCTTGGTCGTTGCTAAGAAAAACTGCCCGAGAGTCATGTAGCCCGGATCGAGATTTACCGGTCGAAGTCCCGGTGTCCCGTTTTCCTGGGCTATTTCAAGCTCGATGTCATTGGTCCAAAGTTTGATATCGACAATCGTTTCGCGTTCGACAAGCTGCTCGTAGCTAAAGAATGCACGGACGGGCGCATCGCCGATTTCTTCTTTGTAATAATTGGTAAAGGTGAAGGGGAACGGTTCCAGGTTCAAGTCTTCTTCTCCAAAACGCTCTTTGAGCACGCTTCGCACTGCATTTACAGAATCGGCGTCCTTTGCGAGAATGCCTACGACAATTTTAACCTTGGCTGGAGTTCTTATTTCACCCATGGCCGCAAATTTAGTATTTTTTTAATTATGAATTTCTCTCGTCTTTGGACTTTCGCTTCGCTCAAGTCCCAACCATTCGGCTCGGTCATGCCCAACTTCGTTGGTCGCGACTCTCGCCTTAAATGGTTGTCGTCTTTACTCTTTATACTCTCGTCTGCTTACGCCGAGGCTCCTCGTGTTGTACCCGAAATTCTCGATTCCGTTCCGCATGAGACATCGCATTTTACGCAGGGATTGTCGTTTGATGGCAAGGAGATGATTGAAACTACGGGGCTGTACGGAAAATCGGGCTTGTACCGCCGCACGCTGGAAGGAAAAATCTTGGATTCGGCACGACTTGAAGAACGATATTTTGGCGAAGGTTCCGTGGTTCTGGGCGATGAAATCTATTATTTGACTTGGAAATCGCACAAGGCGTTTATTTACGGGCGTAAACCGTTTAAATATAAAGGCGAGTTCCGCATCCCGACTGAAGGCTGGGGACTTACGCTATGGCAGGACCAGCTTTTGATGAGCAACGGCACCGATGAACTTTTGCAAATTGCTCCGGGCGGTTTTGCGGTATCGGGCAACATCAAAGTCCGCGATGGACGCTATTCCATAAAGCTTTTGAATGAACTTGAAGTTGTCGGAAATACTTTGTATGCCAACATCTGGCAGACGGACTTGATTGCCGAGATTGAGCTCCCGAGCGGGAAGGTGCTCCGCTATATCGACTTCTCGAAAAAAGCGGGGGAGATTCGTGAACGATTCTCTGGGATTGACGTGTTGAACGGAATCGCTTACGATGGCAAGGACTTTTGGATAACCGGCAAGCTCTGGCCGCAGATTTATAAAGTCAAGTTCTAGGTGATTCTTGGCATTCCTGCAGTAAGCGGGGATCTCCGTCTCGAATCACTTTCCAAGTGCGATGGAATTTTGTATATTTGTACATAACCCACCGGGGGTGCTCTGGTTTGCCAAAATTCCTGCTATTCGCAGTAATTTTGCCCTCCGGGTCTTTCGAACGCATGCGTTCTCAAGAGCTTAAATGCTCGCTAGTTCGCATTTAATCGACAGGCCTGTCTCAACCGAGCACCCTTGTGTAGAACACAAGGGGGTGCCTTGGTTTCGACAGGGTTACCGAAGTGTTAGTTGCAAGTCGAGGTCTCAGACGAGGGCAACTCGTTAAAAAGTCTGAAAAAAAATAAGTGCTGACGAAAACTACGCACTCGCTGCCTAATTAACGGCAACGCCGGGCCTCATCCCGCTCCCATCGGGGTGTACGTCCGGACGCAATATGGGATAGGGAAGTGTCATGCCTGGGGGCATCTCCCGAGATTTACTAGGCTGGTCAAACTCCGCGCCGACCTTCTTGGGCGTGGATAAGACGAGATCTTAAATTCGAAGGGAACACTTGTAGGAACGTACATGGACGTGATTTTGGACAGGAGTTCGACTCTCCTCACCTCCAGAAAAAAGGACTCACAATGTGGGTCCTTTTTGTTTTTACAAAATCGCTCGGTTTGTGCATAAATCACAAAAGCGAGGCCTTTTATTGTTTTTTTCCATTTTGCATTCCTTGGTAGTGCCAAAAAAAATTATACTTCTTTATGAGAAGTGAGTAAAAGGAGTGTCCATCTATGGAGTATTTGAAACGTTTTTGCAAGTTCCTTAGTTGCAACAAACCAATTCTTATGATTATCCTTGGGTGCTTCTTTTTATTGGCACCGCCATTTTTCTCGAACATAAAAATCCTGTATATTTTGAGCGTTTGGATTTGGCCGTTCTGTTTTTTGTACTATGCACACTTTAGTCAAAAGAGCTATGCACAGGCCGTTCTACTCGCTTTTTTAGTTGTTGGTCTCAGTATTCGTTTTCATGGTGTGCTTGGCCCTGATTTTGAAGGAGCGGGCGGCCTCTTCATGGTCTTTACATCATGCGTCTTTTGGATTCCTTTTGTGTGGGACTCGGTTTATTGCCACAAAGAGAGTCCGTTCCTCTATACGCTTATATTCCCGGCCATTTTCTGCACCATGAATTATATTCTTTCGGCTTGCAGCGTTATTCCGATTTGCAGCTTGGCTTATGCGCAGTACGATAACAAGCCCTTTTTGCAACTAGCTTCGGTGATTGGCGAGTTCGGATTGACTTTTTTGATTACGTGGGCGGCCTCCATTGCAGTATATGTCATTGAACATTGGAAAAAACCGGAGGGAAAACGCGCTGGACTAATCGCCTTGAGTGTCCTTATATTGCTGCATGTAGGCGGTGCCGTCTGCTACAGCACATGGCATGAAGATCAATCTACTGTAAAAGTGGCGCAGGCCATCGGGCCCAAGCTCGACCAGGACAAGAGCGAATGGGGAATCCTGACTTACGAGCGGAACGTGGAATCTTTCGAGAAAATTGCAATTGCTGCTTTTGAAAAGGGTGCCGATATTCTCGTGTTTAGCGAGGAGGCTTTCACAATCGAGGATCTTAATGAACAGCGTTTTATGGAGCATGTCCGCGAAATGGCTAGAAAGTTCTCGTTGCCTGTTCTTTTGACGCTTGAAGTTGTCGATATGGACAACAACCAAGAAGGGAAGCTTATTAACAAGGCTATTCTTGTTGATAAATATGGAGAAGTTCTTGCGGAGTACCTTAAGCACAATATACTTCCCGTTGTAGAAGTCGGTTCTACGGTTGTTGGCGAGGGGCCTATTCCTGCTAAAGTTCTTGCCCTTGGTAATTCCTCGTATGCTGTGTCGTTTACAATTTGCTATGACGGAAACTTCTCGGAATTCGTCCGTGGTATGGATCCGACGACTCAGCTTTATTTCAACCCATGCTGGGACTGGAAGTCCATTAACGACTACCATTACCGCACCATTGGAGTGCGTTCGGTCGAAATGGGTGTTAACTTGGTCATGACGACAAACGACGGAATGTCGCTTGTAAGCAACTCGGTTGGCAAGGAGGTTTCCCTCGCTCAGATTGATCAACTGGGGCTTGACCAGATTTTAATCACGGAAGTCCCGACGAAACAGACTGAAACGGTCTATTCAAAAATTGGCGGACTTCTCAATTTGATTTATCCGGTGATATCCCTGGTGTTCATCGTGTTTGGACAAAGGCGTGGCTGGCGTCGCAAAATCAAGCTTAACAAGCTAAAACGTCAGAGAACAAAAGAGTGATATTCAAGTCAGTTAGGAGATGATATGGATTGTAGAGTGTTGGTTCGGTTCGTGGGCGTTCAGGAGGATTTGGATGCCTTGTGGTCGGATTTCATGGAGCAATTTCCAGATGCGGAACTGCCCAGCGTCGATTCGGGGGAATGCTATTCCGTCGATGAAATCATGACGGATGATTATGAATGCAGGTTTGAGGAATTGCCTGAGACGGAACTGCTAGCCATTGACGGGACGTTCCTTGTCGAAGACGAACCTCCCGAAGATACCTTGACGGAAATTTTGGAGCGCTTCGAGCGCGTTTATGCCGTGTTCAAGTGGTCCACGATGGAAGTCGGAATTGGCTGTGGCGCGAGCGAAGGCTGGGGCGAGTTCAACGCGGACCGTGTTGACGATGGTTCCGACGAAGCAAACGAAATATCTGAAGCTGTCCTGGGCTTTTGATTTTCGTCCAGTATTCGCAAACGTCATCCCGGACCTGAGCCTGCCCCGGATATATTCTCTTTGACCACTTAGCACATTTGTGCTTATGTGGTCATGATCCGCGTATGGGGACGGGGTTCCGGGATCAGTTTATTGACGTTTTTCTTTTTTTTTTGTAACATTGTTCTTGTTTTAAAAGCCTGTGTGGCGACGAAGGAAATATATGTACAAAACTACCGAAAAGAAACAGTATGAAAAACCCAAGATGAAGGTGCAGCCGGTGAGGGCGCAGGCGACGCTTATGCAGGGAAGCTTGCCCGATACACTTAAAGTATGTGTTGAAGACGGTGACTGTTAATTTTGTGGTGTATTTTTTATGTATAAAACTACCGAAAAGAAACAGTACGAAAAACCAAAGATGAAAGTTCATCCGTTAAAGGCTCCGGTTGTGCTTCTGGAGCCAACGTCGATTGGTATATGTATTGAAGGAAGTAATTGTTAAGATTCCCTTAAAGTTCTCCCATCACCCCGCAATGGCAAATTTCGACAATAAAGCTTTTTACGCGCTCCTACGAATGGCCCTAGACCCGGAGTGTAGGGCGTCTCTTTTTCCGTATCATTTGAATGAAACGGAATGGGAAACTCTTCATACGGAGTGTCTCAGACAACTTATGGTCGGAGTTGCGTATCGTGCAATTTGCCATTTGCCCAAGGAACAAAAACCGCCTCAACAGCTCATTTACCAATGGGCAAGCGAAGTTGAAGTCATCAAGGGCCAGAACAAACAGCTGAATAGCAAGTCCGCACATCTTACGGAACTCTGTACGGCTCATAATCGCAAGACCGCAGTGCTCAAAGGGCCCGCCAATGCAAGGCTTTATCCAGACCCGCTTTTACGGCAAGCTGGCGATATCGATCTTTGGGTTGAAGGCG
>JAEEGK010031594.1_pt1 | contig 10429 bp, 9 predicted proteins | sample 8958771 | NCBI WGS metagenome assembly JAEEGK01 (sample SAMN16246547, study PRJNA631951) | gut metagenome | biome: gut microbiome; feature: rumen; material: SC-attached | host: Bos | place: Iran: Karaj | collected 2018-10 | reverse complement strand
GCAGGGCGGCTTCCTTCTCGGCCTCGATCTCGGTGCGGGCGTCGGCCAGGATCTTGGCGGCCTCCTCGCGGGCCTGCTCCTTCGCATCCGCAATCAGCTTGCTGCGGGTGTCGGCCGCTTCCCGGAGGATCTGTGCCTGCTCCTTGCGGGCGTCTTCCAACATCTGGGCGTGCTCCGCCAGCATACCGGCCATCTGCGCCTCGATCTGGTGGGCGTCCTTCAGCGACTGCTTGATGGTGGCGTTCCGCTTCTCGACCATATCGGTGATGATCGGGAACCCGAACTTCCACAACAGGAAGAACAGGAGGCCGAAGATGACGACCATCCAGAACAGGAGGCCGGCGTCGGGCGTAATCAGTTGCATCGGTTAACGGAAAACGACCAACAGACAGACGATGATGGCGAACAGGGCCGCGCCCTCGATCATACCGGCGGCGATGATCATGGTCGTCCGCATGTTGCCCGCGCTTTCGGGCTGGCGGGCGATGGACTCCATGGTGCTCTTACCGATCTTGGCGATGCCATAGGCACCGGCAAACGCCGCAAGGGCCGCGCCGACGGCGGCTCCGACCTTTCCAAGGACCGCTCCGGCGGCCGCCTGAAGAATCATGGTAACAAGTAACATAGTCTTTATGGTTTTAAATGTTTATTCTCCATGGGCCCTGGCGAGCCCGATATAGATCGACGACAGGGTCGTGAACACGTACGCCTGGATGAACGCCACCAGACATTCCAGGGCATCCAGGAACAGCCCGAACAGCACCGACACGACGCTCATGGACCCGGTCAGGACCGGTCCGTATTTGGCCATGATGAAGATGACGCAGACGACGCTCAGGATCATGATATGGCCGGCGAGCATGTTGGCGAAGAGTCGGATGGTCAGGGACACCGGTTTCATCAGGGCGCTGAAGACCTCGATGACCGGCATGATGGGCTTCAGGAACAACGGAACGTCCGGATTGAAAATCTCCTTGTAATAGTGCCGGGTTCCGGTCAGGTTCACCGTGAAGAAGGTGCACAGGGCCAGCACCAGGGTGATGGCGATGTTGCCCGTCAGGTTCGCCCCGCCCGGGAAGAACGGCAGGATGCCCATGAAATTGTTCAGCAGGATGAACAGGAAGGCCATGCACAGGTAGGGGGAATACTTGCGGTAATCTTCCTCGCCGATGTTCTCGCGGGCCATGTCGTGGACCATCATCACAAGCGGTTCCACCAGGGCGGCGATGCCCGTCGGGGCCTCATTCAGCACGTCGTGTTTCTTGTACCACCGGGCCGTGCAAAGGATGATGACAAGCAGCAGGAGGCTGGATATCATCAGTGAGAGCACATTCTTGGTGATGGATATGTCGAAAGGGCGCTTCCCGCTGTCTACCTCCACGATCTTCCCCTTTTCCGGGTCGATCACCAGGCCTTCATAGGATTCCCCGTGCTCCAAATGCTTGGACGAGAACACATGCCAGCCTGTGGAGCTGTGCACGATGACCGGCAAATGCAGGATCACGTGCTTGTCGCCCCAGGTGAGGATATGCCACTCGTATTCATCGCCGATATGCTCGAAGATAATCCCGGCGACGTCCACTTCCTCCTCCTGCTGAGATTCCATCGCTTCGCTCGGAATGACAGGGTCCGTGTCATTCCGAACCTGCGCAGCAGGTGAAGGAATCTGCCAGAAGAGCAGCAGCGATATGAGCAGGCTCCAGATCATACTTCCACACAGACGTCTACTTGGTTGTCACGCACTTCCACGAAGCCTTCGCGGATGGGAAGCCGGGATTCCTTGCCCTCGGAAACGTACACGATCTCGCCCTTCTCCAGGGAAGAGATGATGGGCGCGTGGTTTTTCAGGACCATGAACGGGCCGATGGTCCCCGGCAGCGTCACGGAGGACACCGCCTGCTCCACGAGCGTCCGCTCGGGCGATACGATATGCAACTTGATCACGTCTGTCATTTCGAGCTTGTCGAGAAATCTCTATTCCTTCGCCGCGGCCAGCAGTTTCTCACCCTTGGCGATCGCGTCCTCGATCGTGCCCACGTTCAGGAAGGCCTGCTCCGGGAGGTAGTCCACCTCGCCGTCCAGGATCATGTTGAAGCCCTTGATGGTGTCCTCGATGGAGACCATCACGCCCGGGACGCCGGTGAACTGGCCGGCGACGTGGAACGGCTGCGACAGGAAGCGCTGGACGCGGCGGGCGCGGTTGACCGTGGTCTTGTCCTCGTCCGAGAGTTCGTCCATGCCGAGGATGGCGATGATGTCCTGCAGCTCCTGGAAGCGCTGGAGGATCTGCTTCACGCGCTGGGCCGTGTTGTAATGGGCCTCGCCCACGATGTTCGGGTCCAGGATGCGGGAGGTGGATTCCAGCGGGTCCACGGCCGGATAGATGCCGAGGGCCGTGATCTTACGGCTCAAGACCGTCGTGGCATCCAGGTGCGAGAAGGTGGTCGCCGGGGCCGGGTCCGTGAGGTCGTCGGCCGGGACATAGACCGCTTGCACCGAAGTGATGGAGCCGTTCTTGGTGGAGGTGATGCGCTCCTGCATCTGGCCCATTTCCGTGGCGAGCGTCGGCTGGTAGCCCACGGCGGACGGCATGCGGCCGAGCAGGGCGGACACCTCGGAGCCCGCCTGGGTGAAACGGAAGATGTTGTCGATGAAGAACAGGATGTCGCGCGGGCCGTCGCCGGTGTCGCTGTCGCGGAAGGATTCCGCGAGCGTCAGGCCGCTCAGGGCCACGCTGGAACGGGCGCCCGGGGGTTCGTTCATCTGGCCGAACACCATGGACACCTGGGATTTCTTGAGTTCCTCCTTGTCCACGAGGGAGAGGTCCCACTTGCCCTCCTCCATCGCCTTGTTGAAGGCCTCGCCGTAGCGGATGACGTTGGATTCGATCATCTCGCGGAGGAGGTCGTTGCCCTCGCGGGTACGCTCGCCCACGCCGGCGAAGATGGAGAAGCCGTTATGGGCTTTCGCGATATTGTTGATGAGTTCCTTGATCAGCACGGTCTTGCCCACGCCGGCGCCGCCGAACAGGCCGATCTTGCCGCCCTTGAGATAGGGCTCGAGCAGGTCGATGACCTTGATGCCGGTGAAAAGGACCTCCTGCGAAGTCGTGAGGTCCTCGAACTTCGGGGCTTCGCGGTGAATCGGAAGCGCCTCGTCGCGGGAGAGTTCTCCCATCCCGTCGATGGTGTCGCCGACGACGTTCATCACGCGGCCGCGGATCTGGGCGCCGACCGGCATCGCGATGGGGTTGCCCGTGGCGCTGGCCGCCATGCCGCGGCTCAGGCCGTCGGTGGAATCCATCGCCACGCAGCGGACCGTGTCCTCACCGATGTGCTGCTGCACTTCGATGATGAGCGTGCGTCCGTTTTCCCGCTTGACACTCAACGCTTCATGGATCCGAGGCAGGTCTCCGCCTCCTTCCAGGGTGAAATGAACATCCACCACCGGTCCCACCACCTGGGTGATATATCCTGTAGAACTCATTGCCATAGGCTACTGTTTTGGAACCACAAAGGTAACTATTCTTTTTGTTATAGCCACAATCCCGATGCACATTTTTACAAAATCCCCTTCTCGCGGACCGCCTCGCCGTAGCGATTTTCCACCCTGGCCGCCACAGAAGCGAGGACGAAGTAGCTCACTGTCTGAATGGTAAGGGCGCGGATCTCCGGCGCGATGGCTTCCAAGGTTCCGGAATTGCAGAGGGTCATGAATCCCCGGCAACCAAAAGTGGACGGGAAGACATAGGAAAGGACCCTCCAGAACACCGGGAAATTGGACGTCGGCCAGGTAAAGCCCGTCAGGAACACCGCAATAGGCGTCACGAACAGAAGCAGCACCAGCACGGTTTCGCGCTTGGCGATGGCGCTGGACCAGGTGAAGGAGAAAAAGATGATGTCCGCCACATAGAACAGAAGCAGGACAAGAACTTCCCACCAGCGGCAATGCATCGGCAGATGGAACAGCCAGGGCACCAGCAGCGTGCCGAACACGCCCAGGAAGATGAAGATCAGATAATAGGCGAATCCGCGCCCCAGGACGATCCGGCCCATGCCGTGACCGCTCAGGTTCTCCGTCAGGGAGGCGAAGCTACGGCCCTCCTCGCGGAGGGTTCCCGCCAGCGTGGAACTGCCATAGAACATCACTTGCTGCAGGATCATCATCATGGCCATGTACACGAAGAACATCGTGAAGGAAATGGTCGGATTGAACTGCAGGAAACTGTCGTACTGGACCGGCTCGATGAGCTGCACGGCGTCCTCCCCCACATAACCGGCGGCCGCGTAGCGCTCCGTCTGGATGCGGTGCACTTCATCCAGCATCACCTGGTTGGTCGCCAGCGTCATGTTTTTATAGTACAGGAAGGTGGACATGTCGGAATAGGTGGAAATCACCGCCTGCTCCATCCGGTTCAGCTTCCCGTCGAAATCCGCGGGGATGCAGACGATGCCATGGACCTTCTGCTCTTCCAGAAGCCGTTTCGCCTCTTCCAGCGAACCGCAGTCGAAAGCGACGGCGCACTCCCGCGTGGCGTCCAGTTCCCGGACATAGCGGCGGCTGTAGCTGCCACCGGACAGGTCCACCACGGCCACCGGCATCTCATCGACCACTCCGTACCCGTAAATCCAGTTATAGAGCAGCGGATACACCAGGCCCGCGAAGCAGAAGATCAGCATGACGCCGTTGTCCCGGACGATCATCCGGAGCTCGTTCACGAAGATTCCCCAGGCATCCCGGAACCATTGGCCCAAATAAGTATGATTGCGTGTCATGGTCAATTCTTGGGATAAAGTTGATACTTATAGGCCCCGTACAGGCGCCGGAGACCGGCCAGCGGCAGCAGCGGGAACAGGAGCAGCAGCACGCACGGAATCCACCAGAAGGCGAACCCCGTTCCGAATAGGGCTACCTGCACATAGATCCGGTAAAAGAAGCGGAGCGGATAAAGGCAGGAGAACCCCCGCAAGGCGACAGGCAGAGCGCTCACAGGCAGGGTAAAACCGGCGAACGAGAAGCCCAGCACACTGTACAAAGCGCTGATACAGACGGAGAGACGCAGCGTCGGAACCATCGACACGATGAATACCGAGACGGCCTCACAGGCGAGAACCAGCAGGATGACGGCGAGAACCATTCCACAGACGGACCCCGCCAGCGGATAATGCAGGGGGCCGAACAGCAGCAGTTCCATCGAAACGCCCAGCGCGCTGAACAGCAGCGTGTAGGGAATCAGCTTGGCGAAAACGGCCAGGTCCACGGAATCGCCCGCGAGCTCCAGCAGCGTCCCGGACGTCCCGTACTTGAGTTCCGAGGCCAGCGCATAGGAAACGACCAGCAGGATGCTCATCGCCAGGATGCCCATCAGGATCATGTTGTTCAGGTAATAGGCGTAGCTGGTGGGCGCGTTGCCGATGTTGTGCGCATCCAGCACGAAAGGCTCGATGCGGGCCATGATCTCCCGTTCGCTCACGCCCTTGGCCCGAAGAACCTCCCGCTGGACCGCGCCGTTCGTCAGGTTCACCATGAACAGCACGTCCTTATAGGCCAGGGCACCGCCGATGACCGGGTACATTCCGTTCACGTACACGCCCATCCGGGGGCACCGGAACGACTGTACGTCCCGGTCGAAGTGCTCCGGAATCACCACGTAGGCCGATATCCGCCCGGTTTCCATCTCCCGCCGCGCCTCGGAGACGGAGGCGAAGCCGATGGTCCTGCCCAGCTGCGTGGCGTCCAGCTGCCGGGTGAAGTTCCGGGAGGTGGAACTGCCGTCCAGGTCCACCACCCCGATGGGCAGGTCTTCCGGCAGTCCTTCCCCGAAGAACGTCAGGAAGAACAGGGCCGACGCCGCCATCACGCCCACCGAGCCCAGCAGATAGATCGGCCGCCGGGCCCAGAGGCGCAGCTCGCGCCGGATGATTGAAAGGATCCGTTTCATTACTTCTCGTTTCTGACCAGGATCACGCTCATGCCCGGACGAAGGCCTTCCACACGGGTGTCAGGCCGGGCGCGGACCTCGAAAGTCTTGGTATCGAATTCACCCGTCTCCTTGGTGGCGCGCCAGGTAGCATAGGACTCCCGGACGGCCATATAATACACGGTAGCGGTGATTTCACGGTTCTTCAGGGCCGGGACGGTGAGTTTCAGCTTGTCGCCGGTGTTCATTCCCTCCAGGCGGTCTTCACGGATATTGAAGGTCAGCCAGAGGTCGTCAAGGTCCTGGATGGTCATGATGGGAGAGCCCTGGCCCACCAGTTCTCCCACCTTGGGATAGCGGGCGGCGATGATGCCGTCAGAGGGGGCCGTCAGGATGATTTCATCCTTGTAGGAATTCACCAGATCCACGGCGGCATTGGCCCGTTCCACCAGGGCCGCGGCGGCGTCCTTGTCTTCCTGGCGCGCGCCCTTGACGGCCATGTCGTACTGGCTCTTGGCGGCCCTGGCCGTAGCGCACGCGGCGTCGTATTGGTCCTTCACCTCGTCGAACTTCTGGTCGGAGACCACTTTCTCGTCGTGGAGCGTCACCATCCGCTCATAGGATTTCCGCATGACCTCTTCTCCCACAAGGGCTTTCTGCCACATCTCGTAGGCGCCGGTGATCTGTTCCTGCTGCGCGCCGTTGTAGGCTTTGTTCCGTTGGGCGACGGCCGCCGCACGGGCTGCGGACGCTTCCGCGATCTTGGAGCGGATTTCCGGCGAGTCGATCAGCACCAAGGTGTCTCCCCGGCGGACGGACTGCCCCTCTTCTGCATAGAACGATTCGATACGGCCGGGAACCTTTCCCGACACACGGTACTCGGTCGCTTCGGCCTCGCCCTGAATGACGATGGCCTTGGGGCGTGAAACAATGTATCCGATGACCGAAACGGCCAGCACGATGGCGACCAGCGCCAGGACTCCGATCAGGAGGTTGTAATTCTTCTTGGACATGGTATTCTCTTTTTTATTTGTTTTCATGACTGTTTCCTTCCGCTTTCCGGAGCTCGGCCGCGGCCATCTGCAGGTCGATGCCTGCGTCGATGCAGTCGCTGTGGGCGCTGAGCCAGGCCGTGTGGGCGGCGAGGACCGTATTGGTTTCCACGACGCCCGCCTCGAATCCGATGGTGGCCTTGCGGAGGTTCTCCTCGGCGCTGACGAGGTTCGATTCGGTCATCGACAGTTTCTCCAGGGCTTCGTCGAAGACCTTCCGCTGCCGGGTAACCTGCAGGTTGATGAGGTTTTTCGCCTCCTCATACTGGTCCGTGTACAAACGGGCTTCGGCCTTGGCCTTCCGGTATCTGTTCCAGGACTCCCCCGCGTCGAACAGCGGGATGCTCACCAGCACGCCGGCGCTCAGCATACCGCCGTTCCAGTTGTTCTGGAAGCCGTTGAACATGTTCGGATTACTGACCGAATAGCTGCCGGTGAGGGCGACTTTCGGAAGCAGGTCGGCCCGGACCACCTTGGCTTTCCGGTCATAGATTTCCCCGGCCAGGGAAAGGCTGCGGGTCTCCGGACGGTCGGCATAGATGTCTTCCAGGGGTTTCTCTTCCACGAGGTCCGGCACCGGGATGGTCTCCAGGTTTTCATCGGCAAGGACAATCTCCGACTCCAGCGGCAGGCCGATGCGCTTGCACAGCAGCATCTTGGCGAGCGTCAGACCATTGGAGGCCTTGGTGAGCAGCATGTCGGCCTCATTGGCCTTGACCTTGACCTGCAGGGCGTCCGACTCTGTGGCGACGCCCGCCCGGACGGCCTGCTCGACATCGTTTTCCATCCGGTGGAGAAGCTCGCTGTACGATTCGGCCAGCCGCTTCTTGTTCGCGATGGAGACGATCTGCCAGTAGGCCTGGTCCACATCCACCACCACATCGGCGTACTTCATGTCGTACTTTGCCTCGGAGAGATCTTCGGCGAGCGCGGCCATCTGGTTGGAATAAAGGATTTTACCGCCGACGAAGACCGGCTGCTCCACGGTGATGGCACCCACCCAGACATTGTGCAGGTCCGGATGCAAGGCCTCGTCAATCTCCTGCCCGATGGCGTTCACCGGGGTGGCGATGTCCGGAATCAGACCGGCCAGAGAGGAAGGATCCGTCCCCTGCAGCATCTGCAGGACGGTCTGCCACATGGGACTGCCCATGTAATCGGCAGCCAAGGCGGGATTGGTCTGGATCGCCGTCATCAGCTGGGTCATCTTGTCCGTCATGGACGCACCCAGCTGCTGGATGGTACCGGCGGCCGCCGTGTTCAGCTGGTTCTGCATCAGAGTACCGGCATTCCGAAGCAGTTCGGACTGACTGTCACTGACGAGGGAGACATCCCTGTTATTGTACACGTACGCGCCTGTGGCGTTCACTTTCGGGAAATAATTGGCCAGGGCGATTTTCCGGTCATACCCCGCCATCTCGCGTTCGATGCGGGCCTGGTCCAGTTCCTTGGAAGAGCGGACGGCCATGGTCCGGCAGTCTTCCAGCGTCAGCGGCGCTCCGGACCAGGTTTCCTGAGCGCCCGAGGGGGTTTGCAAGACGGCCAGCAGCAGGGCGGCCATCCAATAGGTTCTTTTCATATTGCGACTTTTTGTTAATGATTCTGGCAAAACGGTGCTGCAAAGGTATTGCCAAAAATTCACCAAAAAAATCTCAAATAATGCCTAAAAATTTCCTTTTGGTCGAAATATTACGAAATTATTGCAGTTTTGACACGAAATCCGTACCTTTGCGACGAATTCATAGAATCCGACCAAAATGAAACAAGAGCTCAAAACCATTGGCATTGAACAGATCCTCAAGCTGTCCGACACGGTGGATGCCTATGCCCTGGGAAACGACTTCATCCTGGGGGAAGCCAGCGGCGGAAACGTCCTGGTCAACACCCGCATCCTGGATATCCTGCAATATCCCCTGCGGTTCGACGGCTATATCCTGTTTTTCCTGAAAAAGGGCTCTTTCGAGATCGACTGCAACCTGAACACCTATCAGGTACAGGAAAGATCCCTGCTCGTCACCGTGCCCGGCAACATTCTCCGGATTCCCTCCTTCAGCAAAGAAGGGATGGAGGACATCGAACTGGTCTTCGCTGTCCTTTCCAAGGAATTCATGGGCGGCCTGCAAGTGGATTTCAACCAGGTGTTCCAGGACAGCCTCCGCATTCTGGACAATCCCTGCATCCTGCTCAACGACCAGCAGCTGCAACTGTCCGAGGCCTTCTTCCAGACGGCCCGGCTGGTCCTCGCGAGCCCCCTGAAGAAAAAGCGGCAAATGATCGGCGGACTGATTTCCGCCCTGAGTTACCTGGCGGAAGACCTTTGGTCGGAGCAGCTTTCAAAGGCCCGGAAACTCCCGCAGGGGGCCGATTTCCGGGTAAGCCAGATTCTCGAGCGTTTCCTCGTCCTGGTCTCCGAGAACTATATGGAGCAGCGGGGCATGCAGTTCTATGCGGACAAACTGTGCCTCACTCCGAAATATCTCTCCAAGCTGATCAAGGAAGCCTCCGGACGCAGCGGCCCCGAATGGATTGACGCACACGTCATCCTGGAGGCGAAGAACCTCCTGCGTTACTCCGGTATGTCCATCAAGGAAATCGCCTACGCCCTGCACTTCCCCGCCACCAGCGTGTTCCACAAATACTTCAAAGCCCACGCCGGCCTGACTCCGTCAGAATACCGCCGCGGGCAATAGCCGGATCTATAGCATCGTTTCGATGAGGGCGCCCAGCGTGTCACGCAGGACGGCCGTTTTGGCCGTAGCACCATTGACCATCAAGGAGAAAACAAATTTTGGATTTCCGCTTTCGTCGAGAATATATCCGCTGTAGCAGAGGACTCCGTCCATGGAGCCGCTCTTGACGCGGACGCGGGCCTTCTTTTCAGCCGGGAGCTTGGGCAGCAGCGTGGCGACCGTGCCCTCGCCGGGTTTCGGGAGGCTGGCGAGGAAGGCGTTGAAGCCGCGGGAGCGTGTCATCGCCCGGAGGAAGTCCACCAGGAAGGCCGGGGAGACGGTGTTCAGACGCGACAGGCCGCTGCCGTCTTCGATGCGCAGCCCGTCGAGGCTTCCGGGAACCAGGCTCTCCAACACTTCCGTAACCGCCACACGGCAGCTGTCATAGACCGCGACGCCCGAGGCTCTTTCGCCCATCTGGCGGAACATGGCCTCCGCGTAGAAGTTGTCGCTGAGGACATTGGTCTGGCGGACGATCCGGGACAGGACCGGCGATTCGGACTTACCGGCGATCTTGGGCGTACCGGCCTTGTCCATGGGCACGAAGTCCCGACCGCGGACATAGCCGCCACGGTCGATATCGGCATACCCACCGGAAATGGCCCAGCCGGTGCTGCGGAGGTTCTGCCAGAAATAATATGCGCAGGTAAGCGCGCCGTACTTGTTCGCGAAATGCTCCAGTTTCTGCTTGCGGTCCACGGCGAAAGTGCCGCGCATCTCCGCGTAAG
>JAEEGK010031591.1_pt1 | contig 10430 bp, 5 predicted proteins | sample 8958771 | NCBI WGS metagenome assembly JAEEGK01 (sample SAMN16246547, study PRJNA631951) | gut metagenome | biome: gut microbiome; feature: rumen; material: SC-attached | host: Bos | place: Iran: Karaj | collected 2018-10 | reverse complement strand
CTGAGCAGCGTGGTGGTACGGCCAACGTGACGGTGATCGTCAGCGATGAGCGCATCTCTTCGCCTATCCTCAGCAAGTACGACATCGCTGTGGTGCTGAACCAGCCCTCGCTCGAGAAGTTCGAGCCGAAGATCAAGCCTGGTGGTATCCTGATTTACGACGGCTTTGGCATCATCAACAAGCCTACTCGTAAGGACATCACCATTTATGAGATCAACGCTATGGACAAGGCTGCCGAGATGAAAAACGGTAAGGTGTTTAACATGATCGTACTCGGTGGACTGTTGAAGGTGGCTCCTGTAGTGAGCGACAAGGGCGTGGAGAAAGCTTTAAAGAAGACTCTTCCTGAGCGTCACCACGACCTCATCCCCCTGAATATGGAGGCTCTGAAGGAAGGTGCTAAGATTATCGAGGAAGTCTAATATACAGTAATCCCTCGCCAATCGGCGAGGGATTATTGTTTTAATTTGTATGTGCCTTGCAGCGCTCGTTATAGAACTGACGGAAGTCAGACCATTTGTAATAAGGATAAGCGTCGGAAGGCAGAGGGAGACTAGCCTCTGAGCCATTGAGCAGACATTTGACGAGGATATCGTCAGAAGCTTTTTTCCCTCGATAGAAAATCAACTGGATATTCGATGCCTTGCAGGTCTGCCAGTTTTGGTAGATATTCTTCACCTCGTTAGGATCCTCAGGGTCAGTGTCGGCTCCATTGATGCCCATGAGTACCGTCAGCGGTCCAAGGCAAGTATCATGGCCGAAACGAAGATCGGCAATATGGTCACTTTTCCCACTGATGACGGCATCGGCCTTTTTGATGAAGTCCTCAAGGATGGGAATCATGTCGTACTGAGGACCGAATACCCAGGAATAAGAGTCGAGGTTTGAGGACTCCCATCGTCTGGCAATCTCTTCATCGGTGATGATATTTCCCATCATACCTTCATGACTGATACTGGGGAGCGATGTATAGAGATTGATGAGGTTGCTGGCAACATGGTTCATGTTACCAGGCAGTCCCTCCGTGCTGACAAACATCCTCGAGATGATATGCTCGTTCAGCGAGTCGCTATAGCTGAATCTGTCGCGATTATTTTCGTAACGGGGTTTGGCTTTGGGGAACTTCCGTCGCAATGGATTCTCCCTGTCGGTGGGAACAACACCGTCGAGGGTGAAGCGTGAGGACTGCTCGCGGATCTCAATCTTCGGATTGCATTGCACCAGTTCCTGACAGAAGGCCGACATGCTGAGCACGCAGCGACCAGATAGCGAAGAGATGGCCAGTACATTACCACCTTTCTTGAATACCTGCGGGAAGTTATTATACATTGTTCGTGCGATGCGCTGATGCTGTTCCCAGCCCACTTGTGTCAGTTCACTCACACCAGTCTTGAGTTCCTCCTTGGCTGCCATAAACCTCTCATAGAAACCTTCGCCCTCAGTCGTCAGGAGTTGTTTCTTGTGGGCAGTCGTCAAGAGACTGTCCAGCTCCCGATAGAGCATCGCATTCCAATAATAGCGTGATCCGTGGCGACCGTAGTGGCTGATGTAGAACGGTTTGTAACCGCTTGGTGCCTTCGTCAGCTGAGTCGCGGTGAAGGCATAGGGATAATCGGTACCATAACTCTTCTTGGGGTCAGACTTGATCTGTTCGAGTGCAGGTACTTGCTGTGCAGAAGCCGTTAAGCCAAGCACCAAAAATGTCATTACAAATAACTTTCTCATAAGTTAGTCGATTTTGTTAGTTTTGAATAGTTAATATTTTTATGATCAATCTTCTACGATTTTGATACGTCCTTGGGGAGTGGCATAGCTCTGGCCAGTGTTTCCACCGAGGACTGTTCTCAGATAGTCAGACAGTGCCTCGTAATAGCGAAGTGTGCTTTCGAAGAGCACAGGACATTGCTTGAAGCACTCAAAGAATCCGCCTCCTTCGTGGTTATAGTTTGTCAGCGCCACACTATAGGTGCGATTCATATTGACAGGTGCATAGCTACCGTCCTCCTGGAGAATCTCGATATCGCTGACTTTATGACTCTTACTATGGATGGTGAAGCGCAGACCTGAACATTGTGGGAAGTTACCATCGAGTACTGGTACGAGAGCGGTACAACGGGTCAGCATCTGCTGCAGTTGTTCGCCAGTGACAGAGATACGACGCAGGGTGTTGTCGTAGGGCAGCATACCGATGATGTCACCATACGTGATATCACCTGCATGGATGTCGTTACGGATACCACCACCATTTTCGAAACCGATGTCAGCCTTGAGGGCATAACGGTAGGCATCGGCCACGAGGTCACCGGCATTGGTCTCCTGACCACGAACAATCCATTGGGCATTCTCGTCACTCACCACAAGGGTGTAGTCACTATGGGCTACCACCTCTGAGGTCACGGCTTTCACTTTCTGGCGGATGCTATCGGTGATGGCCGAGATTCTGGTGTTCTTGTAAGGAATGTCCTTACTCTTGATAAGTTGGGTGATGAAACGTCCGTCGGGTGTGATAAGCAACTTTCCGACATTGGCGAATTGCGTACCTGTCTGTGTAACGGTGATATCCTTACCATCGAGGTTTTTCACCTTCACTCCCTCGAATATCTCATGCGAATGGCCATCGAGTACGACGTCGATGCCTCTGGTGTTATTCACCAGACGATGGGAACTGAACCCCATCGACTGTGGGGTTTCGCCGACATGTGAGAGCAGCACCACATAGTCGGCTCCTTCAGCACGGGCGTTATCGACGGCCTGTTGAACCAGTTGATAGAACGTCTTTGGCTTCAGGTCGTAGAGCAGAATGCCGTTGGTATCGTAGAACGAATAGCCTTCGAGAATCATCGTCTCTGGGGTGCAGGCACCTACGAAGGCAATCTTCTTGTTGCCATACTGATGAATGATATAGGGTGCGAAGAGTGGCTGAGGCTCTCCGGCTTCATAGAGATTGGCGCAAGTCACAGGGGTGCCAGCCTCTTCCAACAGCTGCTTCATGCGAGGTACGCCATAATCGAACTCATGATTACCCAACGTCAGGGCGTGGTAGTCCATATCGTGCAGGATATCAGCAATATACTGTCCTTTCGAGATGGCTCCTGTGGTGTTGCCTTGCAGGAAGTCACCACAACAGACCGCTGCAGCATAGGCTGTATCAGACTTATTGATGGCATCGCGCAGACCTGCGATCTTCGTATAGCCTTCGATGCCGCAATGGGCGTCGTTCTCGTAGAGAATCACGATGCTCTTCTGATCTGTAACAGGCATACTCTTGATGACAACAGACTCCGAGAGACCACGCTGTTTGTCGGACACCTTCAGGGTGATGTTGCCAGCTTTCTGGCTGCTGCGCACGATGACGACGAGTTGTCCGCTGAAGAGTTTCATCGTCGGCTTCTTAAATGACTCCAGACTGGTGGCGTCGCCGTTGCAGACGGCCTCGAAGGAGCCTGCGCCGGAAACTTCGAAGGTCAGCTGGTCTGCGGCATCGGGAATGAGTGTGCCTTTGGTATCTGTCAGCGAGACGGTCACAAAGGCGAGGTCCTCGCCATCGGCCTTCAGCATGTTGTTGTTCTGCGTCCAGACATCGAGTTGAAGCTTCGAGGGTTTGCCAGCTGTCTTTATGGTCTGCTCGCCTGCTGGCTTGCCGTCGGCATCATACACGATGACCTTGAGTTCTCCTGGCTCATACTTGACATCGTTCCAGCGCAGACGGTAACGGTCTAGACGCTCCTTTGGATTTTTCGAAATCTTACCTTGGCTTTTGCCATTAATGAAGAGTTCGGCAGTAGGATAGTCCGTATAGCAATAGACGGGTGTCACCTTGCCCTTGCGTGCCTTTCCCCATGACCAGTGGGGTAGGAGATGGACGGTATGTTCATCCTCATTCCACTTTGAACGATAAAGAAAATATCTGTCCTTTGGCAGACCCGCGAGGTCGCAGATACCAAAATAACTGCTGCGTGCAGGCCAGTATTCATCGTAAGGCGTAGGCTCACCTAGATAGTCGAAGCCTGTCCATACGAACTCGCCGATGACCCACGGATAGTCATCCTGCCATACCCAGTCGTCATCTGGCAGATTGCTCCAAGAACAGTATTCTACATCATAACTGCTACACTGACCGTCGGCTTTTTGTATCGCCATAGGGTCGTAGCTAGGTGCCCATGAGGCATATTGTGAATTGTCCGTCACCTCCACAGGGAACTTATACACCCCACGTGAACTCACTGTTGAAGCGGTCTCAGAACCGAGAAGGAATCCCTGCGGCAACTGTTCGAGATTCTTCTGATATTTGTGTACACGGTAGTTGAATCCTGGTACGTCCATTACCTGAGCAAAACCGCTGTTGAGCGCTGCCTCTGCCTTGTCCATACCCTGAGTAACAGGTCGGGTGGGGTCGAGACTGTGACATAAGCCCTGAAGACGGATGCTGATCTGACGTCCCACTTCGCTGTTCTGTTCTGGAATTTCATTGCCTATCGACCACATCACAATCGAAGGGTGGTTGCGGTTAGCAATGATGAGGTTGGTGATGTCTCTGTCGGCCCACTCATCGAAGAAACGGGCATAGCCGTTCTTACACTTCGGATAACGCCACATATCGAAACTCTCGGCCATGACCATCATGCCTAAAGAGTCGCAGATGTCCATCTGCATCTGACTCGGCATATTGTGCGAGGTTCGGATGGCATCGCAGCCCATCGCCTTCAAGATCTTAATCTGGCGAATCAGGGCGGCTTTGTTCACAGCAGCTCCAAGGGGGCCGAGGTCGTGGTGCAGACAGACGCCCTTAAGCTTGCGGGTGATGCCGTTCAGCTGGAAACCATGCTCACGTGATACCCTTACAGTGCGCAAGCCTATGGTGATGGTCTTCTCGTCGATAGCCTTGCCGAAGTCATCGTAGACATTCGGAGCGCCTTTACCATCGCAGAGTGTAATATGTAACTTATATAAATAAGGTGTTTCAGGTGTCCACAGCTTGGCATCAGGAATGAGGAAAGTTCCGACGGCTACTTTCGTTCCTTTGCGCATTGGAGCTGGAGAGCATGTGATTCTTTTTCCATCAGGGGTGTTGAGGGTCAGCATGACGGGCAATCCCTTCCCCTCTTCGGCATTGATGACAGGCACCTCTACAACAAGCTTTGTACAGTCTTTGTGCTTAGTGGTCTTATAATGCAGTTCAGTATTGGTCGTGATACCCCAGTCATCGATGCGGGCTTTCGCTTTGTTGAGAATGAGCTTCACAGGACGGTATATACCTGCACCAGGATACCAGCGCGAGCTCTCCTCCACATTCTTGAGGTCAACCTCCAACAGGTTATCGCCTTTTTTGACGAATGGTGTGATGTCCACACGGAAGGCGTTGTATCCGTAAGCCCAGTAGCCGGCTTTCTGGCCGTTGATGAATACCGTCGGCTCTGCCATAGCCCCGTCAAAGAGCAGTTCGGCATGTTCGTAGCCCTCGGGGATGGTCAATGAGCGCTTATAGTGTCCTTCGCCAATCCAAGGGAGAGCTCCTGAACGTCCACTTTTCTCTGTGGCCTGTTTCTCTCCATTCTGTTCGATGGCCACCGTCTGCAAATCCCATTTCTTGTCGAAGGGGCCTGCGATAGCCCAATCGTGTGGAACACGGACTTTTTCCCAATTCTGTTTGTCATGTGAAAACAGCCAGTCTTGACTTAGTGTAATTTCCTGACGCTGTTGTGCAAATGTCGTCAAAGTGGTCAACAAGAGCACCGATATGAGTTTCAGATTCATTCCAAATTATTATTAATCATCACTATTTTGCTGCAAATATACGAAAAAATCCCGAAATAGTTGGCTATTTGCACGGTTTTGTTTAATTTTGCACCTATATTTTCGAAAATAGATACTTTTATGGATTATAAACATCAGTTGAGAAGTGCAGTATGCACAGAAGGTCGTCGTATGGCTGGCGCTAGAGCACTCTGGGTGGCCACAGGTATGAAACATGAGCAGTTTGGCAAACCCATTATTGCCATCGTCAACTCGTTCACACAGTTTGTGCCTGGTCATACACACCTGCATGAGATTGGTCAGATTGTTCGTGAGGAAATCGAGAAGATGGGCTGTTATGCCGCTGAGTTCAATACCATTGCCATCGACGATGGTATTGCGATGGGCCATGATGGCATGCTCTATTCACTGCCTTCGCGCGACATCATTGCTGACAGCGTAGAATATATGGTCAACGCCCACAAGGCTGATGCCATGATTTGCATCTCCAACTGCGACAAGGTGACGCCAGGAATGCTGATGGCTGCTATGCGCCTGAATATTCCTGCCGTGTTCTGCTCAGGTGGTCCTATGGAGGCTGGTCGCTGGCGTGGTGAGAATGCCGACCTGATTACAGCGATGGTGAAGGGTGCCGACCCTGAGGTCTCTGATGAGGAGATGAAGGAGATTGAGTCGTGTGCCTGTCCAGGTTGCGGTTCGTGCTCAGGCATGTTTACTGCTAACTCTATGAACTCGCTGACGGAGGCCATTGGTCTCTCGTTGCCTGGCAACGGAACCATCCTTGCTACCCATACCAACCGCATCGAACTGTTCAAGGCTGCTGCTCGTCAGATTGTCAAGAACGCCTTTGCCTATTACGAGGATGGCGATGAGAGCGTGCTGCCTCGCAATATTGCTACCCGCAAGGCCTTTATGAATGCTATGTCGCTGGATATTGCGATGGGTGGTTCTACGAATACGGTGCTTCACCTGTTGGCTGTGGCTCAGGAGGCTGGTGCCGACTTCACCATGAAGGATATCGACGCCCTGAGCCGTAAGGTTCCCTGCCTCTGCAAACTGGCTCCAAACACACAGAAGTACTCTGTTCAGGAGTGTGGTCGTGCAGGTGGTATCTTGGGTATCCTCAACGAACTCAATAAAGGTGGTCTCATTGATGGCTCTGCACCCCGTGTGGATGGTATGACGCTGGGCGAGGCAATGAAGAAGTACGATATTACTAGTGCTACTAGTGAGACTAGTGCTACTAGTATTTACTATTCCGCTCCAGGCAACCGCTTCTCAACGAAGATGGGTTCGCAGTCGGAAGAGTGGGAGAGTCTCGATACCGATCGTGCCAATGGTTGTATCCGCGACCTCGAACACGCCTACACCAAGGATGGCGGATTGGCAGTGCTCTTTGGCAATATCGCACAGGATGGTTGCGTAGTGAAGACTGCTGGCGTTGACGAGAGTCTCTGGCACTTCGAAGGTCCTGCCGTTGTCTTCGACTCTCAGGAAGATGCCTGCGAGGGAATCCTGGGGGGCAAGGTGAAGAAGGGCGACTGCGTGGTCATCACCCACGAAGGTCCGAAGGGTGGTCCTGGCATGCAGGAAATGCTCTATCCCACCAGTTATATCAAGTCGATGCACATGGGTAAGGAGTGTGCCCTGATTACCGATGGTCGCTTCTCGGGTGGTACCAGTGGTCTGTCTATCGGACACATCTCTCCTGAGGCTGCTGCTGGTGGTAACATTGGCAAAATCAAGGATGGCGACATCATTGTCATCGATATCCCCAACCGTTCCATCAATGTGAAACTCAGTGACGACGAACTCGCCGCACGTCCCCAACAGCCCCTGCGTCGTAACCGTGTGGTCAGCAAGGCCCTCCGTGCCTATGCCCAGAGCGTTTCGAGTGCCGACAAGGGTGGCGTAAGAATCATCGACTAACAGACTCTCCCCCGACCCCTCCCTGAAGGGAGGGGAGTAATTACTTATTTATCAGAAAAATGAAGAAAGAAATAGAAGCGAAAGGAGTATCTACTCCCCTCACTCCCAGGGAGGGGCAGGGGGGTAGGTCCCTGAAAGACAAAATAACAGGAGCAAAAGCGTTGATGCGCGCATTACAGGCAGAAGGTGTCAAGACCATCTTCGGTTACCCTGGTGGTAGCATTATGCCTACCTACGATGCGCTCTTCGACTATACACGAGGCGAGAAGAAGTGTTTCGACCACATTCTGGTGCGCCATGAACAAGGTGCCGTCCATGCTGCTGAGGGCTATGCACGCGTCTCAGGCGATGTGGGTGTGGCACTTGTCACCAGTGGTCCTGGTGTTACCAATACCTTGACGGGTATTGCCGATGCCATGATGGACTCCACACCGATGGTGGTCATTGCCGGACAGGTGCCCATCTCTGCACTGGGTACCGATGCCTTCCAGGAGGTTGACCTCGTAGGCGTTTCTCAGCCTATCTCCAAGTGGTCCTACCAGATTCGTCATGCTGCCGATGTGGCTTGGGCTGTCAGTCGTGCGTTCTACATTGCTCGCACGGGTCGTCCTGGTCCTGTGGTGCTCGACTTCACCAAGAATGCGCAGGTTGAGGAGATTGACTGGGAACCCAAGAAGGTTGACTTCGTCCGCTCGTATGTTCCTTACCCCAAACTCGACCACGAGGCTGTTCGCGAGGCTGCCGAACTCATCAACAATGCCAAGAAACCCTTGGCACTCGTTGGTCAGGGCGTCGAACTGGGTAATGCCCAGGAGGAGTTGAAGGCGTTCCTCGAGAAGGCCGATATCCCTGCTGGTCGTACCATGCTGGGCCTCTCCGCATTGCCTTCTAACCATCCGCTCAACGTCGGTATGCTGGGCATGCACGGCAACTATGCCGTCAACCTGAAGGAACAGCAGTGCGACGTGCTCATCGCTATCGGCATGCGCTTCTCTGATCGTGTGACGGGCAATCTGAAGACCTACGCCAAGCAGGCCAAGATTATCCACCTCGATATCGACCGTTCAGAGATTGACAAGAACGTTAAGACCCACGTGGCTGTCGTTGCCGACTGTAAGGAGTCACTGCCCGCTTTGACGGCCCTGCTGAATAAGAATAACCATCAGGAGTGGCGCGACTCGTTCCGTGAGCTTGACGCCAAGGAGCGTACCAAGGTCATCGAGCCCGCTATCCATCCTGCCAGTGGTCCGCTGCTGATGGGCGAGGTGGTCAATGCCGTTTCCCAGCAGGTTCCCGATGGCACAGTGCTGGTCACCGATGTTGGTCAGAATCAGCTCTTTGCCACCCGTTATTTCAAATACACCCAGCAGCGCAGCATCTGTACCAGCGGTGGTCTGGGCACGATGGGTTACGGCATGCCTGCCGCCATTGGTGCCACCTTCGCTACCGATCGTACCGTCTGCTGTTTCATGGGCGATGGTGGTTTCCAGATGAATATCCAGGAGTTGGGTACCATCATGGAGCAGCAAGCCCCTGTCAAGATGATTCTCCTGAACAACCACTACTTGGGCAATGTGCGCCAGTGGCAGGATATGTTCTGGATGCGTCGCAAGTCGTTCACCAAGATGATGAATCCCTGCTACGAACCCATCGCACAGGGTTATGGCATCCCCTATATCGCAGTCACCGACCGTAAGGATTTGGGTGCTGCCGTCGAGAAGATGCTGGCCACCAAGGGTCCGTTCCTGATGGAGTGTGCTATCAAGGAAGACGATGACGTACTGCCTATGACACCTCCAGGCATGGATGTCGATAAGATGATGCTGGAGATTTAAGGACTCTCCCCCTTACCCCTCCCTTCAAGGAGGGGAGTGATTACCAAAGAAATAAAGAAATAATATGAATAATAGTAAAGAAACGAAAGGAGCATCTACTCCCCTCACTCCCAGGAAGGGGCAAGGGGGTGGGTCTCTTTATACCCTCTTGGTCTATTCAGAGAACGTAGCAGGTATTCTGAATCAGATTACCGCCGTGTTTACGCGTCGTCAGGTCAACATCGAGAGTCTGAACGTGTCGGCCTCCAGCATTCCTGGTGTGCATAAGTACACCATTACCGCATGGAGCGACGAAGACCAGATTATCAAGATTACGCGCCAGATTGAGAAGAAGATTGACGTGGTGAAGGCTAACTATTTCACTGACGATCAGCTCTTTATTCGTGAGGCAGGCCTTTATAAACTGTCCACCGACAAGGTGCTTGCCAACCCTGAGATTTCGCGCACCATTCGTCGCTACGACGCCACCATCACGGAGGTGAACCCCACCTATACCATTGTGATGAAGAGTGGCAAGACCAACGATATCATCGAACTGTTCCGTGCCCTCGATGCCTATGAGTGCGTGCTGCAGTACACCCGTTCAGGGCGTATTGCCGTTACCCGTGGCATGCAGGAGCAAGTCAGCGAATTCCTCGAAGAAAGAGAAAAAAATGGATAAAGTAGGATGTTACGAATTTCTTGCTGAGCCGTTCCACTGCGACTTCAGCGGACGCCTGTTTATGGGCCATCTGGGCAACCACATGCTCAATGCTGCCGATTTCCACTCGTCAGCACGCGGCTTCGGCATGAAGTATCTTATGACCATCAATCGCTCTTGGGTACTCTCGCGCCTGGCCATTGAGATGACGGAGATGCCCCAGCAATACACTAAATTTAACGTCGAGACGTGGGTGGAGAGTGCTATGCGCT
>JAEEGK010031585.1_pt1 | contig 10433 bp, 8 predicted proteins | sample 8958771 | NCBI WGS metagenome assembly JAEEGK01 (sample SAMN16246547, study PRJNA631951) | gut metagenome | biome: gut microbiome; feature: rumen; material: SC-attached | host: Bos | place: Iran: Karaj | collected 2018-10 | reverse complement strand
GGCGTTGGCATTATATCGAAGACGCGGACGTAAAACTAAAATAAGAATTTATACAAAGCAGAAAGCAAAAAATGAAAAAGAAGTTGTGTATTTTTTTGTTGACGGTGTTTGCCGTTTTACCGTTTTTTTCTTCGTGCGGCTCGGTAAAGGATTGCGACCAAATCGGAGAGGAGTTTTATGATTGTCTGCAAAACGAAAACTACGAAAGGGTGTTTTCTTTGTTGGACAATGAGGCGTTGAAATATACTCCGAAAGAAATTTGGCTGGACGGTTTTAAATACAAGAAAAAAAATCTTGGCACTATGTTAAGGGCTCAGCGTATTGCCTTTGAAAGCATTACACAGGATAGAGTAACAAGGGTCGGGATAAAATATAAAGTGATTTATGCCGGTGCTGATATGTTTGAAAAGTTGGAGTTTATAGAGCGGGACGGTGATTATAAAATCACGTTTTACCAGTTCAATACTGACTCTTTGCTTGTAGACTGAAAACAGTGAACAAAAATGATGACGGAAACGGCGTTGAAAGCACTCAACAAACTTATGGCATTGTGTTCAAAAACCGAAAAATGCGAACTCGATGCTTTTACTTACATGGCTTCTCACGGGTGCAGCGACGAAGAAGCGGCTCTCGGTGTTGAGTATCTTGTTGAAAACAAGTACGTTGACAACAGACGTTATGCGGAAAGTTTTTTTTCCGACAAACAGAGGTTTTTGAAATGGGGCAGAAAAAAAATTGTCAGCCGTCTCAGGCTCAAAAAAATCTCCCCTGATGATATAAATTACGTTTTGGAAGTCTTTTCGGAGGCTGATGACGAAAAAAAGATTATGGAAGACGAATTGGCAAAAAAATTGCGGGGTATAAAAGAAGGTCTGCCCAGAAGAAAAGTCTGGGAAAAACTCATGCGTTTTTGCCTTTCGCGGGGCTACGACGCCGGAATGTCCTCAAACGTAATTGACGGATTGTTGAAAGATTATTAACTCGCTTTATGGAAAGACAACAAACAATACTTGCCGTAGACGACAGCAGTCTCAACCTTGTAATGCTCAGCGCAATGCTTGGCAACGAGTACAGGGTTGTAACCGCTCAGGACGGCGTACAGGCTGTAATAGCGGCAGTTAACGAAAAGCCTGACTTGATTTTGCTTGACATTATGCTGCCCGGAAAGGACGGTTTTGAAATTTGTACGCAGTTGAAGAAAAATTCCAAAACCAGGGATATTCCCGTTATGTTCATTACGGCGCGTGCCGATTCTCAAAGTATCGTCAAAGGGCTTTCTATCGGGGCATGTGATTATGTTTGCAAACCTTTTGCAAGCGACGAACTCTTGAACAGGATAAAAATTCAGTTGGAGGCCGCCTCGCGCCAGAAAATTCTTGCGGGACGTTTGCAGGAGGCTGAAAAACGTGCCGAAATTCTCGACCGCAAATATTCCGTCCTCCAAATGATGAAAGACAATATGCCCTGCGCCGAAATGATTTGCGAGAGAAACGGCAAAATCGTCTCCGCTTCGCCTTCCTGCAACAAGGTTTTCTGTTATCAGGGCGAGATTGACGGTCTTGATTTTTGGGATATCGCCGAGACCGAAAAGGACAGGGACGTTCTCAAAGACTTTTTTGACGGCGTTTTGGAAAAAGGTCAGTCAGTGTTAAGATACGTTCTCAACCGTAAAAAAGGCGGCAGAAAACTTGTCCTTGAATCCAAGGGAAAACTCCTTGACAAGACTTCGAGCGGGTTGGTTGTCATTAACACCGAAAACATCACGGGCGCACTTTCGTCGCAGGTTGACGTCAGAAAAAATCTTGAATTTCAAAAAGACCTGAGACTGATTTCGCAGACAGCGGGCGGTATTCAGGGTTTTACTTCGGCGTGCATTTATCTTGTTAATTCGCTCATGAAGTTGACAAGCGCGTCGGAAATAATCCTGCTTTTGGGCAGAAAAGACAAAAAGACGGAATTTTTCTATCACAACAGCCGTCTTAAAACCTGCAAAAAAGGACAACTTCCTCCAACGGAAAACGATTACAGCGGTTTTGTAAGGCTTTTGAAAGAAAACTCCGGCTCTGTGATTTGCAACATTCAAGACCCGTATATTCCGAAAGTGATTTCGTCAAGAGGGCAGAGGTATATCCTTTATCCGATAGTTATCGGCGAAATGCTGGCGGGAGTATTTTATGTGTGCAAAAATTCCGTTTCGGGAATCACGCAGGAAAACGTTTACGCGGTGGCAACGGTTGCGGGCTTGGTCAAAAACAACATAAACAAAAAGATTTACGAAAAGAAAATCATAAGGCAGGAAAAGGAGATTTCCAACCTTTTTAAATACAACGCCAACGGCATAATTTCCGTTGATCAGGATTTTATACTTCAACGTTACAACCGCCGTTTCTTGGAACTTTTTGACATTCCGGGCAGTGCCGATTTTACGGGCAGAAGGCTTGACACGGTGCTCAAAGGTCAGGTCTTAAAAGACGTTGTCCGTCTTATCGACAAGGTCGGAAAACCGCCTTTGTTTGAGACTGCGCCGCTTGTGCAGTTGAAAGAGGACGGCTCAAAAATGTACATCGAGGCTACGGCTTCAAAAATCACCGTTGCTGGCGATACGATATGTTCTTTGGTTTTTGCGGACGTAACGGGGCTCAGAAATATCGACAACGCCGTCCTTACCGCAACCACGCTCGCCGAGGAAAAAGAACGGACAAGGCTTGCGCAGGAACTTCACGACGGTCTCGGAGCGCAGTTGTCGAGCATCAACATTTACATCAACCTGATTCTCTCCGGCGGCGTGGAGACTTCCGAAATTTTCCGGACTCTGAAACTTACGAAAGACATTCTCGGCGAGGCAATTTCGGGCGTAAAAGAGATTGCGGACAATCTTCACCCCGTGATTTTGACACGTTTCGGACTTGTGGCGACGATTAACAACATAATCGAAGGCTTGGAAAATTCAAGGCTGATAAAATTCGGTTTTACACATTCCGAATACGTCCCCTTGGAAGACAAAAACCTCGAACTGAACGTTTACCGTATTATCAACGAGTTGATTAATAATACGATGAAACATTCAAAAGCAAAAAATACGGCTATAAGCCTTGTCAGCGAAAAAGATTCGCTTGTCTTGGAATATGCCGACGATGGAGTCGGTTTTGACTCTTCGGTGGTCTCGTATTCGGGCGACTCAAAATCCGGACACGGACTTCAAAACATAAAGGCGAGGGTAAAGGCTGTTGACGGAAAGTTCTTTTTCAGGTCTTCTCCGGGGCGCGGGTTTCAGGTTTTGATACGGATTCCCGTCCTTCACAAAGAAAAAAATTAAAAGTTGAATAAAAAATAAACCTATTATAATATGAGCAAGATAAAAGTAATACTTGTAGACGACAAATTGGTATACAGAAATGCCATAAAAACATTGTTGCAGAAATTGGGCGACGTTGATATTATCGCAGAGGCGTCAAACGGCAAGGAGTTTCTTAACCTTCTTGACACCTGCGATCCCGACCTCGTTTTTATAGACATCGAAATGCCGGAAATGAACGGTATCGAGGCTACGAAAGAGGCTCTTAAAATCAACCCCGCTTTGGTTATAATCGGACTTTCGATGTATGACAACAAGAAGTATGTCAACGATTTGATAGAGGCGGGCGCGAGAGGCTATCTCTTGAAACTGAGCGACAACGCTTCAATTTTCTCGCAGATTCTCAAAAATCCGAGAGCCGAGGTTTTCTTCTCAAAGGAAATCTCTCCCGAAAAAGACACCGCAGAAAACAGCAAAAAGACGGTTTTGATTGCGGACGATTTTGAGAACACCCGTTTTGTCATCGAGTTCACCCTGAAACAGGCTGGCTACGACGTTATCAAAGCCTGCGACGGTCAGGACGCTTTGAAATATTTTGACGGCAGAAAAATCGACCTTCTTGTCACCGACCTTAATATGCCGAGAAAAAACGGTCTTGAACTGGCTGAAACCGTGAAAAAAATCCCTCAGTACAGGGGCATTCCGATTCTCCTGCTGACCACCGAAATCAACGAGGAAAAGAAACAAAAGTCCAAACAAATCGGCATTACCGGCTGGATTCAAAAACCTTTTGTCATCGACAAGTTTTTGATGTTCATCAAGAAAGCCCTTCAATAAAAAGAAAAGCGTTTTGTTTGAAGAAAAACCGTTAAAAATTTAAGTGATTTCGCGATGATGTTGGAGCAGTTTAAACAAAAATATATCGAAGAGGTCAACGACCTTCTAAACGATCTTGAGGATACGGTTCTCGTCTTGGAGCAGAATCCGGGTTCGGCTGACGGTATTAATCAGGTTTTCCGCGTGATGCACACCATAAAAGGCACGGCGGGAATGTATGATTTTAAGACGGTGGAAAAAATCACGCACGATGTTGAAAGCATTTACGGCAAAATCCGCGACTCCTCGCTTTCGGTAAGCACCGAGGTTTTGAACGTAACTTTGGAGGGCGTAGACCTTATCCGCAATCTGCTCAAAAACGGCGAAAGCAGTCTTCAAGAAGAAGTTGCCGCCTTTTTTGTAAAATTGGCGGCGGTGTCTTCCGACTCTGACGGCGGTGAGATGTTTTCCCCCGTCGGCGTTGCTGACTCAGGGCAGGCAGGCGGCGGTTTTGTTACCTATTACCTGCTTTTTGAGCCGGAGGCTGACATCAAAGACCGCGGCATTAATATCAGCGGTATACTTTCCGACATTGACGCGGCGGGCGAGGGCGTTATAATGCCCCGGTACCGCACCGGAGATGCCGCCGGAAAATACAACACTTACTGGGAGGCGGTTTTTTCAACGCAGAAATCTTATCAGGATTTGACCGAGATTTTCCTTTTTGTGGAAGACGAGGTAAAAATTACGAAAATTGCCGATGGCGATCTTTTCAAAAATCCGGATTTTATTGCCGAACTTACTTCACTTCAAGAGTCGGAACAGAATTATTTTGACATAGGCAAGTTGACAACCTTTGCGGGAGGCGGCAAGCCTATTTCGGACAAACCGATGCTTGAACTCCCGGCAGAGGAGGTAAAAACAGAGAAAAAGGCCGTCAAAAAAGAGGACACCGTTTCGGCGGAAGAAAAAATCATAAACCGCGCCGTTGCCGCCGCTGACACCAAAACAAGCAGCGTAAAAGTGGATTCCGACAAGTTGGACGAACTTATGAACCTTGTTTCGGAACTCGTTACCACAAAGGCGGAAATGATGCTGCTTTTTGAAAAATACAACATTCAGGAACTCGGAACGCTTTGTGAAAAAGTGGACCGTCTTTCCAACCGTTTCAAAGACAACGCGCTCTCTATCCGTCTTGTGCCGATTGAAAGCCTTATGCTGAGGTTTCAGCGTTTGGTGAGGGATCTTAGCGCGGAGTTGGGCAAAAAAATTGATTTCAAGACCGACGGCACGGACACCGAACTCGACAAAACCATTATCGACAACCTCTCAGTGCCGCTGATGCACATTATCCGCAACAGCATCGACCACGGAATAGAACCGCCTGAGGTAAGGCTCGCAAACAACAAGTCTGAACACGGACTTATCAAGTTTACGGCTTTTTATTCCGGCAACAACGTTTTCATTCAGATTCAGGACGACGGCGCGGGCATAGACTGCGAGGCGTTGAGAAAAAAAGCAATCGAAAAAGGCTTTTTGAAACCTTCCGACAAACTCTCCGACAAGCAGTTGATGGAGTTGATTTTTATGCCGGGATTTTCTACGGCTGAAAAAATTACGGGAATCTCCGGACGCGGTGTCGGAATGGACGTCGTAAAACAAAACATCGTAAAACTGCGCGGCGAAATAGAGGTTACCTCCGAAAAAGGCCTCGGTACGGCGGTTACGATAAAACTGCCTTTTACACTGAGTATTATCGACACTCTGCTTGTCTCGATAGACAAAACTTTGCTTTTAGTTCCCGTTTATATGATTGACAGTTGCACTCAGATTACAAGACGGCAGTTGGAGGCTGACAACGGCAGATTTATCTACGAAGGCGAGCCTACTACGATTATAGATTTGAGAAAAGAACTTGAATTTTCGGGCAAACCGCCCAAAATAGAACATGTTGTTGTCGTCAATTACAAAGATGATATGCACGTCGGACTTATCGTTGACAAAATTATCGGCGAACATCAGGCGGTATTAAAATCACTCGGAAAATATTTCGCAAATCAAGAATATATTTCAGGAGGAAGTATTTTGGGAGACGGCAGCATTGCCCTTGTTTTGGACGTGCCGAAGTTGATAAAACAAATGGAAAAATCTGAAAACTAAAAAACAAAAAATATGGAAGATTACAGCAGTGCAATACCGTATCTTTCGTTTCAACTTAATCAGGATTTGTATGCGTACAAAATTTCGGACGTGGTTGAAGTGATTGATTTGCAAAAAATTACCGTGATTCCTAAAACTCCGCCGTATATTATGGGCGTGATAAATTTTAGGGGTGATATTTTGCCTCTGATAGACATTAGAAAGGAGTGCGGGCTTAATTGCGACAGCGATTTTGACGTGGACAGCGTTATCATAGTTTTGGACGTCAACAAGGAGGATAGTGAAAATCGTTTTCTTGTCGGCTCCATTGTCAACGCAGTGAGGGACGTTGTGGAGGTAAAACCTGTTGACATTATGCCGATACCAAATTTTGACAACAGAATCAATCCAGAATTTGCGGAAGGCATTTTCAAACACAACGACAATTTTATAACGGTTTTGGATATTCCCGCCGTTTTTTCCATTGATAAAAATATGCAAAGCAAACAGAACAGATTATGAAATTTGGGTTTAAAAATATTTTTTCGGCGGATAAATTCAGGAATTTGTTTTTTAGCAGCAAAATCAGCACTATAATCCGTCGCTGGATGGTTGGAATGGTTTTGTGCGCCCTCGGCTTAAAACTTTTGTTTTCTGTCGTCAACCTCAACCGTGCTTTGGAAAACGCCTCAATCGGCAGTTTAAGGCAGGTTGTAGCCGTAGCAAAAAGCGGCATTACAAAAAGAATAGATAAGTGCATATATGAGTGCGGTGTTTTGGCTCAGACTTTTACAACGCCTGTTATTTCGGATTCTTTGAGCGTAAATTTTAGCCGTAACGACATTATAAAAATTCTCGGCGTTAACTATATTGACGACGAGGCGTGTGAGGTTATGGGCGTTTATTACGACTGGGAGGCTTTTGACGGCAAGGACGAGCAGTTGAAAAAAGACCCGATGTTTGAAAAATATTACGGCAGAATGTGCTATTTTTATTCCCGTTACAATTCGGATATTTTGCCGGATATGAATTTTGTTTTTGACGAAAAGATGTTTACCGACCTCAAAAAGAGCAATCATACGCAGGTTTTTCCGCCGGTGGAAGTGCCTATACGAGGCGTCAGAAAAAATGTTATTCCTGTTTTTGTGCCTATTGAAAGGGACGGAAAGTTTTTCGGAACGGTTTTTTGTTATCTTAACGTTGATTTCTTAACGAAGACCGTTTTGGCTGCCAGAGAGTGGAAAGAGTTATCAGAGGTTATGATTGTTGACAATAATTCAAACATTGTAACTTCTTCTTTGGAAAACAACTTTTTGGGCAAAAAGGTTGCTGAAATTCTGCCCGATGTCAACGGCACCGAACTTCTTTCTGTCAAGGATAGAATGCCGTATAGAGGGGCTGGTTTGGTTTTTTTGACTGAGCATATAGAATTTGCGCCGGGCAACCGTTGGACGATTTTTAGTTATATGCCTGAGAATCATCTTTCTGACGGTTTGAGTCTGAGGATAAAGTCGATGCTGGGTTTCAGTGTTATTATTTTGATTGTGGTATTGATTGCCGCGATTGTAATCGGAAAGAAAATTGGTTCGCCGTTGAAAGAAATGCTTCACGGTGTTAACATGTTGAATAGGGGAAATCTTGGCGTAGTTTTCAAGCCTACTTCGCGTAAGGTTAAGACGGAAATTTCGCAACTTTTGGATTTGTTGGCAGAATTTGTCGGTAAACAGCGTAAAATTGTTTCAGAGGTTAAGCAGTCGGCTGCTAACATCAAAAATTCGGGCAAGGAGTTAGCGCGTTCGGCCTCTATGGTTGCTACGGGGTCTTCGGAGCAGGCTGCGGCGAGTCAGCAGGTTTCTACTGCCGTTCAGGAGATGACAGGTTCCATAAAGCGTAACGCGGACAGTGCAAAACAGACCGAAGAGATTACCAATCAGGTTGCAAACTCTGTATTGCGTGCCAACGAATCCGTAAAAGAAACGGTGGATTCTATGAAAATTATAACTGATAAAATCAGCATTATCAATGAGATAGCAGGAAAGACTGACTTATTGGCTGTTAATGCGGCGATAGAAGCAGCCAGAGTAGGGGAGGCGGGCAAAGGCTTTTCGGTTGTGGCAGGCGAAATCCGAAAACTTGCTGAGCGTTCTCAGGCGGCGGCAAAAGAGATTGACGAACTTACTTTCAACGGTGTGCGTCAGGCTGAAAGTTCGGGCAGTCTTTTGCAGCAGTTGGTTCCTCAAATGGACAAGACAACGGAACTTATTCATGATATTGCTGCTTCATGTTCGGAGCAGGATATAAGTGCGGTTCAAATCAGCAATGCCATTCAGCAGTTGGACAACATTATTCAGCAAAATGCTGCGACTTCGGAAGAACTTTCAACCTCGGCTGCTGAGGCAAAATCGCAAGCCGAAAATCTTGACGCTTTGATGTCTTATTATCATTTTGAGAGTTATTCCGACAGCGAAATTCAGGCTCTTACAAAGCAGGCTCAGGATATTTTGAATAAGATTGAAGTGCTGAAAAGGCAGCAATAAAAAAATGACTATAATAAAAAAGGCTGTCAATTTGACAGCCTTTTTTATTATAATGGATTGGGAAAATCCTAATACATTCCGCCCATTCCCGGATTAGGCATTGCGGGAGCAGCGGGTTTGTCTTCTTTCTTTTCAGCGATAACACATTCGGTTGTAAGGAGAGTTCCTGCAACTGATGCTGCGTTTTCGATAGCAACTCTTGATACTTTTGTCGGGTCGATAACGCCGGCTTTTTTGAGGTCTTCGTAAACGCCTGAGAAAGCGTTGTAACCGAATGAACCTTTACCGTCTTTAACGTTCTGAACAACAACAGAACCTTCTTCACCTGCGTTTTCAACGATTTGACGAAGCGGCTCTTCAAGAGCGCGTTTAATGATAGCGATACCGGTGTTTTGGTCTTCGTTGTCGCCTTTGAGGTCTTTCAAAGCCTCGATAGCGCGGATATAACTTACTCCGCCGCCGGGAACGATACCTTCTTCAACTGCTGCACGTGTTGCGCTAAGAGCGTCTTCTACGCGGTCTTTTTTCTCTTTCATTTCAACCTCAGATGCTGCGCCTACGTGGATAACTGCTACGCCGCCTGCAAGTTTAGCAAGTCTTTCGTGAAGTTTTTCTTTGTCGTAGTCAGAGGTAGATTTTTCGATCTGAGCCTTGATTTGAGCAACGCGGTCTTTGATAGCCTCTTTGTCGCCGTTGCCGTTAACGATAGTTGTATTTTCTTTGTTGATGACAACTTTGTCGCAAGTACCGAGCATATCAATAGTTGCGTTTTCGAGTTTGAGACCGGTCTCTTTTGTGATAACTGTACCGCCAGTCAAAATAGCGATGTCTTGAAGCATTTCTTTTCTTCTGTCGCCAAAGCCCGGAGCCTTAACTGCTGCAACTTTGAATGAGGGGTTTCTAAGTCTGTTAACAACCAATGTTGCAAGAGCCTCGTCGGTAACATCTTCTGCGATGATAACGAGTGCATGTCCCTGAGTTACAACGGGTTCAAGGATAGGCATAAGGTCTTTCATCATCGAGATTTTCTCATCGTGAATCAAGATGTAAGGTTTCTCGTAAACGCCTTCCATTTTTTCAGAATCGGTGATGAAGTAAGGAGAAATGTAGCCTCTGTCAAACTGCATACCTTCTACAACGTCAACAGAAGTTTCAGCAACTTTTGCTTCTTCGATTGTGATAACGCCTTCTTTTTTAACTTTTGCCATTGCATCGGCGATAAGTTTACCGATTTCGGGATCGTTGTTAGCAGAAATTCTTGCTACGGCTTCGATTTTTGAATTGTCATCGCCAACCTCTTCTGAATTTGCTTTGAGGTTTTCAACAACTTTTGCAACAGCCTTGTCGATACCGCGTTTAAGGTCGGTAGGATTAGCACCTGCTGTAACGTTTTTCAAACCTACGCCAACGATAGCCTGAGCCAAAACAGTAGCAGTTGTTGTACCGTCGCCTGCGAGGTCGTTGGTTTTTGAGGCAACTTCTTTAACGAGTTGTGCGCCCATGTTCATGAACGGGTCGTCGAGTTCGATTTCTTTTGCAACTGTTACACCGTCTTTTGTGATTTGGGGAGCACCGAATTTTTTCTCAATAACAACGTTACGACCTTTGGGTCCGAGAGTTGTTTTTACAGCGTTTGCAAGTTCGTC
>JAEEGK010031581.1_pt1 | contig 10433 bp, 7 predicted proteins | sample 8958771 | NCBI WGS metagenome assembly JAEEGK01 (sample SAMN16246547, study PRJNA631951) | gut metagenome | biome: gut microbiome; feature: rumen; material: SC-attached | host: Bos | place: Iran: Karaj | collected 2018-10 | reverse complement strand
TGATCAAAAAAGTCCTTCGCTCGGCTTTGCCGCTTGGCTCGTCCAAGAAGTCCTGTAGTCCGTTGCCAGAATATATGGATATATTAAGTCAGGATATACAATTTCTCCCGGGGGTGGGACCGAACAGGAAGAAGATACTGGGCGAGGAACTTAGTATCCACACCTATGGTGACCTGCTCGAGAACTATCCTTACAAGCACGTTGACCGGTCGAAGATCTATACCATCCACGAACTGACTGGCGACATGCCTTTCGTACAGATCGTGGGGCATATCCTCAGTTTTGAGACCTTCCAGATGGGACCGCGCAAGGAGCGTGTCGTCGCCCATTTTACCGACGGCACGGGCATCTGTGACCTCGTGTGGTTTCAGGGGGGCAAATATGCCAAACAAAGTTATAAAGTAGGTACGGAATATGTGGTGTTCGGCAAGCCTACCGTCTTCAACAACCGCATCAATATCACTCACCCCGACATGGATCGTGCCGAGGAACTGGAGCTGTCGAGCATGGGCATGCAGCCCTACTACACCACCACGGAGAAGATGAAGAAACGCGGTCTCTCCTCACGCACCCTTGAGAAACTCATCCGCGTCCTGTTGGAAAAATTGCCCCCCTTGCCAGAGACCCTCCCTCCTTTTTTTCTCGGCAACGGACTTCAGGACTTCAGGACTAACGACCAAGAACAGTCCTTAAGTCCTGTAGTCCGTTGCTTAAATCTGATGGGGCGCGATGAGGCGCTGCGCGCCATTCATTACCCCCAGAACGCCAAGGAACTGGAACGCGCCCGAGTCCGTCTGAAGTTCGAAGAACTTTTCTTCGTCCAACTGAATATCGTCAGATACGCCAGCGACCACCGTCGCAAATACCGCGGCTACGTCTTCTCACAGGTCGGAGAGGTGTTCAACACCTTCTATCACAACCACCTGCCGTTCCCATTGACGGAAGCACAGAAACGGGTGATCCGCGAGATCCGTAAGGACACTGGCAGCGGCCGTCAGATGAACCGATTGCTGCAAGGCGATGTCGGCTCGGGCAAGACGCTCGTCGCCCTGATGACAATGCTCATCGCCATCGACAACGGCTATCAGGCCTGTATCATGGCACCCACGGAGATCCTCGCCGAACAACATCTGCAGACCATCATGGGCTTCCTGAAAGACATGCCCGTACGCGTGGCCCTGCTCACGGGTATCGTGAAAGGCAAACGGCGTCAGGAAGTGCTCGACGGACTCCTGGACGGTACGATCCATATCCTCGTAGGCACCCATGCCGTCATCGAGGACACGGTGCAGTTTGCCCGTCTGGGTATGGTCGTCGTCGATGAACAGCACCGTTTCGGTGTCGCCCAGCGCGCCAAACTCTGGAGCAAGAGTCAGAACCCGCCCCATGTACTGGTGATGACCGCCACCCCTATCCCGCGTACCCTCGCCATGACGCTCTACGGCGACCTCGACGTGAGTGTGATCGACGAACTCCCACCGGGTCGCAAACCCGTCAGGACCACCCATGTCTTCGATACCCGCATGACCTTCCTCTACGACGGCATCCGTCAACAGATCCGGGAAGGTCGTCAGGTGTATATCGTCTTCCCGCTCATCGAGGAGTCGGAGAAGAGCGACCTGAAGAATCTGGAGGATGGCTACGAGGTACTAAAACAGGCCTTCCCCGAGTTCCGGCTCAGTAAGGTCCACGGTCGTATGAAACCCAGTGAGAAGGAAGAGGAGATGCAACGTTTCGTCAGTGGTGAGACCCAGATTCTTGTCGCCACCACCGTCATCGAGGTGGGCGTGAATGTACCTAACGCCTCTGTGATGGTGATCCTCGACGCCCAGCGCTTCGGTCTCTCCCAACTCCACCAACTCAGAGGACGTGTCGGTCGTGGTGCCGACCAGAGTTTCTGTATTCTCGTCACCCCCTATAAACTCAGTGAGGAGACCCGCAAGCGCATCGATATCATGTGCGACACCAACGACGGTTTCCGCATTGCGGAGGCCGACCTGAAACTGCGTGGTCCCGGCGACCTGGAGGGCACCCAACAGAGCGGCATGGCTTTCGATCTAAAAATTGCTGACATCGCACGTGACGGACAACTCGTTCAGATGGCACGCGACGAGGCCCAGAAAATCATTGAAGATGACCCCGATTGCACCTCGCCGCGCTATCAGATGTTGTGGAACCGTCTGCGCCAACTTCGTAAGACAAATATCAACTGGGCAGCCATTTCTTAGCAGAAAAGTGTTAAAACAACACAAAATATTGTTAACGCAGACAACTTTTTGCATGTTTTTAGAATAAATTTTCTACCTTTGCATCGAATTTTTGACAATTTGCGCTTATCTAACTGAACATTTGCGCGATAATAATAAACCAGAATAGAATGAACTTTTTGAAGAATCTTAAGGCAACTGCTTTCTTATCGATCATGATGCTTACTTCGACTTCTGCAGTCGGACAGGATCTCTTGGCCCGTCAGGCTCCCGTCGATCGTAAGATGAAGGCCGTTGATTCCATAGCACTCAATAAACTGATTGAACAGGAAATGTTTGAGAACCCTGCAGGTGACCTGTATGAAGAGTGGGACAACCACTTGACTCACTATCAGGGTATCGCCATTCCTGATGAGACCACCATCGACCTGCGTGGTTTCTGCATGCCGACTGAGAGCCGCGTTGTCACCTCTAACTTCGGTGCACGTTGGGGACGTCAGCACAAGGGTCTTGACATCAAGGTGTATATCGGTGACACCATCCGTGCCGCCTTCAGTGGAAAAGTACGTATCGTGAAATATGAGCCACGCGGCTATGGTAAGTATGTGGTGATCCGTCACTACAACGGCTTGGAGACCTACTACGGTCACATGTCAGCCTGGCTCGTGAATGAGAATGATGAAGTAAAGGCAGGCGATCCGATCGGTCTGGGTGGTAACACCGGCCGTAGCACAGGTTCTCACCTTCACTTCGAGACTCGTATCTGTGGTATCGCCCTGAACCCCGCCCTGATGTTCGATTTCCGTAACCAGGATGTCACAGGCGACTTCTACACCTTCCGTCGCAGCAAGTACGCAGCAGAGTCTGCACTCGCTACCCGTCTGCGCGGTGTGGAGGCCAACGGAGGCGGTCGCTTCGAGGTGGATGCCGACGACGACTCAGAGATGGCGATTGCAGCACCTTCTGTTTCATTCGCTCCTGAGACCCATTTCCACAAGGTGAAGAAGGGTGAGACACTGCAGGCCGTTGCACGTAAGTGCCACACCACCGTTGATGCCCTCTGCCGCCTGAACCGCATCGGCAAGAACATCCGCCTGATGCCCGGTCAGATTCTGAAATATAACTAAGGTAAATAGATACAGGATAAGAAAAAGAATCCCACCTTCGAGGGTGGGATTCTTTATTTTTATTTCAGTGTCTTAATCAGGAACTGGGCGACGAGGTCGGTCGAACGGTAGATGTTCTGTGAGAAACCGTGATCGAAATATTCCTGCATGTAATACGCACTGCCTGGCCAGATCTGATGGAAACGCTCACCGTAGGTGTAAGGCACCACACGGTCGCCATTGCCGTGAACGATGATGGCAGGACCCTGATACTTCGCAGCCGTCTCGTAGATCGGCAGATTGAACGCGGTACGGATATAGTTGCCACCTAACTTCAGACCACCGAAGAGTTCGATATACTCACCCGGATCGAAGGGGTCGTACATCTTTCCCATCGTACTGCCCTTGATGGCATCCTCACGAAGCACGGCAGCAGGCGCCATCAGTGCCACAGCCTTGAAAGCAGGCTGACCTAAGGCCTCGCTCAGTTCACCGGCGGTCATCGCTGCGACCACACCACCCTGTGAGTGACCGGCAATCGCAAGATCGTTCACATAAGGCAGACTGCTCACGTATTCCACTACCTTCTTGGCATCCTCAATCTCGTTGGGCACTGTCATGTCCTTAAACTCGCCCTCGCTCTGACCGTGACCGTTGAAGTCGAAACGGATGCTGGCAATGCCATGTGCCTGCAGCGTGTCGCAGATGAGTTCGAACATCGGACCGTCCTTCGTACCACTGAAACCGTGACAGAAGATCACCATCGGACACTGCTCACCAGCCTTCAACTCAGGCTTCTGAATGAGGGCAGCCAGTTTGCCGTGATCACCGTCGATGCTCACGCGCTCCCCCTTCTGAGCGGGTACATACGCACCGGTGGTCAACTCCTTCAGATACTTGTCCACCTTATAAGTCAATACGGTAGAGAGTTGGATCTTACCGTCGGGACCAACCACGACCATCGAGGGGATCCACTTCACACCATACGCCTTGGCGATGTCGGTATCCTTAAACTTCTTCAGTTCGCTCACCTGCGTATAGGCGATACCGAACTGCTCGACAGCCTTCTTCCAAGCCTCCACATCCGTATCCATCGACACACCGACGAACTCGATACCGTGCTGCTTGTAGGCCTGTTGCATGCGCACCACCTCGGGGGCATCCTTACGACAGTCGGGGCACCACGATGCCCAGAAGTCGAGCACCACCGTCTTACCCTTCGCAAACTTAGAGAACTGGAATTTCTTGCCGTCGATGGTCTGCATCTTGAAGTCGGGTGCCACGCTACCGGGCTGGATCAATTCCGTAGCATACTTCGTGTCCATGTCCTTCTGAGGACCGAACTGCGCTTTTACCTCTGCCGTTGCTCCTACCAGAAGCAGAGCGGCTAAAACTGTTGATAATCTCATGATATCGATAAAAATTTCTGCAAATGTACAAAATAATTGGTAATTATCAATGGTGTATTGTGAATTATTTCTTATCTTTGCAGAAAATTATAAAACTATAAATCATATGTTAGACAAGGAGAGAGGGCTGTATATCGCCCATTGCGCCAATGGTGCGCTCAGTATCACAGGTAAGATGGCCAACCGTCACGGACTGATTGCAGGTGCCACGGGTACCGGTAAGACCGTCACGTTGCAGGTGATGGCCGAGACGTTCTGTCAGGCAGGTGTGCCCTGTTTCATGGCCGACATGAAGGGTGACCTTTCAGGTATCTCCCAGGTAGGTAAGATGAGTGGCTTCATCGAGAAGCGACTGCCGGAGTTCGGCATTGAGAATCCTGAGTTCCAGAGTTGTCCCGTGCGTTTCTTCGACGTGTTCGGCGAACAGGGTCATCCCATGCGTGCCACCATCTCACAGATGGGTCCGCAACTGCTGAGTCGTCTGATGCAACTCAACGAGACGCAGGACGGTGTACTGAACATCGTGTTCCGCATCGCCGATGAGCGTGGGCTTTTGCTGATCGACCTAAAGGACCTGCGCTCGATGCTCGACTGGGTATCACAACATGCCAAGGAATATACCACTAAGTATGGTAATATCTCCACCACCACCGTCGGTGCCATCCAGCGTGCCCTCCTGCAGTTGGAGAGCCAAGGTGCCGATAAGTTCTTCGGTGAACCCTCGTTCGATATCTACGACCTGATGCAGACCGAGGGAGGCAAGGGTGTGATGAACGTGCTGGCTGCCGACAAACTGATGATGCAGCCGAAACTCTACTCCACCTTCCTGTTGTGGTTGCTCTCCGAACTCTACTCCACCCTCCCCGAAGTGGGCGACATGGAACTGCCGAAACTCGTGTTCTTCTTCGACGAGGCCCACATGCTCTTCGACGGCACCTCCAAAGCCTTGCTCGACAAGATCGAACAGGTGATCCGTCTGATCCGTTCCAAGGGCGTGGGTATCTACTTCATCACCCAGAGTCCGACCGACATCCCCGAGAGCATCCTCGGACAACTTGGTAACCGTGTGCAGCATGCCCTGCGTGCCTATACGCCGAAGGACCAGAAGGCGGTGAAGACCGCTGCCGACACCTTCCGTGCCAACCCGGCTTTCAAGACCGACGAGGCCATCATGAACCTGGAGACGGGTGAGGCCCTTGTCTCGTTCCTCGATGCGAAGGGTGCCCCCGCCGTCGTGGAGCGTGCGAAGATCCTGTTCCCGTTGTCACAGATCGGTGCCGTGACCGAAGGACAGCGTCTCGACATCATCAAGCAGAGCCGTATCTATGGCAAATACGATACACCCATTGACCGTGAGAGTGCCTTCGAGGTGCTGATGGCAGAGGCTGACCGTCAGTTGGCAGAGCAGGAACAGCAACAGGCTGAGATAGAGATCCCACAGCCTGAGGCTAAGGCAGAGAAGAAGAAGCCTGGTCTGTTAGGTAAGGTCGGCAAGGCCATCCTGACCGCCATCACCTCTACCCTCGCCGCCATCCTTGGTACGTATGTCAGTGCCAAGGTGACGGGTAAGAAGACCAAGTCGAAGACCTCCGCCACCGGTCGTGTCGTCAAGAATGCCACCAGTGCCGCCACGCGCTCCATCACCAAGGAACTCACCCGCGACATCCTCGGCAACTTAGTTAAATAGTACTATTCACATATGGTGTAAATATACCGCTGTCGATCGACAGTGGTATATTTATATTTAGTGGGGTCTATCACGGTTTTCATGTCGTTGCTGATGCCCGTACCAATCAGTTTGGTAGTAGCCTCCTTCATCGTCCATAAGCGGATGAAGGCAGCGGCAGGATTCTCTGCCGTCTTAATCTGAGCGATCTCCTCATCATTCATCGTATAATTTACCAACGACTCCTTATATTCGCGGATACCCTCCACATCGACACCCACAGGTTGATCGCTCACCACACAGATGGCAGCCTCCTTGCAATGACTCAGATTGAAGAAGATTTCCGGGTGTCCTACAATCGAGGGTTTACCGTGCTCATTATATTCAAAGACAGGATTCTCTGTGATACCGTAGCCCTCACGAAGCGCCTGCTTCAGCAAGAGATACGCCAACACACAGAGCCGTTGCCCCTGTTCATGTTTGAACTTCAGCGCCTGTTCCCTCCGCTGCTCCGAAATTTCCTTCAGCGCCGCCTGGAGATCAAACGCCCAAATATCCTCACGCACCAGAGTAATCATAACTATCCACTATCAACTATCCGCTATACATTACTCTAATCCAACTTCCGGCATGGGGATTTTGCGGTTGGGGTTTTCCTTGGCACCGAGATCTACCAGTTCACGGCCTTTCTGCGCCACACTCTGACGCCCCGTGATGAGTTTGTTGTTGGCACTGTCGTAGGCCTCCACCGTCTTGTGCAGTTTCTCACCGAGTTCGTTATACCGCTTCACGAAGTCACCCAAGCGATCGAGCAACTGCTCGGCCAAGCCGAACACCTTCTCCTGGTTCTCCGCCTGCTGGTTCTGTACCCACGCGATATGGATCATGTGGAGGATTCCCAACAGGTTCTGCTCACCCGTTACAAACACCTTCTTCTCGAATGCCTCACGCCAGAGCGTGGGATCATTCGCCAATGCCAACTGCAACGACGACTCGAAAGGCACGAACATAATGACAAAGTCCACCGTCTCACGCCCGTTCTTGATATACTTCGAATAGTCCTTACGCGCCAGTTCGTTCACATGACTGCGCACACTCTTGATATGCTCTTGCAGATAACGCTCCTTCTCCTCGGGCGTCTGGGCGTTCACATACTTCTCATACGCCACGAGCGACACCTTCGAATCCACGATCGCATCCTGTCCCTGGGGATAATGCAGGATCACGTCGGGCTGCATCTCACGCCCTGTCTCATCATTCTTCAACGGACGACCTAGTTCATCGCGCAGACGGGCCTGCACCTCGTAGTGGATACCCTCCGTCAAGCCCTGACTGGCGAGCAGGTCACCAAGGATGATCTCTCCCATGTTACCGCTCACCTTATTATCACGCCTGAGCACGTTGGTCAGACTCTCCGCACGCTCACCCAACTGCTGCGTCTGTTGCATCATCTGCTGGATCTGTTCACGGAAAGAGGCCGAATGGGCAGCACTCTCCTTCTGGTTCTCCGAGATGGCTTTCTGCATCTTGTCGATGGCCTCCCGCAACGGTTGCGTAATACCTGTCATCGCCTCTGTGTTCTGTGCCTTCAGTTTCTGGGCACTACTCTCCATCAACTGCTGGGCCATGTTCTTAAACCGCTCCTCGTTGCGTTTCAGTTCCTCGTCCATCTGTTGGCGCACCAGTTCCAACTCCCGACCCTGGCTCTCCGCCTTGGCATGAAGTTCCCTGTTCTCTGCTTCCAGATGGTTCACCCGACTCGTGGCGATATTCAGTTGCTCCCCCTTCATCGAGAGTTCAATATCCTTCTTCCCGGAAGCGATGTTCACCGCATCCATCCGCTTGTCCATCACGAGGTAAGCCACCACGGCACCCAACGCAATACCTATTATGATATAAATAACAATCATCATCTGGCACTATTTTTCTGCAAAAGTAAAAAAAATCCTTGAAATTATACGCTGGTTACTTATTTTTTTGTAAATTTGCACCATCATAACCATTTATCGATCACTAAAAACTTTTAGATTATGGATTACAAGATTATTGACATTGAAGGTATTGGCGATGTTTACGCACAGAAACTCATTGCCGCTGGTATTAACAAAGTAAGTGAACTGCTCGAGAAGTGTGCTGCCCCGAAGGGACGTAAGGCCCTGGCAGAGGAGACTGGCATCAGCGAGAAACTCATCCTGAAGTGGACCAACCATGCCGACCTGTTCCGCATCAACGGTGTAGGACCTCAGTTCGCCGAGTTGCTCGAGGCCGCTGGTGTTGACACCGTGAAGGAGTTCCGTCATCGCGTGGCAGAGAACCTGCAGCCGAAACTGGAGGAGACCAACGCCGCTAAGAACATCTGCAACCGTGTGCCTGCCGTGAGCGAGATTCAGAAGATGATCGACCAAGCCAAGGAACTCGAGCCAAAGATGACATACTAAGATTAAACAATGAATCCCGGCATTTCCGGGATTCATTGTTTTTGTGACGATGGCCAGTTGACGAGATAGAGTTTCTCGGTGGCACGGGTGAAGGCGGTATAGAGCCAGTGGATATAGTCGGGCGTGAGCATATCATCCGTCATATACCCCTGATCGAGATACACATGAGCCCACTGACCGCCCTGGGCCTTATGACAGGTCACGGCATAGGAGAACTTCACCTGAAGGGCATTGTAATAACGGTCGCTCTTCAGTTTTTTGATGCGTTCCGTCTTCTGAGTGATGTCCGCATAATCCTCCAACACCGCCTGATACAACTGCTCCTGTTGCTCACGTGTCAGGGCTGGTGCCTCGGTGGTCAGTGTATCCAGACAGACGGTCGCTGTGAGTTCGTAGTCATCGTAGTCGGGCAGCGTCATCGTCACCTCGGCGAAACGGAAACCGTAGAGTTCATGCACATGTCTGACGCGCTGCACCACCGCCCTATCGCCATTGGCAAGATACATGCCCCCTAAGTTAGGGGGTTGGGGGTCTGAAGACGTCCAGAAATAATTATTCTTCACGATCATCAGAAGATCCCCGCGGCAGAGTTCTTCATCCCGGTCGAGCACCATGTTACGGATACCCTGGTTATAGATGTTCGCCCGTTTGTTACTGCGCGTGATGACGATCGTCTCGTCCATCCCCGCATGGTAGTAACTCGACGAGAGCGTATCAATCAGTTCATCGCCCGTCACCACCTGGATATCAGTAAACCCCTGGAACCGTATCTTCGGCATGCTCACGGTCCCTGAGCCTGTCGAATGGGCGGTCCCTGAGCTTGTCGAATGGGCTCTTATTTGCGTTGCATTCCACAGGATCCCCGAGTCCTCGCTCTGACGAAGCACCTGATTCAGATCCGTTTCATACACCCGCATACCATAGCCACGCAACACCTGTGCCGACAGCGCCGGACTCTCCTCCTCACCCACCGGTGGCAACTGGGCACGGTCGCCGATCAACAGCAACCTACAATTTTGTCCTTGATACACGAACTGCATCAGGTCGTCTAACAGACAACCCGAACCAAAAGCCGACTCACCGAGACCGAGGTTGGCGATCATCGAGGCCTCATCGACGATAAACAAGGTATCACGGTTCAGGTTGACGTTCAGATTGAAAGACGAGAGGTCGCCTGCCGACTTCTGACGGTAGATGCGTCGGTGGATCGTGTAGGCAGCATGACCGGCATTCAGGGAAAAGACCTTTGCCGCACGACCTGTAGGTGCGAGCAGGATGAGTTTCTGTTTCAAGGCAGCCATTGCCCTGACGATGGCACCAGCCAACGTGGTTTTACCCGTACCAGCCGAACCGCGCAGGATCATCACCACCTGGTCGTCGCGATCCATCATGAACTGCGTAAACACGTCGAGTGCCTGCGCCTGTTCTGGAGTCGGTGGTAGTCCCAAGACCTGAATGATGCGATATTTCAGTTCGTCTTGTATCATTTTGGCTACAAAGATACGAAAAATTAAACATTAAACATTAAACATTAAAAAAAATATCGTATCTTTGCAGCCGATATGCAAAGCAATAACCGACTGAGCAATATCATACTGGCTGTCATT
>JAEEGK010031580.1_pt1 | contig 10433 bp, 7 predicted proteins | sample 8958771 | NCBI WGS metagenome assembly JAEEGK01 (sample SAMN16246547, study PRJNA631951) | gut metagenome | biome: gut microbiome; feature: rumen; material: SC-attached | host: Bos | place: Iran: Karaj | collected 2018-10 | reverse complement strand
CTCTACGCTTGGGAACGCGACCCCGAAATTTGGAGAGTAAGCGCGACGCTCGCTCCGTTTTCGCGGCACAGTTTGTTGGAGTACATCGCCGATTCGTTGACGAAAGATGTCTTTGAGATGCACCAAGTGAGGCTCGTCATCGTCGAAAACATCAGCGGCTCGCCCGTTGGCGTCATCGACCTGTATGATGTAGCCGTGCCCGATATGAGGGCTTCGGTGGGCATCTCCATCAACGACAAGACCCGCCGCCGCAACGGATTGGCTGCAAGTGCGTTGAGGTTGCTGACGGAATACGCCTTTGATATATTGGGATTGCACCAACTCCACGCCCGCATCTCCACCGGCAATGTGGCGAGCCGTCAATTGTTCACAAAATGCGGATTCACCGAGAGCGGAGTGCTGCGTCAGTGGCACCGCATCGCCGGCGGATGGGAGGATCAGGTGGAGATGCAATTGATAGACGAAAAATAATTTTTGTTTCATAAATATAATGTGTATCTTTGCGACACAATTTTTAGAAACGTCAAACTTATAAAACATTAAATTATAACACGAAATGGCAAAGATGAATTTTGGCGGTGTCGAGGAAAACGTAATGACCCGCGAAGAATTTCCATTGGAAAAAGCACGTGAGATTTTGAAGGACGAGACCATCGCCGTAATTGGTTATGGTGTACAGGGTCCTGGTCAGTCGCTCAACCTGAGGGACAATGGCTTCAATGTAATCGTTGGACAGCGTGCAGGCAAGACCTACGACAAGGCAGTAAGCGACGGCTGGGTGCCCGGCAAGACTTTGTTCTCGATTGACGAGGCTTGTCAGAAGGCCTCCATCATTATGTGCCTCCTCTCCGACGCAGCCGTAATGTCGGTATGGCCCAAGATCAAGCAGTACCTCACCGCTGGCAAGGCCCTCTACTTCTCGCACGGTTTTGCAATCACCTGGAACGACCGCACCGGTTGTGTTCCCCCTGCCGACATCGATGTCATCATGGTGGCTCCCAAAGGCTCGGGCACATCGCTCCGCACTATGTTCCTCGAAGGCCGCGGCTTGAACTCTTCTTACGCCGTATATCAGGACTACACCGGCAAGGCTATGGACCGCACCCTCGCACTCGGCATCGGCATCGGTTCGGGCTACTTGTTTGAGACTACATTCCAGCGCGAGGCCACTTCCGACCTCACCGGCGAGCGTGGTTCGCTCATGGGCGCAATCCAGGGCTTGCTCCTCGCACAGTACGAAGTACTCCGCGAGCATGGTCACTCTCCCTCGGAGGCGTTCAACGAGACCGTAGAGGAACTCACTCAGTCGCTCATGCCCCTCTTCGCAAAGAACGGTATGGACTGGATGTACGCCAACTGCTCTACCACCGCACAGCGCGGCGCGTTGGATTGGTTCCCGAGGTTCCACGACGCTGTTAAGCCCGTTCTCGAGTGGCTCTACCTCTCTGTCAAGACTGGCAACGAGGCTCAGATTTCCATCGATTCCAACTCCAAGCCCGACTACCGCGAAGGCCTCGAGAAGGAACTCAAAGCCCTCCGCGAGAGCGAAATGTGGCAGACCGCCGTTACAGTTCGCAAACTCCGTCCTGAAAACAACTAATCATTAGCCGTTTTTAAGGCAGACAATCTTTCAGCCGCCGCAAATAAACCTTTTATGGTGTTTTGCGGCGGCTGTTTTTCTGTATGTTTTGGGTCTGTGGCCGTTTTCCATGCCGTTACGACGTTTTTAAAAAAATATTTCAAAAAAAATTATTAGTTTTGTGCCGCTATCAAAATGTGTTTTTTGTAGAATTTGTATTACATTTTTTACAAAACAATATTTTTTGGAACGGTTTTTGGCATTAGTAATGACAAAAAAGATAATTAACAAAAATACTATTATAATCATGAAATCAAAATTTTTATTCACATGCGTTGTGGCTCTTGCGCTCCTCTCTGGTTGTATCAAGGAGGAGGGCGACGATCTCCTCATCATGAGGAAAGAGGTCTGCGATTCTACAGTCGTAACGGCCGCCGGTGGATATATGGAGGGCATTGCCACCAAAGACTCCATCGTGAGAAACTCCTTTGAAACCATCATCACCGACAATCAAATCGAAAAACTCAATTGTTATACTAAACTACATTCTGAATTTCAGGATCTCAATACCACCAGAAACGGCATCAAGGAAGTTGGCTACGTCTATTCGCACACCAACAAGATGCCGGTAATCTCCGACAAGCAAAATTGCAAAGTGGTATCGGTAAGGAAAGATGTATCGACCTCTGACGCTGACGTTACCTTCGAGGGTACTCTCAATGAGCTCGACTTCAATTCCACATATTATGTAAGGTCGTACGCAATTTGCAAGGGCGACGGCAAGGCTGATTCCGTGATTTATAACGGCCGTGCGCTCGAATACAAGACCGTATTGCCGGAGGATGTCTGGGTACAGCGCAATGATGCACCTGCTACAATGATGGGACGCAAGCTGCCCTTCTCCACAAGGGTTGACATCGCCGCAATGGGTCTGGATGCCGTAAGGGCTACACTCCCCAAGACTATGCTTGACCAGGATTCGCTTGTATATGTGTATGGCGGCAAGAATGGCAATACATTGTTCAACGACTTGTGGAAGTATAACCCCGCTAATGACACTTGGCAGCAGATGGGTACATTCGACAAGGGCGAGACTATGCATACTGGTCCTGCAAAGCGTTGCAACGGTGCCATGCTCGCATATCCCAATACAAAGGCTGCTGACGTGCTGCTCTTCATCATTGGCGGCGAGGTAAGCTCCGACACATACACCGGCACTATTTTCTATTACAGCACCAAGGAAAACAGGTTTGCAAACTATGTGGATCATCCCAACATGGGCAACCTCTTCACTGTTCACGACGATAATGGCAACCCGGTGAAGGTTTGCGAATATGAGAAAAATGAAGATGGATCGTACAAAACTGATTCAGAAGGCAACAAGATTCCCGCAAAGAATCCTGACGGCTCTATCAAATACGAACTCGACAGCTATGGTCAGCCCAAGGAATTGCAGGTACAATCCACACGTGCTTACATTGAGGAACTTCCCATCTACAGAGAAGACCAGACTGGCAAGAAAACATATTACGGACTTGCAGGATGCGTAGCATTCACGTTGGAAGACAGAGGTTTCACCAAGTTCTTTATCGCGTTTGGCAAGACCGACCTCTCCACCGATGGTCAGAAACACATTACAACAGCCGTATATGAGTACGACCCCATGAACGACTGGGATCGTCAGGGCAGCGACCTCCTTTATCCCGCTTGGAAGAATCTTTCCGCCAACAAGGACAAGACTGCCGAGGGTCTCTATCAGCCTGTATGCGTAAGGTGTGGCGACAGGGTGATCATCGGCTCTGGCGAAAGCAGCCTCAAAGGCCTTTCAAAGAATTTCTACCAGCTCACATATTCAGTATCCGACCAGAATATAAGGATGGAAAAACTTTCCACGGAAGGTATGGACGAATTTGTGCCCAGGGCAGCCGCAGCGGCATTCCACCTCAATTATGCTAAGAATGGCGCAGTTTACGACAGATTCTACGTCGGCACTGGCCGTACATGCCTCGAGGCTGATTACATCGGCGAACCCGAACAACTCCTCAACGACTTTTGGTGCTATGATTTCACAAGCAGGAAGTGGGAGAGAAAAGCTGATTGCTCCAATGTAGTCCGCGAGGGTGCAGTAGGATTTGCAATCAAGCGTGCTGACGATTATTTTGCCAACAATTTTGGCGAAAACGCACGCGGCATGTTCTCCTTCGGCGAGGGCTATACACCGAATGTTGGTACAACAGTGCTCAACGACAATTGGGAGTACATCCCGTAAACAGTAGTCCGATTTGTTAAACGAAATTAAATGTTATCATTATGAAAAAGATATTTCTGATAATAATTATTGCATTGGTGGCCACGCTGCCCGCAATGTCGCAGGCTATCGGCGGCATGGGTATGGAAGGCATCAGCAAGTCGGAGTACCGCTATTGGAACTTCGTGATGGGCGTCAATTTCGGTTTTGGCGGCTCATTGGGCTCAAGCCCCTCCGACATGTACCTGAGGACCAATGATGGCGACTTCCCGCAGGAGAAGAAGGGTTTCACGATCACACCCGGCTATCACGTTGGTTTTGTGTACAATTACGACCTGCTCAACAACAGGATGGGCGTCGTGGCTGGATTGGAGTACATCAATTACGGTGTGCAAAACAACTACTGCTCCACTGTCAACGACCTCAAGGTGAAGACCACCTACCGCGCCGCTGGCGTTGCAATCCCAATCTTGTTCAAATTCAGCAGCAGCGACATCTATCGCGACATGAAGTACACTTGTGTCGGCATCAAACCCATCATTAATATGGGCGTAATGCAGAAGCAGAAGGCTGACGGCTGGACTGCCGACAATTGCGGTCGCAAGGTGGACGACAAAAACACCTTTGCAATGGCGGCTACATTCGGCTTCAATTACAGCATGCTGAGCGTCAATGTCGATTATATGTTCAAGGAGTTTGTGAAGACCGACGACTTCAAGGGTCACATCTTCCTCTGCGTAAGCTACAATCTCCCGATGACCCGCTGGCTCTGCATCCACAACTGGACTGCTGAAAAAATCCGCCGCAAGATCAAGGGCAGAAACGGTATGTAAGAATAGTTTTCATGATAATAGATTTTTTGTCAAGTGCATCCGCAGATTATGTCTGCGGGTGTTTTTTTTATTTCTGTATCTCATGTAAAAATGTTACCTTTGCGACATAATTTAGTAAACTATTGATATACAAAAAATGGAAGTTCACGGCAGAAACGAAAGCAACTCAAAGCTAAACAACATCGCGGCTGGCATCGGCGTGGGTCTTGCAGTGCCCATGCTTGTGTTTGTGCTGTATTGGTACGCCAAATTTTACCCTCAGTTTACACTCGGCGGTATGTTCACGCAGTTTAAGGCTGAGGCGTTGATGAAAATGATAAGCCTGTGCGCCTCGCCGGTGCTGCTGGTTTTTTATTACTTCAATAAGAGGCAGTGGGATCAGGGCTCCAAGGGCATCATAATATCCGTGGTGCTGCTGCTCGTAGCCACACTCATCATCAAAATCTGACATTGTATGCGCATCTTGCCCGTCATAATAGCGTTTTTGCTGCCGCTCACCATGCTTGCGCAGGTGAAGGAGGTGGTGCTCAGTGAGAATTTTGCCGACAATGGCGCGGGGTGGCCCGAGGACATCACCGACCAATTTTCGGCAAGTGTCAATGCGGGCACTTATTACCTTTCGCACAAGCGCAATGCTGGTTCCAAGATTTTTGACGTGCCCATCAGGATGTATCTCGGCGAAAATTATTATATCGAGATGGAGGGCAAGTGCAATGATGGCTCTACGGATGGCGGCTACGGTATTGTGTGGGGCAAGGGTAGGGGAGGCTACTTCTCCTTTGTGATAACGCCCGGCGGACGTTTTTTTGTGCGCAAGGTGAAGGCGGGGCAGGCTGCCAAATTCCTGCTCGGACCAAAAAAATGCCCCTACATCCACAGCGTGCAGCCCATCGAGGGCGTCAAGGGCGCATTCACCAAGCCTTACAACAAAATCCGCGTCCAGTACTCCAAGAATGAAATAATGTTTTTCATCAACGACCATTACGTCGGGCACATCCCCAATGTGCAATATTTTGGCAACAATACCGGAGTCATATTGTACGGCCGTCAGAATGTGGAAATCAAGAAGTTTGGAGCGTTTGGCACCAAGATTTATGAGAGGGTGAAGGATTACAGCGCGGCAATGCGTGTGGTTGCATACGAGATAGAGGACGGCGTAGAGCCCAACGGCGAGCGTCTTGGCAACGGCGACTGCCGTGTGTCGCCGGGCGAGACCATCAGACTTGCCGTCACGATGAAGAATCAAGGCTATGGCAAGTGCGACGGCATGCGAGCCACATTCTATTCTGTTGGCGGACACGTGACGGTGATTGACCAGGACGTGCCGCAGTACCTCAACGACATCGACCGCAACGAGAGCCAGATACTTGACCTGAAATTTAGGGTGAGCCCCGCGTGTCCAAACACGCACCTGTATTTTAGGATTGACCTCACCGACGGCACAGATAAACTTGCTGAAAGCGTGCCGATGACCGTGGTGCTCAACAATCCCATCACGCCAATCAATAGGGAGAGCGATGGCAAAATTTCATTCACGCTCAATCTGCGCGAGACCGACGCCCACGACATCAATACTGGTCTGCCGTTCACTATGAACAACGCCGACAATACTTACGTTGTAATTGTGGCTATAGAGGGATACCAGCGTCTTCCAAAGGCAAAATACGCCGTCAACGACGCCAAGGTGTTCTACAATTATCTCGTGAAGGTGCTCAACGTGCCGCGCAACAATATCATCTATGCCATCAATCAGAAGGCGACGCTCAAGGATGTCGTGGATATATTCAAGGTGAGGGGATTGTTGCAGTCGAGGGCGTACGGCAAGCAGGGCATCGACATAATATTTTATTTTACGGGGCTTGGAGCTTGCGGCAACAACGGCATGGAGCCTTGTCTGCTGCTTTTTGATTCCCAAGCTGCGAACCCCGTGGAGACCGGCTACCCGCTTTCGTCGCTATTGAAGTCGTTGCACTCGTACGACATACATTCGCTTATATGTTTTTTTGATACGTCGTTTGCGGGCGTTGACAGGGACGGAGTTTCATTTGTGTCGCCGGGCAGCTCGATAATCTCCAATGCAGCCTTCCCGATGGTGACCGACCAGCGCACGTGCCTTATGTATGCCTCGGGCAGCAATTTGCCAAACCCCGTGGTGGACAATACTTCGCATGGAATGTTTACCCATTACCTGCTGTCCGCCCTCAAAAAATATGGTCAGGCGAGGTCGTATCTCGATATGAAACGTCTGTACGAACAGATTTACCAAAACATGGAGCGCGAGGGCACGGCGCGGCGCATCAGCATCTTTCCCCGCATGGACTGCCAGAATGTGGACGGCATCAGGCTCTTGAAGTAGGCTGGGGGAGAGATTAACGAGGAGAGAGGAAAGATTAACGTGTAAAGTTTAAAGATTAAAGATAAAAGAGTAATAATTAAAAAAATCAATGAAAAAATTCTTTGTTATATTATTGACTATGATATTGACTGTCACCGCCAATGCCCAGAGAGTCGGCGTTGTGTTTAGTGGTGGCGGTGCTAAGGGCTTGGCGCATATCGGCGTATTGAAAGCTCTTGAAGAAAACAACATTCCTATCGATTATGTGGCAGGTACGTCGATGGGCTCTATCATCGGTGCGTTGTATGCGTTGGGCTACACCACCGACGAGATGACGGAACTTTTCCATTCCAAGGATTTTTACAATTGGCTCAATGGCGTCACCGACAGCAAATTGAAATATTATTATATGGAGCAAGAACCTTCGGCGGCTTTCTTTTCGTTGAAGTTCAATAGGGACTCAACGTTCAGGGTCTATCTGCCCACCAACATTGTCTCGTCGTACCAGATGGACTTTGCCTACGAAGAGATAATGGGCCCGGGCGGTGCGGCTGCCAACTATGATTTCGATTCGTTGATGGTGCCTTTCCGCTGTGCCGCATCCGACGTGTATGCCAAAAAGTCGATTATCTTCGACCATGGCAATCTCTCCACAGCAGTGAGGGCGAGCATGGCTATTCCGTTGTATTTCAAGCCGGTAACATATAGCGACGGCATCCTCTTCGACGGTGGCATCTACAACAACTGTCCCCTCGACGCTATGAGGGAGGATTTCGCGCCTGATTATATCATCGGCATACAGGTATCGTGCAACAACGAAAACCCGTCGGAAGACGACCTTGTAGCGCAGATAGAAAATATGGTGATGGACCCGAGCAATTACACCATTGCCGCCGATTCGGGCATTATGTTGCAGCCTGATGTGCTCAATTATGGAACGTTGTCTTTCGACAAGTGCGACGAGCTTATCGAACTCGGCTACAAGGAGACCATTGCCAAGATGGACAGTATCAAGAGCCAGATTTCGCGGCGTGTGTCGCCCGAGGAGTTGCAGGCTAAGCGAGCAAATTTCAAGGCAAAACTCCCTCCGATGGTATTCAATTCCATCAATATCAGGGGCGTGAAGCATCTCCACGGACAATACATATTGAAGTCGTTCAAGAAGTTTAAGAACGACACTCTTGGTCTCGATGATATGCGCAAGGAGTTTTACAAGGTGGCTGTGGACCCGACGATAGACCGCATCTATCCCACCACCACTTACAATCCTTACACCGAGGGCTACGCGCTCAATCTCGACCTCTCGCGCAGCAAGAACGTTACGGCTAAGATTGGCGGCAATGTATCTACTTCGGCGTCGTGCGAGGGTTTTGTGGAATTGGCGCACAAGTTTTATGGCTATATTCCCATCGAGGCAAGCGTCAACGGCTATTTTGGTCGTTTCTACACTTCGGGACGTGTGTATATGAGGGCGTATTTCCCTACGGAATTGAAGTTTAGCCTTGAGACTGCGTTCCAGCTCAATAGGTTTGACTATATGGAGGCTGACCCCGACGTATTTTTCATCGATACGCGAAGCCCAACTTCCATCAAAAACGACCTCGAATACTACGCCAATGCCATCTTCCCGATAGCGATGGCGGGCAAACTTTCCGTAGGTGTGTCCACGGGACGACTTTCGGAAAACTATTTCCTTTCCCCGTCGTTTGAATCGTCATACAAGAAAGACAAGACTTACTTCAATTATGCCGGTGTACATGCCACTTACCAGCGTTACAAACTCGACCATTTTACGTATCCTACGCGAGGAACGTCTTTCATATTGCAAGTGAAGAGGACTGTGGCTGGCGAAAAATTCCGTCCGGGCAGCGTGCCGGATGATGAAAAGTACGTCCCCGGCGATAGGGACAAGAAGTTTTGGGATGGTTATGTAGCATACGAAAATTACAATTGGAACTATGGCAAATGGTGCATCCCGTTGTCGTGTGAATTGAGCATCAGCGATCATTCCAAGCTCTCTAATCCGATGGTGCAGATGCTTACCACCAATGCCTACCGCCCCACTGAATATACCAAGACGATGGTCTTTGAAGATTACAGGGCTGATGTATATGCCGCCGCCAGTGTGGGCGCGATGTACAGGTTTAGCGACAGCTTTACTTGGCGCATCAACGGCTATTATTTCCAGCCTTTTGACCAGGAGCGTCTGTATGTGCGAGAAGGCGAGTATGTCCTCGAAAAGACTAAGGAAAAGCTGGACGGATACCAATATTTCTTCAATACGGCGTTTGTGTATCATACGATGCTTGGTCCCGTGGCGTTCAATCTCCGCTACGAGCCGCACGGCAAGAGCCACTTCTATTATATGTTCAATATCGGCTTTATGATTTACAACAAGAGCTGGTGGAATAGAAACTAATTGTTATCTTAACCTCATTACCGCCGAAATCCCGTATTTGCCGCTGCCAAAAGTGGGCGATATGGAGATTTCGGCGTTTTGTGTCTGGTATCGCCGTGTAAAAATCAATGCCGTACCTGCGCCCAACGCCGCGCCGCCGAGTACGTCCCAGATGTCGTGGCGGTCGGAGTAGATGCGCCCCCAGCCGACGTATGTAGCCAAAGCGTATGCCGGCACGCCCCATTCCCAGCCGTAACGCATTGTCAGGAATGTCGCGCCGTTGAATGCAGCGGCGGTGTGCGTGCTTGGGAAGGCGTGGTTGCCCGTGCCGTCGGGTCGCTCTTTGGTGATGGCCGCCTCAAGTCCGTAATTGACGGCTATACAAGTGGCTGATGACAATGCAAGCTGCAACATGCCCTTCCTGTCGTGCCGTGCAATGGTATTGACCGCCGCCGTCGCCGATGGGACGAGGCTGAGAATGTCGGTGGATTTTTTTACGAACTGCGCCTGGGCGTTGACGCTGATTATTAGCGTCAATATCAATAATGTCAGGTATTTCATTTGTAGGTATTTTTTCAACAACGAATAATACAAATCATTTCTGTATGTAGAGACATTGCGCGCAACGTCTTTACGATTGATGATATAAAAAAACATAATGCACAATTCACGCGCCGTGTGGCTATTGTGTGAATTATGCATTATGAGTTATATGCATTGTAGGTTATGCATTGCAATTAGAACGGGAGGTCGTCGCTGCCTTGCTGGGGCTGCTCTGCGGGGCCGGTGGGTGCAGCGGGTGCTGCTGCCTGTTGGGGAGCCGCCTGAGGTGCTGCCGCCGCCTGGGGAGCTGTGCCAGGACGTTCGATTTTCCAGCAGTTGAGTGTGTTGTACCAACGACCCTGGTATTCGCGTCCACGGATGTCAAACGATACCTTTACGTATTCGCCTACCTTGTATTGGTCGAGTTGTACACGGTCGCCGTAAACATTGAATACTGCGTTGGACACATATTGTCCAGGGATTTCGATTACAAAATC